>Ga0310695_10014971_pt1 | contig 10404 bp, 19 predicted proteins | sample RumenRJG_04DNA_FD_203882 | JGI IMG/M metagenome (GOLD analysis project Ga0310695, IMG submission 203882) | Bovine rumen microbial communities from Lethbridge, Alberta, Canada - RJG_04 (v2) (version 2) | ecosystem: Host-associated > Mammals > Digestive system > Stomach > Rumen | place: Canada... | reverse complement strand
CATCGGTTTTGTGCTAATCGGAATAGTTTTAATCGTTCGGCTTCAATACCATCAAGAATCATTAAACAATCCATTATTTGGTAACATTTGATGTATTCGACACATAATTCTAATAGTTTCCTGTTCATGTTCTCACATATCCAGTATTTTAATTGCTTCCGGTTCGCAGACGTCCATACATACTTCACAATAAGCACAGCTATATGCGTCATGCATAAACACTTTAACAGTATTATCATATGTTAATGCCTTATTAGGACAAGTGTTCACACATTCCATGCAGTAATCACATTTGTTACTGTCTATACGGACAGTACAAAAGTTAACTCCTTCCGCTCCAGTCATTCTAAATCCCTCAATGTTATTTCTAACTCTCGTTTACCGAACGGTGCTATTAATTCTAATACAATACTTCTTTCGGATTCAATACTTAGTTTATTTTCACATAACATTTTAGCAAAATCCTCTCCATATTCAGTAAGGATTTCACCTAAATATTGCATAAAACTAATTCCATTACCCATTGGTTTAATTTCAACATCAGTCATTCTTTATCACCTTTGCAGTCACACATTCCACAGGTATTACATGGATGAACTAACTCATCCATTAATACACAGTAATCATGTTCCTTTTGGAAATGTCGGCAGTTCATACAATCATTACTCATTAAACCCCTCCAAATCTAATAGTCTCCAATACATCAGAATTATCATAATTCCAACATAACAAAAAGTATTCTTTCAATCCGATTTTATGTTCAAATTGACGATATTGTTTTAACACTTCCCTTGCTTTATTTGGAGCATTTTGAATGCTAAACAACAACCCTTTTGCCTCAATAGCAGTCATTTCACATTCAACATTATTAATAAGCAATGTATTGTTCCGTAACACATTAACTTTGATTTTTTTAATTTGTTTTTCAACATCAACAAAGTATTTGTTAAATACTCCTACTTTCAAATTCCAAATAATCTTTCGTATTTTATTTGGAGACATATCAAACTTCTTAGCATATTTGTCAAGTTCTTTCTCTTGGATTTTACCGTTGAATGTTTTTAAGAAACATAATTGAAGTAAGTTTAATTCAAACTTCTTATATCCTTGTCCGTTCTTATATCTTAAAGTCCACCAGTCCTCATTACGTTTTGACATTGCCCATCTTAAATCATATCTTTTTTGCATAGATGGTGGGAAATCTACAAATTTGCTTTTAGGTGCAGTTGTAGTTTTTTTACTTGGTTTTTTCACATTTGCCATTTGAGATATATTGTTTTTTATAGTAATGGCTGGCTTTTCTAATGTGCCAGTCCATCTTTTACAAAACTCATCTATTTCTTCCATAGTTCCATTTATTGTTATCTCCATAATTTCACCTTGTTTTATTGGGTTCTACCTCTTCTTTGTAATCGTTCACGGCGTTGCTCCAACATATTAACATGAAATCCAATGTCAGTAGCAACATCTGAGTAATCTACATTTTCAAAATCTTCCAAAGCTTCTAATTCATTTACAACAGTATTTAATCTCATTAAATAATGTTTCAATTTCTTAAAATCATCATTCATTCAACCACCTCACGCATTCTAATTTCAATCTCACAAAGTTGATCATCAACCTTGCCGTATAATTTCATCCTGGAGATACGTTTGCCTTTGCTTTTGTTTTCATGAAGTTTGTCTGCCAGGAGGTCTGCAGCTTCCTGAATTGTAAACTTCATGAAATCAGCACTACTAAATTCCATTTTAATCACTTTTTTTTGCATCTATTAATGCGGTTTTTACTGTCACAAGGCCTTTTAGATAGGTTAATCTTCTTTTAAGATAATCGATACTTAATTCTAAAGATTTAATTTCAAGGTCTAAACCTTTCAGCACAGTTTTAGCATGTTGTTTACGTACTTTCTCAGCAGTACTACCATACATCGCTTTGAAATCAATATCCTCAATAAATACGATTTCAAATTCTTTGCGGTTGTACTCTTCTTTTTTAAGGTAATATTGCTCTTCTTTTTTGGATAATTCACTAATGATATTATACCATTCAATGCAATTGTCAATGACAAATGCTTCTACACTGGTATCATTATCTCCTTCCTCATAGGTTTCCCAAAATATCTCAGGTTTGCAAGGATATTTTTCACCATGAACACCAGTGATAATAAAATCACCAGGACTGGCTTTCATTGTACCTTCCAATGTTTCTATTTCAAGTTCTTTATCTGTCTGATATGCAGTTATGGTTACAGGTTTTTTCCTATATTCTTTAGGTTCTTTACATTCAATTTTTTCAGTCATTTATTTGCCTCCATTTACTCTAATAGGTCTTGGAACTGGTTTAGGTTTCACAGTTCCTTTGATAGCTTCAAGGAAATACTCATTAAACAAATAATTATACTTCCTTAAAAGTTTCTCAAAATCATTATCTAAAATATAACAAGTACAATAATCAGTACTATCACGAATTCCACGTCCGTAAGCTTGCATTAACGGCATGATAGTTTGATAAGCATACCATGAATGGTCATAATGCATACGGATATTCACTTGCTTACCAGCAAGACTAGGATATGGTATTTTAAAAATAATTTGAAAACGGCATTTATCATGTTTGAAATCAACACCATCTTTAATACCAGCACCCACTAGGATTACTGGTTTGCGACTTGATTCAAATCTGCGGATAGTGTCCTCTCTTGTTTTACCATAAGCCACCCATACATTCTTACTGTTTAAAGATTTTTTAATAAACCATGCTTGCTGATTACTGCTAGTATGGATTACTCCTTTTTCATGTTTATGCTTGTTAATCAATTCTTTAATCTTCTGGATAGCTTGAGGATTACGCCAGTTAGGATTATTCCCTTTACGGCCACTCATACTACCAACATAACTCTTGATAATAGGCCGGTGTTCTTTTGCAAATGGTGATTTCACAAAAATATAATAAGTTTCCTTTGGATCTATCCCTATCCATTGGCAGAACTTGTCTTTGTTCCCAAGGGTTCCTGTCATAAATAATCGGATTTCACCAAAGTGGAGTAACTGGTCTGAATAGTCACTTATTGTTAGTGGTTTGAATTCGGCTTTTAATCCATTTTCAAATTTCCCTTTGACTTGTTTGTCTTTCAGGATATCTTTTTTTGAAGGTAATTCAATAATGAATTTCGCCTCTTCATCTTCAAGTTGAGTTATCAGATATTGGAACTTGAGTTTATCTTTTGTATATAATTCACGATTCTTTCGGTTTACTGCAAGTTTCGCATTACTTCTTGCACGAACCTCAAGTTTCTGTAGGGTACGCACCCAATAATCCACATTATCAATTGACTTTAATGTGCTGCCATTAGTGACAGGATAAAAAATATCCATTCCATAATTTTTATAAATCATCTGACGGTTCAATGTTTTCCCTATCAGATGCATTATTTTCTTTTCCAAGTTATGGGATTCATCCAACACTAATAATTTTCTAGGTAGGAATGCTTCAGCATAATTACCCGCATAAAACAAATAATCATAATTTGTTATAACGCAAGGATGTTCTTTAGCAAACTCAATAGCTTGTTTATACTTACATTCAGTATGCCTACCTCTATTGGCATCTAATTGCATACAATCATCACAATTAACCGGTCTTAGATTACATGAGTAATTAGCAGTTCCTTTAATTTCCGCTAACATATACTCAAAATCATCTAAATACTGGTTTTGTAACTGTTTAGTCATTGTTAAAATGTAGCTGTCACCAACGTAATTCGCAATTGTTGTTGCTATTGCAGATTTTCCTGTACCTGTTCCAGCTTCAATGATAATATTTTTGAATCCCATATCAATGGCTTCAATTATTTCATTGATGATCTGTTTCTGTTCAGGCCGTGGTGAGTACTCCTGGAGTGACCAATGTTGCTGATGTTCCCAGTCATAATTATACAAATCCATATCCTTTTGCCTCCTTGTTCTCTATTATTTTGTTTCTAAATTTTCGTAAATGTTCTAAATCTTGATTTAAGATTTTTATTCTTTCTGTTGTTGCTTCATAATCAGCACTGTTTGGTGTGCCTTCGTTTTTGATGAATTTTAAGTCATAGATTCTTTGATGTAATTCATTTTCTAATTTAGTGATGTCTGTTTCTAATTGTATTCTGTTAGGGTTGAAGATGCAGTAATGCGGATGTGTGCATGTTGCGTGTTTGTCATCTCCAGGACTCCAGTAGCAAGTGTTTATTTTAGACATCATAATTTTGTTACCTTGTTACTTTGTTACTTGGTTGTTTTTTGTTACCTTGTTACTTTGTTACTTCCACATTTCAACATTTTTTTCTCAGTATATAGGGGGTGTCTCTCCAGAAAAGTAACAATTTTCAAACTCAAAGGAAAACCCTTAAAATATATGAAAAAACCACTGACAATGCTTCGATTTGTTACTTTAAGAAAAGGTAACAATAAGTAACAAACAAGTAACAAACTAATTTTTCACCTCAAAGTCTACATTTGGATATAAGAAATCCATGAAATCATCAAACTTAACCTTAATAACTTTCATTTGCTTATGCCTACTAACACGTGTATTCCCATAAGTCCAACCTAACAATTCACCAATACTTTTTAGGTCACTGCAGAAATCTAATTGACTTCCAATAGCTTTTCTTAACCCTTGAGTCATACAGATATATTTAGTACCGTTTCTACTAGTGAAAGGAATGGCCCATGTTAACATTCTATTATTAACAATATTCCAGTTAATATCAGTGAAATCTCCACTTGTTGTAGCTTCCTCAATATCTAATGTGGAACTTGTTTTATTCCCATATGTGTCATAGGTGTTAACTTTTTTCCTTGCTTGATTGAATTCATTGACAAAGAAGTTTCTGATATCTTCACGTTGGGTATCATCCAAGTCATCCAAGCTTTCAGATTCTGCCCAAGCGGTTAACCATTCAGGCACATCTGCACCGATATTATCATAAAATTTAGTGACAATATCATCTGCAGTACTCTGCCAATTATCCAATAATAAACCAGGGTCACTACATATAGTGTAAGCTGCAAATTGCCCAAAGTATTTCAAGTTAGTTAAACTACTAATGCTTGGGGTGTTAATATGGAATCTGTCTTCAAAGTTTTTCTTTTGAGCTTCAGATTTCCTTTGACTGTAACTGAAAGATAACACATATAACCTACGGATTAAAGCATCATCTTCAGGCAAGTATTGATTTGCCGTAAATATAACTGGTGCAAAAGCAGGAATACCACCAAAATATGAACCTTTGTATTTACTTCTACCTACTGTGGATTCAATACAAACTTTCACCATTTCTTTAGTACTGTTTCTGTTGAATACTGCAGCCGGTTCATTAACAACAATAGGGTCACATGACTGTGAAATCTTTGCACCTAAACGTGCAACAGTATCAAAACTACTTCCACCAATATTATTTTCCGGTGTGGGAATACTCCAAATATACAATATAATTTTAGCAAGAGTAGTTTTACCTGAACCCGCACTACCTTTTAAGTATAGCCAAGGTAACCATTTACCCGCTTGTTTCATAGCATAAGAGAATTCACTGATTAAACCCCATTTGAAAACTGTGGATAAAGTTTCAAGATTATCCTTGAAAAAATAGGTTAATTCATGTAAAGCTTTAGTTGCTTTAGCCATCTCTTCCTTACTTGGAATTGCTACAATACGTTTAACCGCAGTAATTTTATCATTTGTAGTATCATAATAAAAACCAGGATTATCAATATCGGTTTTAATGGTTGCTAATTTGTTTTGAATCATAGTGTTAATCATACAGGATAATGCCCCTCCAACAAGTTTAGGAGAATGACTAAATCCTGCATCAACAAGATAATTCTCAATTTCCTTGATAGTAGCACCACTTGATTCACCAGCAGTTACAAAATTTCGGGATGTAACATTACTGGTCCAGATAACCCTAAAAGTTCTAGGTTGATCAAGTAATGGACTGTCATATACAATAAGTTCATGAGGTACCGCTTCGATGACAGGAGTGTCTTTTGTATCTAATCCTTTTTTGGTCTTGATGACTTTTTCCTGGTAGATACGTTTTGTTTTGAAATTAACCTTGATGTTTGTATCATCGTTAATTTCTCCTTTGATTACTCCTTCGGTTTTACGGGGTTCGATTACATCTTCAACTTTGGAATATTCTTCTTTAGTTAAGAAATCTTGTAATCTACTTCTTGCAGGAATGTTAATAATACCTTGATAAATATTGTTTATTTGGTCTTCTAATCGGTTGATGTTAGTGACTGTGCTGATTATTAAGCAAGTGGACTCTATGTTAACATAGTTATCATAGAGCCATTGAGCTATACAAGGGAATACTTGTTTATCTAGCTCTTGTTCAGTGTAAGGTAAATCTTTTAGAGTGTTAACTATCTTGTTAACTCTCTTATCAGATAATCCTCTGTAACTTTCATTACTTGCTTGATTTTCCATATTCTACTCCAACAGTTTTTTAGCTTCTTTATATTCATCAATAGTTACTTTACCCATATCAACAAGGTCTTGCAACTTATCAATGATATGTGGTCTGTCTACTTTGGTTTCAGTTACTTGTAATTCATCAACAGCGTACCTAATGTGCTTGTTGCTTTTGATGATTGTTGCAAGATTTGGTTTCTTTGGTTTTTTAGGTTCCACATATTCAACCTCAATAGCATCATCTTCAACATCAGGTTTACTTGGAGCCTTAGGGGTTTTAGGTTTATTACCCATAGTTGAACTGTTAGGGGCCTTAGGTTTAGGTGCTGCAGGTTTAGGTTTAGGTTTAGGAGATTCAGAGTTTGGGTTAAAATTCCCATTTCTCATTTCTTCAGCCGGAGTTCCGGATAAAGATTTATGTAAAGAAACAACCCCTCTTAAAGCATTACTCAAAGCTTTACTTCCTGCTCTAGTTTGTGCCATACTGGCCATTTGAAAATAATCTCTATCTTCCCACGTTTTCTCATTATCTAAACAATAAGCCTCTGCTCCACCAATAATTGTACCATCAGATACACGAATTAATTTAGCTTTGGCTTTAAATCCTTTAGCTTCAAATATTTCTACAGGTTCTGCATCTCCAGTAGCAACATCTATACCAAATGCATTACCTAATGCAATCCAGTCTTCAAATTCAAGGTGTCTTTTACCTTTAACCATTACTGGATTTGGCTTATTGTTCAATACTTCATTAACAACTGCTAATGATTGACGATTTTCTGTTTTTACAGCATTTTCATCTTTAATTAAATTAATGGAAGATGTGGATTCTTCCACAACTACCATTTCATTTACACTTTCGCTCATAAGCCCTCACCTTATTCGGCATAGTATTCATCATCAGATGTTTCTTCAGGCCATTCAACTTTACGGTCCTCATCAACTAAAACTTTATAGATCCATTTAGGATAGTCCATGTTTTCAGTTTGGATTTTGTCAACAGCTTCTACTCTGATGTAGTCACCAACATTTAAGTTTACATAGGTTCTTTTGAGGTCTGCATGTGCAGGTAGTAAACTTATTTGTGGTTCGTCATTTCCATCAGTTCCACAGTATAAGTTGATTTGTACTTGTTTTTTGCCGTTGAATGTGCTTTCTACAAATTGATAAATATTGCCTTCAATATTGTCTCCAACTTTTTCAGGTTTCCAGTATGGTGGTACTCTTTCAGGTTCAGGTTCTTTTTCTACTTCTCTAAATGCCATAGGCTTATTCCTCCATTGCTATTAATTCATTAATTTTGTTTTGGCTAACTTCAATATCGTTAACCGTTTGTTTTTCAAATCTCACAAAAGCGAATGTGAGATTACCTTTCACTTTTACGATGTCAGGTTTTTCAGGCAATCTGCCTTTAATTGATACGAGTAGTACCAAATCATCGTAGCCAAGGTTCAAGTTTGCACGATTTTTAATAACAGTTTTCCCAATCAGTCGAGATAAACAATAAGCGATTGGGTCATGTCCAATCGCAGATTTCCATTTCACCTTATGACAAAGGTTGATGAATTGAGATTCTGTTAAAGGCTCATGCAATTCTTTAATCCTTGGGTCATTCATCATACTTTCACTTGTTGCGTTGCATAAGTAAATCATATTTCACCTCCCGTTTTAGATTATATCATTCAGATGATTGTAAACAGTTCCAGATTCTACAGTTGAAACTCCTACAACAACAAAGCAGACAAGAATAAATACAAATAGACAAATTAATATGGCTGCTAATGCAATAATGTAAAAGTTCCTTTGAATCCAACAATTGAAGTTACGTAAATGGTCTTCTTTGGTTGGTTTTTTTTCCAGCCTTACTTTATCTGTGGTTTGAGTCCCAACTAGTAGAATCCATAAAAGGGATAGAGTGGAGATGATACTTTTAATCATCAGTATCATCTCCTGGAACGTAGGAATTGTTATCATTTGATAACCTTGATTGTATAATGTCTAATGCATAGATAACTTCTAATGCATGCCAAGTACTGAAAGGATGTTCATTATCCTGTAACAATACTTTGAGAATTTGGATAGTGTCATTGTCAAGCTTATCTTTCACACTATCTACTTTCTGAATAAATGATACCCCATGAATATCAAACTCTTTAACAGTGTTTGCATACTCACCAGTGGTATAAAAATTACCTGAATCTTTACATAACCAACCTTTAGGAGCAATGCATTCCTCAGGTTTACATTGACCACATCCACTCATGCTGTCACCTCTTCTAAAAATTTAGGATTTTTTTCAATCTCTTCAATTAGTTCATGTGTGGTTTTACCAATACTTGTTAAGAAATCAATTTTTTCATTATGATCTAAACGGTTCAGGTATTGATATGCTTTCACAGTAGCAGTGTCATTTGGATTCTCTAATTGGTAGATTTGTTCTTCCAATTTATCTTTCTCAATGAGTAATTCTTTTAACTCAAGATAATCATCAATGGAAGTGTGATTTAAGTCATCCCATGATATCGCTTGACTGAATTGGTATTTTTTAGACTCATACTCTTTTTCAAGTTTCCTTAGTCTTCTTTTGAGATTGCCAATCTCCCTAAGTGTAGGAGTTTTAGCTACTTCATTAAAAGTCATAAGTAACCACCTACTGTTTTGCCATTAACTCTTTGAGATGTTTGCGATAGAGTACACTATCAATGACATGCTCTTTGAGTTCTGCAGCGGTGAATTCTTGCCGTCAATGTTGACTACAGTGTCAGGTTTTAAAAAAATAGGTTTGGAGGACATTTTTAGTCATCCTCCAGGTAGGAGCCTAATGCTGAAACTTGTTCTGCTTCGAGGTCACCAGCTAAACTTTCTGCTTCAAGGAATGCTCTGAGTTCTTTGTCATTTGCTTCAATGACATAGCCTTCAAAGTCACCATGTTCATCAAGTACTTTGTAGGCGGTGAATCCGGCAAGGTCTGCAAGTGATTCAATTACATCTTCTTGATCATGGTAGACTTCAGTTCCACGTGTGATTTGGTGGTTGAATTTGGTAGGTAATGCCATGTTTAAGCACCACCTAATAAAGATTTAGCAAGTTCATGACCTGCTTCTTTAAGTTCATCTTCACCGCAGTATTTGTTAGCAAATTCCCATAATGACATGTGTTTGATGTCGAAGAGTTGGCCCCATAAGTCATTGCATTCATCAATACGTTTTAAGTATTCTTTTTCATAGAATTCATCGTATTGTTTTTTCAAATCTTGGACTTTGTCCTCTAAATCTGCTGCATATTCTTTAAAATAAGTTAGCTCATTTCCTAAAAGGTTAGTGTCTGCTTTTAGTTGAGCATTTTCACTTTCTAAAAGTTTATTTTTTTCTTCAAGCTCTCTGATGTGATTGCAGAGGTCTTGGAAGCCTTGGGCTTCAATTTTAACAAAATTTAATTTCTCTTTCATTCTCTCATCTCACGGTTGTGTTTGATGTCTTGAAGTCAGGAATGTGCTGCCACACATTTTCAACTTCAATTAATAGTTTAGTATGTTGTAGTATATAAATGTTGTTATGTTTCAAACAACATATAAACAAATATATAAACCATCATTTACAGATATAAAAGTAGAACAACAAAAAAGGAGATTGGAACATATGGAAAATAGTTACATTCATTTCAAAATAGATAAAGAGCTTAAAACTGAACTCCAAATCATAGCATTGAAACAAAACACTAACATTACTCAGGTATTAACCGAGCTTATCCAGGAGTATGTTGATGAAAACAAGTAAGGGAGATATATTTTTTTTAATAATTTATACACAACTTATTACTATTGACCTTACCCAAACTGGCTTAATTACTTCCGATTTCGGCTCGGACTGATTTAAAAAACTTTAAATAGCATTTAAGTTCATATATATTATTGTTACTTGAAGTCATTCAATCTCACGGTTGTTT
>Ga0310695_10014970_pt1 | contig 10405 bp, 9 predicted proteins | sample RumenRJG_04DNA_FD_203882 | JGI IMG/M metagenome (GOLD analysis project Ga0310695, IMG submission 203882) | Bovine rumen microbial communities from Lethbridge, Alberta, Canada - RJG_04 (v2) (version 2) | ecosystem: Host-associated > Mammals > Digestive system > Stomach > Rumen | place: Canada... | reverse complement strand
GGCCAGCTCATAGGTCGAGCCAGTCCATCGAAGCTCATGTTTGAACGGCCTGCAATTGCGGTGTTTGGAATTCTTTGGACACCACAAGTAGATTTTCTCGTCCTTTCCTTCGCCTATTCTGACCAGATGCGCAACGACAAACGCCAATTCCTCAATGGCACCCGAATCCCGCAGCCATTCCTTTTGCGGGACTTCTCCCTCTTTGAGAAGTTTCCGAGCCTCGCGGCTGTACTGGCTGATGACAAGCAAGGCGATTTGCTTGCGCGTCGCGTATTTTTCTAGCACTTCAAGAATCCGTTTAATCATCAATGTCTGCGTGTCGTTTCGCTTTTCCGTATCGGCCGATAGACCTTGCAGGAAGTCCAGGACAATCACATCGAGCCTTCCATTCTTGCGGATGGCGTTGTCGCATGTGGCGATGATGCTGGACGGTTTCATGTCTAGGTCGTCGCCAAGGCAATGATAGAACAATTGGCTGGAACGCCCTTGGACTTCGGCATGGGCCTTGGCCAGTGCCTGCCATTCGGACTGGTTGGCAGTTCTTTCACGGAAACGGAATTCCTCTACACCGCAACGGGCTGCAACGACACGACCGTAGATGTCTTCCGCCCGTGTTTCGGAACATACGTAAAGCACTGTGTAGCCAGCGTCAATCATGCAATTGACCGCGCCTGCTGAAAACGCCGTCTTCCCTGCCCCCGTGTCAGCCCCTACGACGAAAAGCCATCCATGCTTGAACGTGAGATTCGCGCCTTTCAGCAGGGGGATGTTGACCTGCTTCGTGTCGTCTTGGATTTCAGCCAGCCATGATGCCCCGACTTCCCGTGCGTCCCTTACTCCGCGTGTCTGTACCGACGCGGTATAATCCTCTGCAATGCGGCGAAGGACTTCTCCATGTTCCATTGAAGCGAATGGACGTTCCTTCACTTGCGCCAGAAATTTTCCTACGCCTTCTGACGCTATGCGGGCGGCTTCCAACTGGCGCAGGCAGATTATCCAGTCGTTGAACAATACGTTTGTCGGCGACGCGTCAAACAACGATACGAGATAGGCCTGCAAATTGGGCAGACGGATGACCATGGATTCCAGACTGATTGGGACGTTGTGTTCGAGAATGTCGTACAACGTAGTGAAAATGAGAGCGTTTTGAGGCAATGTGAAAGTCGCGGCGTTCAATCCTGACGCCAACGCAAGACGCATATATGACTCATCCACCATGCATGCGCCTAGGACTTTTGCCTCCAAGTCCTGATTTTGAAGATGTTTTGATACTTCTTCCATTGTTTGTTTTTCCTTTTGTTTCTTGAGTATATCGTTCATGCGGCCACCCATTGAATGGGGTTGTTCCGTCATTCGTTGTCAAATTCTCGCAGGGCCTTTTCTAACGGCGTTTCAAGTGGCAAAAGCTGTTGCCCACCGGATTTCTGGATGATGTCATTTTCCCAAGAGCGGTTGTGTAAATACGTGTAAGGATAACGGCGATATTGAATTTCCTGGGTTGATGCGATATAAGAGGGCAATGCCTTCATGCAAGCGGCCCTGTCTTCCTCGGACATCTTGGCCCATGCTTTTTCGCATTTTTGTTTGTCAAACTTCTTGTCGTAGGTGTTCCAGAAAAGTTCAAACGGGTAGTTCGTCGGTTTTTCTTTTTTTGTATTTTTTTCTTTTTCGCACTCTTTTTCTTCTTCTTTATTTTCTTTAAGGGGTGTGGGGGAACTTTCTTTGTTTTCTGGTTCTTTTTGAGTGCCGTTTTGTTGCGCTTTTGGTGCGCTTAAACAATCGTTTTGTTCTGTAATGTTATTATCGTCAATATGTTGTGACTGCGCTTTTGGTGCGATTTGAGTGACATTTGACTTTATTTCATCGTTTGTTTCGGCAGTTTTTTCGCATGACTGCGCTTTTGGTGCGATTTGATTTTTTGTTTTATTTGTATCTTCTTGCTGTGTATCAATTTGTGACTGCGCTTTTGATGCGATTTGGATGCGATTATCGCAATAGTATTTTTCAAAGTTATTTATGACAACAAGACTTCCACGTCTTGCATAGAGAGTTATTATAATATCATTCGTATTGGATAGTTTTTTAAGAGCTAGGCGAACTTGATGCAAGGTCAGGCCATTGTCTTTCGCGAGTCTGTCAATCTGAACCAATACGCCGCCTTGAGGAATGGTAATTCCCCCAACGCTTTTTCTATCTTCCAATGAGACAATCCGAAGCAGATGGTCAAACAATATCCTCACGGGAAAATCATGATACCAACGCCATGATACCATTCCCTGATACGCTTTATTTACAAAACCAGTGGATGACATGATGTCTCTTATATCGTGCAGGTGAATTCTAGCCGAATCGTTCCTATTGGGCGTCCTTGTTGATAGCCGTTTCAAACAGCTCCATGAATTTCTCCGGCGTGTCAACGCCTTTGAGGACATTGCCAGTCGTGACGAAACCGTCACGGTCGCGGAACTTGTCTCCCTGCCGCCTTATCTTCTCATCCAATGCTGATTGCTGTTTTGACGTATTGTTGTCTTGAAAAGCGTTCATCATCCTTCCTCCGATTTCGGCGCACCGAACGCGACGGCCGCGTCGGCGACTGTGTAATAGTTTCCCTTCGGCATCTTGTGGCGTTTGCGGTTCAAGCACATCTGGACGATGTCGGCCTCCGATACAAGCGTCATGCCGTTGCTGGACGGCTCGAACTTCTCCGATTCTGGAACAGCAAGAGCGTCAGACAGATAGTGGTGGAGGCACTTACGAAAGCAATCCGCAGATACTCCCGCGTCGTCACAGTTGCGCACCATCAGCGTCCGGCGCATCCTCCCCTTCGGCTTGTATTCGCTTTCCGCCGCGAACGCATCCACGGTCTCTGTGGTGGATTTCCGAATCCACCTGGCGCAGCGACGGATTATGTCCGTCGTGTCGAATCCTGCGAACCTCATTTCCGCCTTGTCGAGCAGCCTGTCTAGCTCTTCGTCGATTCTCAATCTGAACATCGAGAGCCTTCCTGCGGGCCGCGAAGTCCCTGTCGCACCATTTTGCATCGAGCGCGGCGGAGATGTCCAGTCGAACACTGGCTGGCCTTTTCCTGCCGCCGTCCGTGCGTCCTTGTCTGTTGCCGTATATGTCATGTATTTTCCTGGATAACGGGTTCTTGTTCCATTTGTAGATGCTATGTGGGAAGTCGAAGCAAACGCCGTGGTAGTCCTTCCTGTGGGCCTTGTATCGGTAGAGGCTGTAAGCCTGCTCCAGTGTCGGCGGCGACTTCCCCTTGATTTTGAGGTAGCGGCGGCGTGAAGCCTCCCTCCCCCTGACATGGGCGTCGAACCACGCGGAGAAGATGGATATTATCGCGTCCGCCTCGTCCCGCGTCATGTCCGACGCCTCGCCAAGGGGAACCGCCCCGGCCAGCCGCTCATACTCTTTCATACGTCATAAGCCATAGAAGTCGAACATGTCTTTTATGTTCCACTTCACGTATTGGTATATATTTGGATAGTATTTGTCGGCACGGTTTCCGACTTTGAATCGTTTCAGCCCGCACAACGCGGAACTGCTGACATGCTCCAGTTGCTTCATGCATGGTATATAGCATACCTTTATATCGTACATCATATCCCGCATAAAGCTCAACTGGTTCATTTCGTAGTCCAGGTCGTAGCCATTGCGCAGCCCTCTTACAAGCGTCACGTCGCAATGCTCCGATTCCTTCTGTATCAAATCCACCATGAGCTGGTCGTAATGGACAACCTCATGGAACGGCAGGACGGATTCGACGTCCGAATCGCCATGGCTTTCCTTGGCCGGATTCACGCCGACCACGACCATCACCTTGTCGAACATCCTCTCCGCCTGGTTGAGGATATACATATGGCCGACATGGAAAGGGTTGAACGTTCCAGCGTAGATTCCGATGCGTGGCCTGCGGTGGAGAATGTACCGCGTCAGGAAGGCAACCGCATTCCCTTCCGGGTATTTCTCCATCGTGTCGGCCAGAAATTGCAGTCTTCCTCGCTTGTATTCGGCGTAATTGGCGAACTGGAATTCATGGAATATCTGGTCTTCGTACTCCAGCCATGACATGGTGTCTTTTTGCAGAAGAACGGAGTAGTCGTAGCGGTTGAACTGCTCCGACAGTTTCGTCTTATGGGACGGTATTTCCGTGGCGAGAATGGTTTCGCGAATCAGCGTGGCGACATCATCCGGCAAGGGATTGCCTATTTTCGCCATGACGTAGTCGAACGCCTCGACCGACATGTCCACGTTGTTCGCCCTGTTGGGATAGTAAACGACATCATGGAACAACGCGACAATCATCATCTGCGCCTTTCGTTCCAAGTCGTTCGGAATATCCTTGCATATGTGTTTCATGATGTCATGGACATGGACAAGCGTATGGAAATAGCGATGTGGCTGACGATACGCCGTGAGGACTGCTTCAAGCCATGGGGCGTCCATGCCAATATTATAGTAGTTGCTTTCCTCGAACATCTTGAGGATTTCGCGTCTGATGCTGGTCATGCTCATCATCCGTCACTCCTTCGCCTTCGTCAGAACCATCCTGTCCTCTCCGCTGCCCATGACTTCGTCGAATATGGAGTCGAACAGCGATTCGGCCTCAAGTTTCGTCTTGGCGTCGCCGTACTGCTTCATCTTCGTGGCGTAGAGTGCCTTTAACGCGGGGACGGAGACCGAGCAGAGGTCTAGAAACTCCTGCGGCGTGATGTATTTGGTCGCCAGTTCAAAGGCCTTGTTGAGGTCGGTGATTTTCTTCTGGCCGGAAGACGGCTTGAGGAAATACGGGCCGCATTGGTTGCCGCCCTCGCAACGGCGTCTCAATTCGTCGTCGATGGCCTTGATGGCCTTTGTTGCGATGGTGGCCTTCGCCTTCAAGTCGCATAGTTCGTCGTCGCTGAATGACGCGAGAGGATGCGTTTCGCCTTTCCGCACGGTCACGGCGGCGGGGGAGTTGGCCAGTTTGTCCACAATCTGATGGACGGCGGGACAGGTGCCTAGCAGGTTGCCTTTGCAGTATTTGCAGGCTTCCTCCGACGGCTTCCATCCGTCGTTGGCATTGATGGCGGCGATGCTGTCGCGTATGCAGGCCTGAATAATCTTGTGGACGTTGATGAGTGCCTGCTCGGTGAAATAGTAGCCGTCCTGCTGGCGGTAGTTGGGGTTTACAATATATGCCCATGCCGTCACGACTTGGAATTGGACGCATGCCATGAGGGCGTAGGCGGCGGTCTGGAGTGTGTTTTCGGCCTTGGCTGGCTCACCGTGGCCAGTTTTGAAGTCGATGATGATGACTTCGTCCATCTTGACAATCACGACGTCGGTGGTGCCGAAAAGGGGCTGTTCGCCGATGGATGCGAGACTTTCCTTGCAAGGATGGTCGTTGAGCTTTAGCTCAAGTTCTGAAAACAGACGGATGTTGTCGGGTGGCGTTACCGTCCGCCATTCCTTTGTTCCGTATGCGATGGTCATGACCCTGTCCAGCATGATGGCGGCGGGGTCTGAAAGGCCGTCGAACCATGTGTCGTCGAACGGCTTGAAGAATCCGTTCTCATCCGTGACACGGTTGACCAGCAGGCTGTGCATTTCCGCGTGGTAGGCGTCTCCCAGACGCGAGTATTCGGTGGATTCGCTTTGCTTGCCAAGTTCCTCCGAATAGGACTTCGGGCAGGCGCATCGTCTGTCCAGTGACGACGGGCCGAACATATGATGATTCATATTGCTTTATCTCCAGAGTTGAAGTTGGGACGATACGGCCTGCGCCGCCATGACGTTGTTCCATGGAAGCGCAGGCCGATTTTTGGATTCGGATTACTGCGGCTGGTTGGCGGAATCCTTGAAATCCAACGTCTTGCTGATGCAGGCGTCGAGATTCGCCAATACATCATTGGCGTCCCAACGTCCGTTTTCGACTTCGTACCATTCGCGGATGTCGTTATAGCCGACAGGGGCTTTCGCGGCGGCGAGACGGGCATTGATTTCGGCATCTGGGTCTTGCGGCGCGGCCTGCTGTTGAGGCTGTTGAGGCTGTTGAGGCTGGACATTGGCGGCGTCGTTTTGTGGTACATTTTGAGCTTCTGCCGTTTGTACCACAGGTTGCTGACCGCCCAACGCGCCGAGAAGACCGCCTGCGGGGGCCTGCTGCGCGTTTCCCGCGAAACGGCTGTTGTGGGGCGTGACGTCGATTGGGCCGCGCTCTTCTTCGTTGTCGTACTGGATTGCCTTCGTCAATGCGTCGCTCTTTTCGCTTTCAGTCGGGAGCCATTTACTCAATTGCTTATACACGGTCTTCAATGCCATACTATCGTAATCAGTAACCCACGGGCCATCATTGGCAGAGCGTGAACGCTGACGGATGGCTTCAACTTCCTCACGGTTCATGACTTTGGACTGATGGGAACCGTCTTTGAAGAATACCGTCACATACCATGCGTAGGATTCACCACGCGATTTGAGATGGAAGTCGATTTCGTGATGGACTTCGCCGTTGATGTAGGAGAATTTGTCATGTTCTTTGACGCATTCGGCGACGATGGTTGAGATTTCGCCGGAGCGGCGGGCAAGTTTGACAAGACCTTTGTAGTCGATGATGAGCTGGATTTGGACGCCCTGCTTTGTGTTGAACGGGATAAGGTGGGCGTCGCGGCCGTTCGGTTCCAATCCGACTTCCGCGCATTTCATCAGTGCGGATGACAGCGATACCATGCCAGTCTGGGTCTGCAACGCGGCGGCGAGCTTCTGGTTTCCATTGAGGCAGGATAGTGCCACGCGGGCGAAACGTTCGGGAGTGCAGACGGTCGGCAGGACTTTGGCCCATTGGGCGGACATCTTCTTGACGTAGTCTGCGGTTGCGGAGACCTGCGGTTGCTGGACGGCTGGCTGCTGGACTGCGGCGTTTGCCGCCCTGCGCTGGACAGCGGCCTGTTGTGCTGGTTGTGACATTGGTTTTCCTTTGGTTGATGGTTTCCTGTTTCTTTACTACTATATATATTGCCTTATGGCTTTTAATCGTTTGTCAGATGCCGACGACCTGCGCGACGTCGTAGAGGTATTCATTCCCCGACTTTCCGCCCTTCCCGACAGGATGCACACCCGCCTTGTTGAGACGGACTAGCATCGCCTGGCGGGTGATGCCCCTCTCTGCGGCGAGGTCTCCCATCGTGACGGTCTTCACGCGGATGGACTCGAATGCGGCTGAAAGCTCCTCCTCCGAAAGCTCCCTGCCGATGTAGGGGCGAACCATCGCCGCGATGGCGACTGTGATGTGTTTTGGAAGTATTGTACGGATGCGGGTCATCTGCTATATTATTGGATGTATATGGACGGCTGACGTGGACGGTTGCCCACGGTGAATCTGTTTCGACTCACACCAATAATTTAACCCTCATTTGGGATGATTCAAGCAGATTACTATCAAAAAGTAGTATTTTTAAATAAATATCAGCCGGATTTTTTCAGATTCCCCGAAAATTTTAAATATTTTTGATTATAATCCGCTTGACGGTCTCAAATGCTGTGGTACATTTTGTGATGTGACCACAATGTACCACAAAAATCCACAGTAATGGATAAATGGATTCCATGAAAAAAGACCGTATGTTTTCCGGCAGGAAGGCGGCCGGAGGGCGGTTGGAAGCAATAGGCAAACAAGGAGCAAGCAACAATGAAGTACACGAAAGAAGAGAAGATGAAGAGGCAGGCGGAGACATTGAGGGTCGCACGGCTCATCAGGGCGTGGATGGCAAGAAAGAGCCTCACGGTGAAGGCTGCGGCCGAATTCCTTGGAGTGAACCCGAACACGATTTCAAAATGGTCTAACGGCTCCGCGACGATGTCGGTCAAGGCGTGTCTTTCCGTCGCGTCGAAAATCACGGCGGAAGTCGGCGTCATGTCCGACACGGAAATGCAACTTGGGGCGGCGAACACCGCCATCGCGAGATTCCCCACGCTGGACTTGCGATGGACGGCGTTGGCTTTGAGGCAGCATCTAATGCCGACGGCGGCATACGCGGCAAAGAACTCGCTCGCAACGTCCTATTTCAAGAACGGCGAGCGCGGCGTCAATTTCGGCGTCCAGATGAAGGGTCTTAAAATCAACGGGGCGGACTACGACGACCATACGGTCATGATGGTGAACGACAACGTGGTCATTCCCGACAACTCCCTGTCGATTGTTTTCTACGACAATCCGGAGGAAGTGCTTATATGCAAGGTGCGGAGGGACATGGCGGATGAAATCCTGCTGGTCGCCATGAACGGCGGCGATGTCATCAAACGCCTTCCGCTATACAACGACGGACTTATCGGCATCTTGAAAATCGACGCCATCTACCAGGATTCGCGCATCGTCCCGCTGTCCAAATGGGCGCATCAGGAGGATTTCGAGTTCTAGTTTTTTTAATGCTGTTTGTAGCAATTTGTAGGGTAATGGCAAATGACACAAAAATGACACAATGAGCCAAAATCAGGCACAAAAGATGTTCAATTCAAAAACATAAGAATAAGGCCGATTAAGTGATTGTAAATGATTAAGAATCAGCAATATACAAATCTGCAAAAATCCCGTTTTTGTGACATGAATTGTCGCTACTTGTAGCCGTTTGTAGGCTCAAGCACGGTGTCATGCCATAACGAAATGACACAAAAATGACACAATGGCACTTTGAGTGTGCCGGACGGTGCTGGACGTTATGAAACTGTTCATTAGAAACAACATATGGTGGGTGAGCCATGGAAGCGGAAAAAACCGCATCAGGCAGTCCACCGGAAAAGCCGACAGGACGGAGGCGGAGGCCGTCGCGAAGGAGATTTGCGCCCCCGCCATGTTGAGAAGGGAGGCGGACGTCGTGGAGGTCGCGGGTAGCATCGCGGCCGGGAAAAGGCATCAGGCCAAGGCCATCGAGTCAAGCATGATTCCGTTGGCCGAATGCTTTGAAAGGTTCCCGTTCCAGACCAACGACGGACATGCCCCCGCTCCAGGAACCATATCCACCGACAGGCAGGTATGGCGGAAACTCGTTCGGTTCTGCGCCGAAAGGGGCGTGACGACGGCGGGTGATGTCACGGAGAAAATCGCGTCCGAATACATCAAATCACTGTCGAAGGGGTTTGTGATACCAGCGTTTGACGACTGCAAGAAACGGTTCGACATGATGGGCGTGACCCCCAATCCGTTTGTCAAGCGGCCTCGCAAGAAGGCATCCGACACGGTTCACCATGAGCCGTTGTCGGAGGCGGAGATTGACATGGTCGTGAAATATCTGGAGTCGCCTGGCTACCATACCAGATGCCACGACGCGTCGGAATTCGCGCTCTACTTCCGTTTCCTGCTCTACACGGGCCTGCGGATGGGGGACGCGGCGACGATGAAGGTGTCGCAGTGCGACTTCGAGCGCAAAGTCCTTAAAAGGATGATGGACAAGACCGACAAGGAAGTGGAGTTCCCCATGCACAGGGTTCTTTATGGGATATTGCCACGGGAGGGCGAATATATATTCCCGCATATATCGCGGGTATATCTTCACAAATACAACCAAGTTTCCGAACGGTTCTACCATCTGTTCAAGAGACTTGGCCTGTGGCGTGGCAACGGCGTCATCTGCACCCATAGCATGAGGGCGACTTTCGCGACGATATGCTGCGAGGCTGGCGTCCCGATGGCGGTCATCCAGTCGTGGCTAGGGCATTCAAGCCAGACCGTCACAAGAATTTACGCGCATTTCTACGACATGCAGAAGAAGCGTGCCGCCATTGAGAAGTTCCCTGAATTCTGACACAAATAAATAGCCCGCGAAGGTGAACATGAAAAACCTTCGCGGGCCGCAACAATGGAGAGCGTTTCAAGAGGCATTGAAACACTAATTAATCTGACACGGATTTATGGTTTTGCAAGCAGTTGCATAAGTTTTGGAAGAAAAAAAATCAGGCCGCAGATTTTCGCGTTTTCGTGTTCATCTGCGGCCTTTTTATATGAAATCGCCTGTAACGCGGCGAAGATAATCAGTTTTCTTGATTATTGGTCAAAACAATCAAAGATTGTTGCTCCATCTGTAATATTGCATAAATAGTCAGTATATAAATATATTTCATAACATTGATTTTCATGCCGATACAGTGCATCAATGATATCTTGACGCGAAAACGGCAGGTTGACTTTATAATAATCTTTTGTTTCACCTTCCACTGTGATGCTATATGTTCTTGTCATGTCCAGTATCGGATAGCAAAGGCTACTGTACATGTCATGGATTTCCTCTCCATTTGCCTCATCGAAATAGTGTATGCCAGCCCTTGGTGCTGTGAAATGATATAACGCAGAATAGTTGTCAACCGCATTTTTCTCAATATATAGACTATCTATTAAGGTTGAAAATACATGATTGCCATAGTAATT
>Ga0310695_10014969_pt1 | contig 10405 bp, 16 predicted proteins | sample RumenRJG_04DNA_FD_203882 | JGI IMG/M metagenome (GOLD analysis project Ga0310695, IMG submission 203882) | Bovine rumen microbial communities from Lethbridge, Alberta, Canada - RJG_04 (v2) (version 2) | ecosystem: Host-associated > Mammals > Digestive system > Stomach > Rumen | place: Canada... | reverse complement strand
GCGGCATCCGTTCCTGGATATTCGTCTCGAAATTGAAATGTCTCATACCTTTATATATTATATCGTCTTAATCTTTGTTTGATTCGTTGAGCATATCCGCAAACGGACGAAGAACCTTAAAGAAAGCGCTCATATCCATGAGGAACATGGCGATATCGTTGGTCTGTATTTCCTCGCTGGCTCCGTGAATGGCAGCTTGCTGCTTGGCCATTTCCATCAGTCCTATAATCTGCGTCTGTGCTTCAGCCATACTTTCCACATACGAAGCGTATGGGTAGTCGCTGAATAGGTTGAAGATTGCCTTCACCGCCTCGTTAATCTTCTGCTGGTCCTCCAGCGTTTTCTTGAATTTATTCATGTCGTCTTTACATTATATTGTTTTATGATGCAAATATACCGCTTTTCCGTTACACTTGCAAGAAAATAACGGAAAAAGATTATTTCATTAACATCTTTTATACCTTTAATGCGTTATTTTGTGTAAAAAGATACTTTTAATCCGTTATTTTTCGTATCTTTGCAGTCCCAAACATCACGGAAAAGGATTACAAGGTATATGGAAGAGAAGAAGTCTATACGCGAAATCATAGAACAGCGCATTACGTCGGCGGGCATGTCGAAGCGCGACTTTGCCAAGGCAATAGGTCGCACGGCAGGCAGTCTCAACGACCTGCTGTCAAGTCCATCATGGCCGTCACTGGAGAAGATGGCCTCCGTACTCGGCATCAGCGTAAGCGAACTGGTAAGCGACGGCGATCAGCCCAGGCACACTACCGTCTGCCCGCACTGCGGACATGAACTGACCATCGAACTGAAATAACGACTAACCCCAAATCGCAGTGATGCGACGTGTTAATAAAATCAAGTGAACTTATTGAACTTTCCGATTAAGCGAGAGCAGAACCGAATCGCATTCGGGTTATGCCGAGCGTGAGGAAAGTCGGGCGAAAGCCCAAACCATTCCGACGATGATACCCACCGTCGGCAAGACTCTCAAAAAAGAGCGAGGCCCCATTCAGAAGCCCCGCTCTCTTTTTTTTATCTTACTTAAAGAATCGTCACAGAATGATCGACTCACCCATATACACCTTGTCAAAAGTCAGCCCGTAGGTCTGCAGCAGTCCGATACCCATATTCGGTGATATACTGATATTACGGATTACAAGCATTCCGTTCCGGATTTCGTAGTCCATACCGATAGTCACCTTCACACCCAGGTCCGTAGCTATAAACGTACCATAGTCCGTAAAGTTCTCCATTCTGATCTGCGTGCCCGTTAGTGTCATGTGGCTGGCTGTGCGTTCTACCGTACAGAAAAACCACTTGCCCTCGATAAATGCCACCACACTGTTACCGGTATCAAAGGTCAGAGCCACTGCCACCTGCTTACTCTCGGTATGGTTCACCCACGTGCCGTTCAGACTCGTCTGAGCTGGATCAGCCGGCTTCTCCGTTGGGTCGCTGTCACTCTTCGAGCAGCCGCTCAGTCCAACACTCGCGGCCATCATAGCCACCATCATACACACAAAAAACAAATTCTTCTTCATATCGCCAAAAATTTAAAAAGTTAATAAATCAATATCCTACTCATTCGTAATGATTTCTATCCTTGCGCCCAGCGCGTCGGCAATCTGCGCCAGCGTATCGAGACCGACGCTGAATTTGCCGTTCTCAATGCGGGCGATGTGCGCCTGCTGCAGCCCGCACCGCTCGGCCAGCTGCGCCTGGGTCATCCCCTGCTCCTTGCGCACCTCCGCAATCCTGCGGCCAATTCTCAGCCGCTCGTCATCTTTATTGATTCCCATATTCTTTCTGTTTTAACCGATCAGGGGGTCAGACCCCGTGATCACTTTTTCTTCTCTTTATCAGCCTTGACGGCTTTCTCCATTTCGTCCCATAGCTCCTGGTTGTGCGTGCGACAGCAGCCGAACGTATGCTCACCGCCGAACTCCCAGTAATCGCAGTAGATGAACTCGTATTCGCAGAGGTCATCGTCGCTGAAATGTTCCATGTCGCGCAGCACGTCGCTGATGGTGCTCCTAATCCACCGCTTGTCCACGTCAAGAGTGCTCACGGTCACGTAGTCCTCCAGCTTATCGTCAACGCACCGTGTCACGTAGGTACGATAGTGGTTGGCATCATCATGCCTCACCTTCAGCATCCCGAACACGTATTTGTCCTCGCCCAGTTCTTTTAGGTCGATGCGTGCCCGTCCCACCGTGCCCGCCTCAGTACCCAGCCGAGCCTCGTACTTTTCACACTCATACGGGTCGTTGAACCGCCTCCCGTCCTTCGCCGTGTATGTAATATTAATGTCCATATTCTCGCCCTTTCTATAATTTAATAATATAACTTCTTGATTTTCTCAATGGATTCTGGATTGCCGTTCTTGTCTGTAATATAACATACAACATAGAAGGTTGTTCCGAAGCCGGGACCATCGAAAGACTTAATCCATTTCGCATCGTCCTCGAAAGCCTTCACCTCGTCGTTAATCATATCCTCCACGCTGGTATATCCCTGCGGATCGAATGGCTTCAGATAATTGTTGGTGTCGATTTTCTGCAAATAACGCTCTACTCTGTCGAAGTCCTGAAGATAATGCTTATTAGTAATTCCGAGCCAAACCAAAATGCCAAATTGGATTTTTATATTCTTGTTCATATTCTCGCCCTTTCTATAATTAGTGATATTACTGATTATACCTATATTCTATAATATTACCCCTCAATCATGCAATCGAGGGCCAAGGTGTAGTTGTGTGAATCGTAGCTGAAATGGTCCACCATGCGATCGACCTTTTCCACATCGTCAAGCAGCAGATACGGATAACCGTTAGGAGCGCAAAGCACCTCGTTCTTTTCCAACTGCCAGCCTTCCACTCGGTCTGCCTCTGCAAGAAAGTCCTCGCGCTTCTCGTCCTCCATGTCGGTGGCATACTCGCGCAGCTCGTCGGCATAGTCCTTGTAGCTCTCCCAGTAGTGCAGATTGTCGTTGTGCTGATCCGCGAAAGCGACATAATCATAGAGGTCGCTCGTCCATCCCTCACTCTCCCACAACTGCCAGCCGTCGCGGCGGTGCAGGCTTACCAGCTCCACGCCGTACATCTCTGCCAACTCCCGCATCTGCTCGATAGTCTTTCCACAGCCGCCCAGCAGCACGCATCCGCGCAGTCCGCGAGGATAGCCGTTCATGCCGGTTGTAATCTCTGCAGCCTCCAAATCCTGATCCTCGCAAATCATGTCGCGTAGGTTGTAGCTGCTCGTCACGTAGTTGTCGGGGTTGATGGCTATCTGGATAGCCGCAGGGTTCTGTGATCCATACTTTGTCAGCTGCCAGAACTCAAAGTCGTTGGTGTCGGCACCAAAGCCCTCCTCCAGTTCGTCCTCGTCAAGCTCCTCACAATCGTCGTAAGAGAGGAGGTCGCGTCTGATCACGTTCCAATCATCGTTAGGACTGAACGCCCCGCTACCACTACCACCGTTGCCCGTTGTCACGTAGCATACATCTTCCTGCTGTCTCAGGGTGTTAATCACTGCATTAACCACCTTGTAAAATTCACTTGAATGTTTCATATCGCCTATGTTTTAATTATTAATAATGTTCTAATCACGATGCAAAGGTACAAAATAATTTTGAATATACCAAATATTACATAAGAAAATATATCAAATATTGCATTATTTAACACTTTATGCCCCAAAACAGGCCAAAAAAAGACTGCGACCCTCGCGGGCGGCAGTCAGTCTAAATACCAATTAATAACTAAAAACTAAAACTTAAAAATTAATATGAAAAAACTGCAAACCAATCTACGCCGCGCTCGGCAAGAAAAAAGTTCAAATGTAATTCAAAGATTGTGATACGTTCGTCTCACAGGGGGTCTGTCCCCGTGTGAGGTGTGAGGTCATTTGACGCCAAACTCATTCTTCAGCCGACGCAGCAGGAACTTGCGGTCGGCCAGGCCGTTGGTGCCGCCGTTGATGCGCCTGGTGATGGCATCGCAGTCGTCGCTGTCGGCCAGTGCGCTCAACCCGTTCGTCTCCCAGAACCATCCCGCCACCACCTGATTCAGTGGGAACTGCTTCAGCGCGTCAGGCTGGCGCACGACATCCTCCGTACACACGTCCGACTTCGCGAACCGTTCGTAGTTCGCCTTTCCCGTGAGCATGATATACCCTCTGCCGCGATACCGCCAGCCGTCGCCCGAAGCCTCCGTGCCGTTGCCCATCCGCGAGGCATACACGCGGTTGGCAATCCTCTCCGGCTTGCGTGCATACTCCTTAGCCTGCGCCACATTGAAATACCTTGGGAACGTGCGCAGCAGTCCGTCCGCCGAATAGTTCAGGTTCTCGTCGGTGCGCTTCAGCAGCTGCGATTCGTGGAACACCTGCGCCAGATAGTGCGCCATCCTCAGTGGCGAGTCGATGCCGAAGCTGATCGCCCACTGGTTGAGCGATGCCACGAACTCGTCAAGCCTCGCTCTGTTCAGCTCAGGCACCGCCCTTAGAAGTTGAGATTTCGTAATTAGCATAACTTTCATTTTATCATTTTTACATTATTACATTTTTACATTGCGCCTTAGTGTGTCACGATCCTGATACCGTCGATCTCCATGATGAGATAATCCCTCACTCTGCGAATCTGCTTTGACTCCACAAATTGCACCATCCTTTGCCGCAGCTCTGGATATACCTTCAGACAGATGCAAAAACCTTCCTCGACGCAGCCCTTGCCCGTGATGTAGCGGATGTGGAAGGGCACTCGCTTCACGCCCTTGCCATCTTTTCCACCAGGAGGATTATACCCGCGAGTGACAATCCCCGTGCGAGGATCGCGCCACTCGAACTTCTCGGTCATGTTCCTGATCTCGTTCCAGCTCATTGTCGGTTTCGTCTTCGGCATAGTCGTTTTCTTTTTCGGCAAAGGTAGCGCAGACATTTTCCAAAATGGGACAATGCAAAAAATTTCTCGCAGAGACCGTCGAGAAATTTTATGTTTTGGTATCGCGGGACTTCGCGATGATCTTTTCTATCGGCTACCGCACAGAAATTTTTGTTCTTATGTTCTTCTGTCTAAAAAACAAAAAAGTCCGCGACCTTCACAGGCAGCGGACTCCGAATAAAAAACAATTTAATCCATAAGATATATATTCTTGTGGCCTGGCGAGGTGTCGAACCTCATAGAAGAGCCTAATTTGACCTTCGGTCGAATCACCTCACGACTCGGCAAAGCTGATGCAAGCATCGTTTTGCTCTCGCTGCTCTGTGATTTCCCAGGCCGCCTATAACTAATGTACTTCAAACCTGAATGTCCGTTCATCACCATGCCCATTCAGCGTGAAGCGTCCGTATTTGATGGCGTTCATGCCAATCACGATATCAAACCGCTCGTGGCCTTGACTCACTCCGAAGTACAATTTCGGATAGTGGATTTTTTCGCCTATCACCATCCCAAGCTCGTAAATCTCCGTCGGAGTCTTTCCAGCCGCATTGTTGGAATCCATCCGACCAAGCGATTTCAATCCCATCTTCTTGGCCAGTTCTGGTGTAACCTGGCAGTGCGTTGCTCCAGTGTCCCAAAGAGCTCTTACGCGGAATCCCTCTATCGGCTCGCCTTCAGGGACAATCGCATAGACGATGGCTTCACTGATAATCTGCGTTTCCAACTCACGCCCTTTCAATTCAATACAACTCATTACATCCACACTGAACTTGAATACATCGGTTCTCCACTCGTCAGGGGATTTTCATCCTCGACATTTACCACACACTCCTGGCTGAGCACCATCGGCTCGCTGTCAACCAAAATCCTTTTCTGTTCCATAATCATTTGAATTAAACTGTTGATACTGCAAATTTAAATAATTCCCGTGAGTTTTTTGGGACTGATTTGACCTTCGGTCGAATCACCTCACGACTCGGCAAAGCTGATGCAAGCATCGTTTTGCTCTCGCTGCTCTGTGATTTCGCAGGGTGATTATAATCGCAGCCTATAATATATGTTCTTATGTTCTTGCGTCCCGTTGGTAGCAAGCGGCAGAGCCGAGCGCTTATGTCTAATGTTCAATGTTCTGCCACTGGCTCGAAGTAGTTGCGCGGGTCGATGTCATCAGGCTTATAACCCCACAGTGCGCACTCATGGGCGATGTTGCCGGGCTGCGGCCATACGTGGTGAAGTCCCTGGTCGTTGCTGAAGTAGCCGAACCACTGTGTCGGGTTGCTCGACTGCTCATAGATCCTGCCCTTGGTGAAGCTGTCCTTAATCCCCTTGATGCAGCGGTACTTCGTGCCCTTGGTGAAAAACTCCTGATTGCTGTTGCTCTCGATATTGTTGTTTGCTGAAGTATTGACTGTCGTCGAACTCGCGCACGACTCGGCAATGCTCAAACCTTGTTTGGTATTGCTCTCGCTGTTTACTCGTTTCATAACTCTGTGATATTTTAAAGTGATTATAATGTATGTGTATAATATATATTAAAGGTGGATAACTCTCGGCGATCAACGGTGACTGGCTCCAACGACGCGACAGCGAGTGAAGATCAGGTGCCTGTCCCCTTGATAGTGTCGCCTACTTGATGCGCTGACGGGGGAAGAAGATAGGCTTCATGTCGCCGTAGTCCATGATGCGCCAGCCCGGCTGATAGATGTAGAGCTTCGTCAGGCGCAGACGATGGTAGAAGCAGTCGGCGGCGTGGTCCATGTCGCCGATACGCTCGAAGCGCTGCTGCATCCACTTCCACTTGATATACAGGCGATAGATGAACATCTTGCCGAAAGATTCCTTTTTCGCGCCGTCTGTGATTTCGGAAGAGGTCTCTAACGTAGGCTCCACGTCGATGATAACCTCAGCGGGTGGCTCCGGCAGCAGCTCGCGCCCGTCGGGAGTGCAGGGTGTCAGACACTCCCAGCGCACGTCACGGCAGTTCTGGCAGATACACTCCTTGCCCTGCTCGCAGATGCAGCAAACGTGGTCGCTCTCCAGGCTGTGCTCGATGTCGGCGTAGAAGTCCACCACCTCTATAACATACACCGTCCCGTTGTAAATCACCGTCTGGCCTTTCTTGCACCATGCCGGGCGGTTGTCCTCGATGCGTGCCACCTCGTCCAGAGCGGGGTGTGCCGTCCAGTTGCCGCTGATGTGCCGGAATGTCAGCTCGTCGCCGTTGACCTTGGTGATGAAGCCTAAAGCGCCTCCGTAGTCCTTTAGGATTACAAGCTCACCCTCTCCGATTGCCAGTCCGTCGGCCTTGCGGCTGTCGCTGATTTCGCGTGCCTGCTCTAATGCTGCATTCTTCTGCTGCGCCTCGCGCTCTGCCTTTTCCTGCGCCTTGCGCTCCTTCTCGGCCTTTTCAGCCTCGCGGCGGGCCTTGGTGAGCTCCTTTTCTTCCTTCTTGTTGATCCAGCGGCAAAGCGTGCGCCCGTTCTGCCCCGTGGCCTCCTTGATGTAGTCAGCCTGCAAAAGTCGGTCGTACTCCTCCTGCACAAATCCGGCCACTGCCTTACGCTCTCTATAATAGCCCGTGCCGTGGCCCGTCAGGTCGGTGCGCTTGTTCTGGATGGCTATGCGGTTGCGGATGCAGCCCAGCGCGTCGCCACGGTCTTTATACAGGTTGCTCCGCTTCGTGGTCGTACACTCCTTGATCGTGGCGGCGATTCCCTCCGTGTAGGTCTCGCGGTATAACATACGCTCGTCGGCCTCTGAGCGCGTCAAAACGATGTCGCCGTAGTTGTCAGTACCGTGATATTCGCAAGCCGTCAGCGCCTTAAACTTCGCCTCCAGCGCGTCGATGTCGGCGGGGTCCACCTCTCCGCTGATGCTGTCGGGATGCACGTACAGATACTGTGCGCCCTTGGTCAGCTCCGGGCAGGTGTGCCAGTGGGCGTAGTCGTTCAGCAGCGTCCAGCCCTCGCCCTTCAGCAGTTCCACCACCTCGCTATAAAAGGCCGTCAGTGCCTTCTCTGCGGCCTCGTGGGCCTCCTGCGAATAGTCGCCGTACACCTGGCGGCTGTATGCCCGTACCTGAGTGCGGAAATACACGTCGGCCACTTTCTCGCGTCCGTAGCCTTCGTGGTGCTTCACCTCCGGGCGCAAATCAATTACTACCTGGCTCATGCCGTTCTTACTCTCGATATTGTTTGTATTTACTGAAGTATTCATAATCTTTCTGAATTAAATTGTTATTTGTAATCTGTGATGTTGTCTATAACGTATAGTAGATGGTTTATGCCTCGCCTAAATCCTCGAAGTAGTCCGTCCAGCGGTCGTGGCACCATGAATGATATTGAGGGTTGTACGGCCAGCAGTGCGGAGCACCGTGCTCATCGAAGATATACCCGTAGGCGTTCTTTGTAGATGCAAAGCTCCATGTCTCGTCGGGATAGCCGAAGTCAGAGTCGCCAATATACACCTTACCTTTGATGTAGTCTTTCTTGCCAGTTTTCTTCTCTCGTCCGTCCTTTTGGATGATACATATCTCAACGGTCTTTTTGCACAGGTATCTGTGACCTTTTATAATTCTCGGTTCCATATCTCTTACTGTTTTAATTCGTGAAATTCGTGTAATTTGTGGTCACTAAAAAATATCTCAGTCTATAAATAGCGGTAGTCTAAACATTTCCGCAAACGTGGTCAAGATGTTGCGGTGTGCGGTAGTCGCTGGAGTCCAGAAGCCCGCTTATACCATCGTCAACCTTGGTAATATGGTATAAAGAGCCGTTAATGATTTGTGCCAAATCTCTGTTGTTCACGTCATCAAGAGGCATTGTGATTACGTTCTTCACGTCAAGCCCTTTGCCCAGGGTGCAGCCTGTAATCCATACGCGGCCTTCGCTCATTTTCAGGCAAAGAGCCTGCAAGTGGAGTCCGAGACTGTCTTGATATGTGCCGTGCATCAGTCGCAGTGTCTTTTTGCCTTGCTCCAGTCGTGGGGCTATCTCGTTGTTCACAATCTGCATAAGGTCAGCGTGCATCTGTCTGTATAGCTTGTAGAACTGATCCGTAATGTCTCGTTTGCCGTTGTAGTTAATCATTGTTGCCATAATTCGTGAAATTTGTAAAATTCGTGTTCAGTGAAAAATATCTCAGTCTATAACGTGTAATTCTCGTCCATCATCAAACATAACTTGTGGTGTACTTTCCCGATTTCGACTACTGCGGCGCGAATGGCGGCTGCTGCTGCTTTCTCGCTGATGGTGACTAATGCCTCGTTGTAACGCAGCATTTCGTGCTCTAATGCGTCCAGGACGATATTTAACTGATCGTTGTTGATGTCCGTCGTGTTGCCGGTTTCTATGTGCTCTAAATGTACCATAACTCTATAATTTTTGAAGTCGTTTATTAATTTCTCTAAATCCGTATAATTCGTTGTTGTCTATAACGTATTAATAGCAATCCGCGTAGATGTCCGTCACGCGGCCTCGCGCTCCATCGTGCGCAGCTCTCCGGCGGTCAGTTCCTCCGTGTCGGTCACACACTCAGAATGTCCCACACACTCGGCTCCGTCAATGCTAATCCTGCTCGAAGTGGTAGCCCGTGAAGCCGTAGTATTTCAAATCTTCGGTAAGGTCGCGCTCCAGTGCGTCCAGCGTGTCGGGGGCTTCCTTGAAGTATAGGGCGCGTATTTCTTCGCTGTATTCCTCAGCATAGAAAGCCGTGGGGGCCTCGCTTGCTTTCAGGCAGTAGAAGTCACGGGCGCGGCGGTACTGGCTTTCGTCTCTGAATACCACCAGCAGGCGGGCGGGCTCTTCCTCCTCGTCGTTCTCGTCGCTGTCCTCCTTGAAGATGTCCAGCAGATCAGAAGCCAGAAAGTTAAGTAAATGGCGGTCGCTCTCGCTGATGTCCTCGCCGTTCTCGATGCGCTCCAGCATGGGGCGGTAGTGCATATCAAAATAACTCAGGAAGTTGCCGAAGCTCTCAAAACTGCCAGTCTTGATAACTGTCTCGTTGTTGTTATACTCGTGCAAGTTGTTGCCGTTCTCGATGTCGTTGGCCACTTGTGCCAGTGTCTTTGTCTGTTTCATAACTTTAATTTTTTAATGGGTTGTAATTTGATGTATAATGTATAATGTATGATGTTAAGCGGGGCGCGTACAGTTCAGCACGTAACGGGCGGCGGCTGTGAAGGTCGGCCAGTAGGTGCCAACGGTTGCGGACTCGGTGCGGTACATTCTGTTGCGGTCGATGTTTGCAAACTTAATCGTAAAATCTTTGTACTTCATAATCTCAAATATTTTAAAGGTCTATAATATATATAATGTTATAACGTGTAATTATTCGTAAAGGTCGGACACGGGGCGGCGGTACTTGTCGAAAATCTCGCGCAGCTCCTGGGCGGTCATGTCGGGGTATATCTCGCGGACGTTATCCAGACAGCGGGCGGCGCGGTCTTCTCCCCATGTATAAT
>Ga0310695_10014967_pt1 | contig 10406 bp, 12 predicted proteins | sample RumenRJG_04DNA_FD_203882 | JGI IMG/M metagenome (GOLD analysis project Ga0310695, IMG submission 203882) | Bovine rumen microbial communities from Lethbridge, Alberta, Canada - RJG_04 (v2) (version 2) | ecosystem: Host-associated > Mammals > Digestive system > Stomach > Rumen | place: Canada... | reverse complement strand
CATCGAAAGCCTCCTTGGTTCCAGGTTCTATACGCTGATGCATCAGAGCATTATAGACCCGTGAGGCACACTCGCCAGTCACCTTCTCCAAAGCGGTGTAGTCAACACTTTGCAGCAAAAGGACATCTTCACGGATATATTCGTCCATAGAGTCATAGCCTCGCTTGTCTCGCATGTAGGCATAGAGGTCATCAATCTTGGAATAGATGTCCCATTCCGTGTCCCACATCTTAGCTACAGCCATGCCGATATACATCATCCAACCCAGCGAGGCTGAAGGATACTCCTGAAACTCGCGGATGCCATCTGGAATATAGGCTTTGGCTATCTCTTCCCATTTGTCTTCAACATCGGGACATTCCGGCAGACGTTCGTCTACCTCCTTCATTGACTGTAGGAACTGGTGTAAATCCTTACGCAATATCTCTTCAAAATTCTCCATATTTCTATAACATGTTTTCTAATCGTTCGACTGCTTGTGTAATATCCTCTCCAAACCACTTATGGTTTTTAAGGAAATCAATCCTGCCTTCGGATATGGTCTCATAGAGTTCCTTGCTCATATCGTCCACATAGCTGCCAATGGCCAACTCGATGTCATCCTTCTGCCAGTCGAGGGTAGAATGGATATAGACATTCTTGCGTCCCGTTGGTAGCAAGCGACCAGAGGTCGAGCGCCGTTTCTGATGTAGGAAACTATAGGCTGTCTCTATGCTGTCTTTTTTAATCATTGATCGTAGCCGATGGGACGGAATCGTTTCTGATGCTCACTCCATACGAAACCGTACTTCATGAGATAGTCTATTTCACAAATTCACTTAAAACCAAGGGCAAAGGTACTCATAATTCCACGATTATTTGTACCTTTGCACCAATTATTATGATAGTTTATGAAAGTTAAGATTCAAACCATGTTGGGCGACATCGTAGTTCGCCTTTACGACGAGACTCCAATCCATCGCGACAATTTCATGAAATTGGCGAAGGAGGGTTATTATGATGGCACCTTGTTCCATCGGGTTATCAAGAACTTTATGATCCAGGGAGGTGACCCTGATTCCAAAGGCGCACCTGCAGGCAAGATGCTGGGTGTTGGCGGACCAGACTATACGCTGGAAGCAGAAATTAAGGATGGCCTTTTCCATAAGCGTGGAGCCTTGGCTGCTGCACGTCAGGGTGACGAGGTGAATCCAGAGCGTCGTAGTAGCGGATCTCAGTTCTATATTGTCTGGGGAGATGTGTACAACGAAGGACAGCTTCGCCAGTTCTCCAAGCAATTGAGGATGCAGAAAGTGCAGGATGCCTTTAATGCACTTGCTGCCGAGCATCGTGCAGAGATTATGCAGATGCGCCGTGATAGGAATCGTGAGGGACTTCAGGAACTGCAGGACAAACTGGCTGCAGAAGCAGAGAGTAAGGTAGGAAAGTCTGGTTTGACCGATGACCAGTTGAAGATTTATTCAACTATCGGAGGCACACCCCATCTTGACGGCCAATATACTGTGTTCGGAGAGGTCGAGGAAGGTCTTGATGTAGTTGAAATGATTCAGAACACTGCTACAGGACGGGCTGACAGACCTGTGGATGACATTGAAATGAGAATGACAATCATTGAATATGACACATTTGAGTGTCTCTGAAGAACGGAGAAACGGCGTAAGCCAAAGAGGTAATACGGAGCCATCAATCTCTCTCAGGGATTCCCAGACTTCGACCCTCCAAAGGAGATAACAGACCGTCTGGCTGAGATTATGAGATGCAGGGCTACGACCATGGTGCCATGCCTTTCCCCGCCTACAAGATATTGAAGGATCATATCCGCAGGATAATGATTAGAAACAATGATACTTCTCACTTCTGAATTCCCAGATAGTCGAAAAACTGATCTGGCCAGTAGTTCATTATCAGTTCATCAGGGAAATCGGTCTCTGCCAACAGTGGATAGAGGCGTTCGTAGTCGGCAATCTGGAATAAGATATGTGCATCGCTGCCGAGAATGGTAGGAACCTCGTACTTCTTGCAGAGGCGCAGAATCTCCAGATTGTTATCCCTTGCCACAGTCTTGTGGCGCTGTGGAGCTAGTGAATGGTTGTTCACCTCCAACAGCGTATGCGCCTCCTTGGCTGCCAGTACCAATGGCTCGAAATCGAGTTCGCAAGAGCCGTCGCCGGGATGACTGATGATATGAATCTTCGGATTCCTGATGACATTCACCAGCCCTTGTGTATTCTCCTCTTTCGTGCCAGCCTGATACCATGCTGCATGAACACCAGCTATGGCAATGTCGAGCCAGCTTATCTGTTCATCAGTCAGATCAAGGCTCCCTTTCGTGTCGAGGATATTGATCTCGCAACCCATCAGCAATCGTATGCCGTACATCCGCCGAGGCACCACGAACATATTCTTGAAATACAGCGTCGGACAAGTACCAGGCACACTTGGCCCGTGCTCAGTGATTCCCAACACCTCCAATCCCTTGTCGGCAGCGGTTTTTGCCATCTCCTGCAGACTGCTGTAGGCATGACCTGATGCTACCGTATGTGTATGTGCGTCTAATAAAACCTTTTTCATATTTATTGGCTACAAAAGTAGTAATAAATGTCGCAAAATCGCTATATTTACATAAAGTTTTGAGAATAATTAGGATTTAAATCATGAAATCCGCTTTGACATTATGATGAGATATCTGACGTTCCACCTTCTAAAACGATCCATTCATCACATTTTCGTGCTGTTTATCCCAAAAATTTGGAGGGATATATCACGCGTTGTACCTTTGCACTCAGAAATGTTTAATTTAAAAGAATTGAGAAATGAATACGAACATGAAACCAAGAACAGTTATCGGTGTTCTTTTAGTTGTAGCCAGTCTGTTGAAGCTTGCTACGTTGTGGGACATTCTCCATTGGAGTTGGTTTGAAACGGTGTCGGAAGGCCTGTGGGCCATGTATTTCTGCATCTTCATATTATTATGTGTGGGCATACATCTGATCATCGAAAGCTACCGTCGCGATCCCGACCAATGGCTGCGGCGCCCGCTACCCATCGGTGAGGACGGCAAGCGTATCCGCTGTTCGGTTCACTATGGTGGCGACGAGTATGTCTATCATGGTGAGACCTTCCATGGTGCCCGGCTTGATGCTTTCTGCGGCGGCATCCGACTGGACCTGCGCGAGGCCGTGATTACTGAGGATGAGGAAATAGACATTCACACCTTCTGTGGCGGCATCGAACTCTTCGTGCCCACGACGGTTAACGTAGAGGTAAAAAGCCAAAGTTTCATCGGCGGTGTGGGCAATCATGTTAATGCGCAGGCCGACACTACAGCCCCAACCATCCACATTATTGCCAGCAATTTCTTTGGTGGGGTGGATATCAAAAATGTTTAGATAGATTTAGCAAGAATCAGATAATTTATGTATTTTTGCGTCCGATAACGCAATACAATAAACAAATAGATGTATAAAACCCGCAATTTACCCAACACCCGAATCGATGTGGCCGATGCCTTGAGAGGTATCGCAGTGGCCGGCATCATCCTGTATCACTCTGTTGAACACTTCGACATTTTTACCGAAGAGCCAATCGTTCACACATTACCTTGCGACCAGACGGTGGCTGATGTATTGGCCTGGCTGCTCTCAGGCAAGATGTACGGTATCTTCGCTATGCTTTTCGGTTTGAGTTTTTTCATCATGAACGACAACCAGCAGCAGAAGGGCAAGAATTTCTCCTTACGCTTTGCCTGGCGCATGTGCCTGCTGTTTCTCTTCGGCATTGTCAACGTTGCTTTCTACGATGGCGACATTCTGATGCTCTATGCATGCTATGGCCTGCTTCTCATCCCTGTCAGCTATCTGCCGTCGAAGTGGGTGTGGTGTATCATCGCCTTGCTGGCCATACAGCCCGTAGAACTTTATTGCCTGCTAACTGGCACCACAATCGACCACAGCTCCTTGTGGGAAATGTATGGCAAGGTCATCAGTACACACGAGAATGGTACATTCTGGGAGAACACCCTCACCAACCTGCGATACGGCTTTGAGTTGAATCTGCGCTTCAATGTTTTTAGCGGACGACTGACACAGTTACTCTGCCTCTTCATCCTCGGCATGCAGTTAGGGCGGCAAAGGCTATTCTATAATGAGGGATGCCATCTGAAGATATGGCATAGTATCCTTATTGGCTCAGCCATCATAGTCCTAGCGTTGAGTTTCGTGGATTTCGGCGAACTTGACTTCTGGCTCAAGCCCATCTACAACCTCATTATCTTGTTGATGATTGTCTCGACAATAGTTTCTGCCTGGTACGCTTTCGGGGGTGTTCGCCGAGTACTGCATCACCTCTGCATTTTTGGTCGCATGAGTCTTACCAACTATCTGCTCCAGTCCATCATCGGCTGCGCCATCTTCTGTGGCTATGGACTGGCCTGCTATCGCTATCTGGGTGTTACCTATGCTGTCATGGTTGGATGTGGAATGGTCGTTTGTCAGTATCTCTTTGCCCGTTATTGGTTTGCCAATCATCCTCGCGGACCGTTAGAAGGCCTTTGGAGAAAACTAACATGGATAAAATTTTAATTTGAACTTGGCTTGCAAAGCCAATTACCATTCTTTATTTAGGTTCTGCTGCCGATATTCTGTTGGTGACATGCCAAGGTGCTCCCTGACAAACTTGCCGAAGAAGGATAGGTTGGGGAAGTCGAGTTCGTTGCAGATTTCCTTAATCGTCTTGTTGCTGTAGCGCAGTTGTTGGCGGATAGTGCCCACAGTGGTCTCGTGAATCAAGTCAAGGGGCGAACGGCCAGACTCGTCTTTCACGCACTTGCAGAGATATTTCGGTGTGATGTTCAGCATATTGGCAAAGACTGACACACTGCGCACACGACCGTTAGATTCTGCTAACAGCGCCATAAAGCGGCGATAAACCAGCGTACTCTGACGGACGGAAGAATCTTTCTCCATCGGCATACTGTCGCTTTCAGCAGTCTCCCCTCTGCGTCTGTCAACAAACATCTGGAACTCCAGTATGAGCGCCTGAAACAGCAGCCGCACCACGTCGTGCTGGAAACTGCCTTCTCCATCTTGTGTCTTGTTCATCAGCAATTGGTAATAGTGGCTGAGCCCGCAAGAACGGCTTCATCCGCTATAAGAAGAAGTGGTGGGAGGGTGTTGATCTGCAGACCATTGAGTGGAACGGCACGGAAGGTCCTGCCCAGAAGTCCTTCGACCTCTTTGGCGACGGCAGCGTGAAGATGATTAACATCCCTGGTCACTGCGACGGACTCTGTGCTGTGAAAATTACCCGCGAGGATGGTCGCTACGTGCTGCTGTTCTCTGATGGCGGCTATGCCACAAAATCGTGGAAGGAGATGATTACCAGTGGTGTGTCGCTCGACAAAGAGATGCAGCGCAAGTCGCTCCAGTGGATTCGCGAACAGTCAATGGATGCCAACTGCATCGAGAGCCTTGCCACTCACGATACCGACATCCGTCCGCATATGATAGAGTTGTAGGTTTGGCTTTGCTCACCTTACCCGTGTGGTCGGCAGTAGTTATTGCTTGTTTCTGCTTGCTGCCACCCAGACGGGTTCCTCATTCATCGTGGGTTTGTTGACTGCCATTACGCCAGAGAGGTTGTGGGGCACATAAGGCTCTTCCAAGTAGAGGATGTCTTCTGTTGTCAGACGGACATCGAGCGACTTCACGGCTCCCTCGATATGATGCAGTTTGGTGGCTCCCACGATGGGCGATTCTACCTTCGTCAACAGCCAGGCCAGCGAGATCTGTGTCATCTCCACGCCATAACGGTCAGCCAGTTCTACGACACGCTCCACCACCAGATTGTCCTGTTCGGCGGTGGCATCATACTTGAAGTGCATGAACGCGTCTTCCTTCTGACGCTTCGAGGTCTCACCCGGACGCTTGGCCAGTTTTCCGGAAGCCAGTGCACTATACGGCGTCTGGGCGATGTTGTCCTCACGGCATAAGGGTTGCATCTCACGTTCCTCCTCGCGCATAATCAGGTTGTAGTGGTTCTGTACGCTGATGAACTTTGCCCAACCGTGTTTCTCTGCCAGCGCATTCATCTTCGCTAGCTGGTAGGCATAGACATTGGCGATGCCGATGTAGCGGGCTTTACCTTGGCGAACGGCCTCATTCATGCCTTCAAGAATCTCCTCGGCAGGTGTCTTATAGTCCCAGATGTGATAGATGTAAAGATCGACATAGTCCATACCAAGATGCTGCAGGCTAAGGTCGATATTGTTCAGCACGTGCTGACGGCCACCGATGCCCTGCTGGATTTCCTCATCGGTTCGCGGCAGGAACTTTGTAGCCACCACCACGTCATCACGCTTTGCCATATCACGCAAGGTACGTCCGACATACTGCTCCGATGTTCCCAGTTGATAAGCAATGGCTGTATCAAAGAAGTTCACGCCGAGATCGAGCGAACGATGTATAATCTCACGTGTCGGCTCCTCGCCAATCGTCCACGAATGTTGCCCGATAGAGGGGTCGCCAAAGCCCATGCATCCAAGGCAGATGCGCGACACGCGCAGGTCTGAGTTCCCAAGTTTTGCGTATTCCATATTATCTTTGTTTTTTGAATATCAGTTTCATTGTCTCTGGGTCGAGTGGTTTCATCGTGGGCAGTTTCAGGTCTTTCACCATGTGGAGCGTACCCTGCTTGTATTTCTGGAAGTGTTCGGTCTTCAGGTGCTGCTGATAGGCTTCCTCGGAGGCATAGATTTCCAGGATGCGGATCTTTGTGGAGTCCTCGGCACTCTGCATCGGGTAGAGGCAGATAACACCCGGCTCTTGTTCCACACTCAGACGGTCCACCTCGTTAGCAAATTCGAGATACTCCTTGAGGTGCTGCGGATAAACCTCGATTTCAGCCAATCGGACTATCATCATCTCATTTTCTTGTGCTGCTACCGTGATAGAGAACACAAGGGCAAACAGGATTATAATTTTTCTCATATCCATTTGTCGATTACAACCATAATTTATCATTCCATTGAGTGTTCCCAACCGCCACGTGTGTCAATGCCTGTAGCATCGGCAAGTGCTTCGAGCTTGGCAATTTCCTCAGCAGTCAGTTGAATCTTGGCAGCCTCGGCAGCCTCGACGACGTGACGCTCCTTCGTGGCTCCGATGATGGGTAGCGTTCCCTTGGCGATGGCCCATGCGATACCAATCTGAGAGCACGAGGCACCATACTTCTGGCCGATGGCTGTCATCTCGTTGGTCAGCGCCTCCAGCTGCGACAATACGGGGTTGTACTTTTTACCGCGATCGCTCTCTGCAGGCAGCGGGTTCTCCTTATTATATTTGCCAGAGAGTGCTCCCTGTTCTAGCACCATGTAGGCCCAGAACTCGATGCCGTTCTCTTTACAATAATCTAGCACGCCGCCTTTCTCCGACGAACGGTAGAGTAGGGAGAAGTGGTTCTGTACGGCACTTACCTTGAAACCGGCCTCGCCCAGAATCTCGTTAGCACGACGAATCTCTTTAATGTTATGGTTTGAAACACCCACGCGCTTCACCTTTCCCGACTGCAACAAGGGAATCAGTCCTGGTGTCCAGCGCTCCACGTCCATCGGGTTGTGAATCCAGTAGATGTCAATATAATCACAGCCCATACGCTCAATAGAGGCATCGGCCATCTTCTCCACACTGTTGTCAAACATCTCAGCAAGCTGTGGGGTGAACTTGGTTGACACCTCCACCGTCTCACGCTTCTCGCCTGCTACGAATGTTCCGAGAATCTTCTCCGACTCACCCATGCCATAGACGGTAGCTGTGTCCCAGAGGTTCAGCCCTGCTTTCATGGCTGTGTCAAACACAGGCTTCAGGTTCTCCACGTCAGTCTTACTTCCAAATACGGCGTCTCCGCAGAATGCACCTGCGCCCCAAGCCCAGGTTCCTAATGCAATCTTACTCATATCTTCTTACTGTTTTTTGATTTGATGGTGCGAAGGTACGACTAATTACGCAAAAAACTCCTAACTGTTTTACTGATAAATCAACCGATTTTACGGATTTCGCTGTTTTTTCGCTTTTATGTCGGGAAAAATGTGTAATGAAGGTTGAGATGGCAAAGATGCCAATGTCATTCTCTGCCTCGGCCTTGTACCTCTGCTTACCAATTTACAGTTATGTAAACTCAATGATGGCACTAACCTCACTCCCGATAGACAGGGAAACAATGATACCATTAGCTATTTTGTATATAGTTGGAGTCAGACAATCGCTAAGTTTGGCTGCTACTCTATATTCTACCCGAAGACCGCTTACAACGAAATCTTCTGGCAACAGTTCCATTGCCATACGGACATAGTTGGCATTGTTCATGTGTTTGTTGTAGTCAATGTCGGCACGGAGCACTTTGATAGGCTCCAATACCTCGCCACCGTCCTTGGGCAGAATGATTCGGCGGTCCTTATAGTTCATCTCCAACTGAGGCTCCAACCTCATGGATTGAATGGTTGCATCATCCACACGTTTCAGTTTGCCAGCTGCCTTGTCAACGAATGCTCCCATGCTCCATGTCTTATAGCAAGGCTTGCCATGTGCATCATAGATAAAGGTGTTGCGGAATCCGAACATGGGCTTCATGCCATAGACGGAAGTAGTCACCGTCAGTTCCTCCTTGTATTTCGGCACACGGACTATTTCCACCTGACGTGTTGCTAACAGCTGTGCCATGTTCTGCTCTGTGAAGTACTGCTTTACGCCAGACTCAGAGTCAATCCACATTTCAGAGCAATCCTGCATCATCTGGAGCGCTGAATAAAGCTTCAGCTTACCCTCGCTGTCGCAGGTGCTTGTCGTTACTTTATAAGTTAAACTGTACATATTCTTTTGTTTTCTATGTTTGCTGTAATTATATAGTTTAGGAAATTTGATTTAACTGTTTCTTAATTCCAATGGTGTCATACCGAAATGATCTTTCACGTATTTACCAAAGAAGGAGGGGTTGGGAAATGCAAGCTTGTCACAAATCTGTTTGATACTGAGATCTGTCTGACGCAGGTAGTAACGGATATCCTCCAGCACATGTTCTGTAATCCATTCGTTAGCGGTCTTGCCAGAATTCTTCTTGCAGACAGCTGTCAGGTATTTGGGTGAGATGCAAAGTTTGCTGGCATAAGCTTCTACCGTGTGACGTTTCACATCGTTGGAATGCAGCAGGTCAAGGAAGTGCTGGAAGTGGACTTTAGATGTCATTTTCTCGTTGTCATGCAAAGTGGCGGAGTCAGCCAGACTTGTATCTGATGATAACTCCTGTTTCATGGCTCCACAGAGGGCGAGGACAACCGAGCGTAACAGGGATTGGATAACATCCGTTTTTAAGGGATAGTCTTTCCCCTTGGTAATGGCAAGCGTCAGCATGTCGTAGAAGTGGGTGTAGAAAAGTATCTCGTCCTCGTCCATGGTTACGATATGGTGGCGATGGATGTACATCATGTCATTCCAGATGTTCATTTTCTCACGCAGGAAACTCTGAAGGATGCGGTTGGTGAGGAACATAGCCTTCAGGTTGAAGTCTGGGCTGACCATCACATCGGTCACAGTAACGTTCTGGGGTACGATGGCCACCTGGTTCTTGTGGAGTTCCATTTGCTTGCCATTCATCTGAGCCTGTACCTTGCCGTTGGTGCAGATGACGACAGCATTCATGGCCACATGGGCTGTGTTGACCTCGGTAAATTGCTGAATGCTATCAACGACCACAATATCGTTGTCGGAATAGCCAATCTGGATATCCTCATTGTTGGCCAATGTCTGAAATGTTACTTCTTCATGCTGTTTCATGTTGCAAAATTACTTATTATTTCCGAAATTCTTTGTTCTATTTGGTATTATATATGATTGTTTTGACATCTTGATGTCGAATTGATAAAAGATGAAGTGAAATCAAACATAAATGATAGCCGATTTTGGATTAATTTTGCAGCTAAAATAAGATATTTAGTTATGAAGAAAGTATTATTGATGCTGCTATCAGTCATGTTACTGGGCAGTTCTTGCCAACAGCAAGGGGGAAAATCGAGCACGAAGGCTCCGACGAGAGTGAAGACTCAGGTGGTATCGCCAGGTATGGTGGATAATGCTCAGACTTATGTGGGTATGGTGGAAGAACGGGAGGCTACCGCTGTGAGCTTCACAGGCATGGGGATCATCAAGCGGATGCTGGTGAACGAAGGTCAGGCCGTAAGCAAAGGTCAGCTGATCGCGGAGATTGACGACACGCAGGCCCGTAACTTGTTGACCGGTGCAGAGGCACAGATGACGCAGGCCAACGATGCATTGGCGCGCTATAAGATGCTGCACGACAACGGATCACTGCCCGAGGTGAAGTGGGTGGAGATACAGAGCAAGGTGGCTCAGGCTAAG
>Ga0310695_10014966_pt1 | contig 10406 bp, 9 predicted proteins | sample RumenRJG_04DNA_FD_203882 | JGI IMG/M metagenome (GOLD analysis project Ga0310695, IMG submission 203882) | Bovine rumen microbial communities from Lethbridge, Alberta, Canada - RJG_04 (v2) (version 2) | ecosystem: Host-associated > Mammals > Digestive system > Stomach > Rumen | place: Canada... | reverse complement strand
CTCGCCATGCCACAAACTAACGCAAAAAAGACAAATCCGAGCAAACAATGTGGCATTGCTTGCTCGGATTTGACTTATTTGAAACCATCGGCTTACTCAGGCTGCACAGGCGTAACGTCCGGCTCGGACTGTGGTTCGGGTTCCGGCTCGTCCTCGTCCTTGCCCTTCGAGAGGTAGTACTGCTTGGCGTAAAGCTCGAAGCCTTTCAGCTGCGTATAGAGTGCCGTCAGCGCGTCGCTCGGCATCAGGTCCATCATGGCATTGATGGTCTCCTACGATGAAAAAGAATATCCGACTATTCATAATTATAGTTTCGGAATCCCTGCTGCTGAATTGGGCGTAGGTGAATACAAATATGATAGCGAAGCGTATTCTATGAGCGATTTACAACACATAAATGATTCAAGTTTCGCAAGCTATGAAAGCAACGTACGTATGCGGCCTGAAAGGCAAACAGAATTTGCAAAACTTGAATAACTTAACGAGTTCGTCCAACAAAGTCGACGAGTTTGTCCAACAAAGTCGACGAGTTTGTCTAACAAAGTCGACGAGTTTGTATTATGAAACAGGCTCCATTGGTGAACGCAAAACTTACGAAACTTGAATAAATCAGGAGAGCAGTTCTGGAGCAAACTCCCATGTTTTATATTATTAATTTTTACTGAAATAATATTCCCTTCTAAGTATAACCCACATACCATCATTGTCTTTGCCTTCGCGTTTCAAAACACCAAGCTTCTGCAAAGTAGAAAGGTCGCGCTCGATGGTGCGTTGGCTCACCGACAAAATCTCCGACATTTGTTTGCCAGTGATTGTCGGAGATTCTTTGATAAGATTGAGTATTTTATGCTGACGCTCAGTGAGTTTCGTCTCCGACATGTCTCCGTCATGGTCTCCGACATTCTGTGTGTCTGCAGCGGCATAGAGAATGGTCTGGAATTGAGTGGGAGTAGATTTGAAAACAGGCTTCAGTTCATCCTTGTATCCATCTAATGCTTTGGTCTCATTACAAATGCGTGTGAGTCCGCTACCTCGTTTCTCCATATAGTCAAGTTGAGCCATCACGTTTGCAAGTATGGGATTACGTCTCTCAGAAGACACATCTTTGATGTCCAAATCCTGAATCAGTAAACCATTATACATTCCGCCTGGAGATGTTACAGTGAGGCGGTCATCGTATATGTCAAGATGCACCTCACTTCCCATTACAGTGTAGTCGCGATGGATGAAATGGTTTACCATTGCTTCAAGAATTGCACGTTCCGCATACTCTGGTTTGTTCTTTCGCCCATCAGGTAACTTCTCCCAGCCTCTCTTGGTGTTAGACTTCACAAAATTCATGGCTTCACGAAGCAACATAAGGACATTGCCTGTAAACTCTGCATCGTTGATGGCATCGCCCTTTTCTTTTCCATCCCATTTGGTACAATAAAGGCGAGACTGCCATAAAGGACAATCATCGGCGAACAATGCACCAGCATTCGTTAGGTTCCCTGTGCCAGTTACAAGTCCAAACGACAAGAGATATTTCTTGTCCCATTCTTGTTTGGTACGGTCTTTAAAGGTATTCGCCAATATCGTAAAGGAATAGTCCTCTGCTTTATAGTCTGTGTGAAGGGAATCAAAAGTTTTGTTGGAACCTTTCAGCACCAAGCGAACCATCTGTTCTGCTGTGGCAGGAAGACTTTCATCACCAACACGAACGAAGGCAATGCGCTGACCATCTCCAACGTAGTAATATGGGGTATAATGTCCTGCGTTGACTTTGAGTTGCAAGATGCGCAAGCCATCCATATCATGCGGAATCATTTCCACCTCTGGTAGAGGATCCATGTAATCGCGTATCCTACTACTGATAGTCTCGCAAACATGCTGCACATCATCAAGTCCTTTGACGATACCATCATTATCAATACCAAAGAAAAGAGAACCTCCCAAGCCGTTGGCAAAGGCGCTTACGCTCTTCAACCAACTCTTAGGTTTCCTCTCTTCAAGCATCACCTTGAAGTCATATGCTGTACATTCAGCTATTAGGGTGTCTAATTCCATTTTATATGACTTACCAAATATTGATTCTTATTTTTACCTTGCAAAGGTAGTCATTTTTATCGAAAGTAAGGCATTCGTTTACCGTTTCGCGCGTAATTTAAGCAAATTTAGTCTAAAACAAGGCTGTGGTATAACAAAAAGAAACGATTTGTGATGAAAAATGACTACCTTTGTACCCACAAATCAGATAATTGGCGAATATGACACCGAATAAGCACTATAATTCCTACAAGGAGGGGCTGGACCTGGAGTTCCTGCGGGAGTATTGGGAGGAGTATGTGGAGGAGAGAACGTTCGAGCGGAGCAAAACACTGAAGAAAGCGGGGACTCATCCCGTCAATATCTGATTCATGCTGAAGTTGGAAATTTCCTTAAACAATGCATATGGAACATCTTCGTAAAATCTGTGCAATCACAGATCCTTTTTTAATTCTAAATGAAGTTGTTAGGATTGTTTACAATGTACTTTTCCACCCCACAGGATGGAAAAAAGGTGGAAAAACTTCTCTTAATGAGTTGACTATCAAATAATAGCGTGCAGAATGCGTTTTCCACCCTGTTTCCTTGTAGACGTTTCAAAATAGCAGTATCTTTGCAGCGTAAAAACGAAAAAAACATGAAAAGGAAGACAATTGGAATCATCGTTGCAGCCCTGGTGCTGGTCTTAGCGGGTGGCATCGGATGGAACTTGCGAGACTTGCCGCAGAAGCGTTTGCTCAATGGCGCAGAAAACATGGTATTCACAGACGTAGACAGCACGGAAAGGTTGTTGGCGCAAGTAGATACAACAAGGCTGACAGATAGTTCGCAGATGCTTTATGACCTTCTGAGGGCTTTAGTGAACGAAGAGAGATGGTATCTGAGCCATGCCGACACAGCATCCTGCCTCTCGTCGGATGCAGAGGCATGGAACTTTAAGCGCGAAGCGGACAATCAGGAAGCGGACAACCAAGCATTTCTTGATGACGCTGCCCTCATGCGTGTTTTCCATTATTATGAACAGGCGAGTCTTGGCGGTACAAGCGATGACAATGATGCTTTGCGCCGCTTCGGGCGTATTTGTTTTGTGCTAACTCGTCAACCAAGTGACAATATTCTTCCTCTGCAGAAAAACCAGCTCTTTCATTTAGCCATTCATTGTGCCGAGACAACCGAAGATCATGCTCTGGCCTACCGTGCCTATGACAGATTTGCTGATTACCTGCCTCATAACAATGCAGTCCAATTGCAGTTGCACTTGCGCTATGCACTGGAACACTACCGCCAGTTGCCTGGTCATCCACGCTGGCTGTTGATGATACTTAACGACTACGGACGTGCGGTACTCAATCGTTCGCCCTTTGACCTGCATCACTTTGGCTCTTTGGTACGCATCACCGACATTGCAGCCAAGCATTGCGAAGAGCGTTTGTCCCCAATAGTCTTGGATTCCGTATATCAGGGATTGGATTCGCTTTGGGCATTACCCCACAACGACTTTTCATATACGTGCGCTGCCAGTGGGTCTTTTGATCTTTCTAATATATTGGAAATCAGCGTGCCTATTGGCATGTATGAAGATGCGCAACAAGAGCATAAAGAAGATGATGCAAAGGATCTGCAGCCATTGTATGAAAGCGAGACGAAACAGGCTGAACAGGACTACGCAATCCATCGCGATACCTTTTTGGCACCAGGCTATGTGAAGAAATCTATGATGCTTCAACGGCGACTAATGACAATGGTTATTATTGTTATTGTGCTGACTGTGATTGTCCTTCTTCTCGTTCTCAGAAACTGGCTGAGGGGTGTACGACGCAAGCATGAAACTGAAAGGACTGCCCATCTGCACGAGGCAGAACTGTTGGCAGAACGCATACGACAGAAAGATACCGTGATTTCGATGTTGCGCGGTCATATTATGGACAAAAGTGAGATTCTCGACATGCTAGAGCCTACAGCTGGCAAGCGCACTGTCATCAACGCCCGTAACTGGCACGAAATAGAGATGACCCTTGATACTGCTGACGGCAATTTCGTCAGCCGTTTGCGAGCGGAGCACCCACAGTTCAGCGAAGAGGACATCCGCCTGTGTATGTTGGCCCGACTACAACTCTCCAATACCGCACTATCCGCCATCTATCTTATCTCCGTCTCTGCCGTACAACATCGAAAACAGAAACTAAAAAAAGAAGGATTTGGCATCACTGATTCCGCGGTGTCCTTTGACCAGATAATAGCGAATTTCTAAACAATCATTCTTATGGATAATTATCTCTTTCGATGCGGATGGCTCCGCATCCTGCCCTTACTGTGCCTTTTTCTTGGTACGCAGACCATACAGGCCGACATCATTCAAGGCCGCGTGCTCGACGCTGAAACCCACGAACCGTTGTACGGTGCCCATCTGGAAGTGACAGAGGCTGTTCCTGATTTCGTGACTGTGAACACCATCGTTTACACAGACTCGCTGGGATATTTCAATTACAGTTGTTGGGGCGGGTCAAACATCACTTTCCGTGCAAAGTTCCTCGGATATAAGACAAATGTCGTCCGCATGAAGGGAACGGACGTGGGCGACACTATCCACATTGACGACATCCTGCTACAGCCCAGTGAGGTGCTGTTGAAGGAGGTGTTGGTAAAGGGTGCACAGCGACGCTTCTATATGCGCGGCGACACGGTAGTATTCAACCCCGGCGCGTTCCAGATGGAGGACGGCGACCGACTTGTGGACTTGATTCAGAAGTTGCCGGGCGTGACCATCGAGGAAGGCCGCTTGCTCTGGAATGGTGAACCATTGCAAATCAGGATGAACGGCAAGGAGGCACTGAGCGAGGACCTGCTGTTAAAACGGTTGCCAGTGGAAGCCGTGGCGGACGTGAAAGCCTACGAGCGCAAGAGTGAACAGGAAGAACGCACGGGCGTGGCCGACGGCAACCAGCAGCAGGTGCTCGACGTGACCATCAAGCCGGGATTCATGGATAACTGGTATGGCAGCGTCGAGGCTACTGGCTACACAAGTAAACACTACGGCGCAGAGTTCGACGGCATGCGCCTAAGCGATTCCGACCCTGTGATGCTGTTCGGGCATGTGGGCGACGAACCCAAAAGAATTTTGACGCACACCATGGGCAGTTTTGGAGGAGAGAGTGGAGGAACCGCCGTGCGGCAGCAGATGGGATCCGTTGGCTACAAGCATGCCTGGCGACCGAACTACGAGGTGAAGGGCGACAGCTATCTGACCCTGACCGCTGGGGGCAATCATACTGACCGGCCGCAAAGCAGTTGGGAGAACGTGCAGACCTTCCTCCCCGGTACCACCCCCACGCAGACTAATAGCCAGCGTGACAGCTACGAGCATCAGTTCAAGGCACCGCTCGACTTCTCGGCTTTCCTTAATCTGAGTCCCAAGTGTACGCTGTATCTGACGGCTCATGTGGGGTATGAAAGAGGCGAGACCAGCAGGCACGAGGAACAAGAGACGTTTGAAACGCTTTCGCTTACTCCCGTCAACACTTCCACTTTCAGCTCCCTGTCGGCAACGAGACTGTTTAATGGCACCATCGACGGTAACCTGACTTACTACACGCCAAAAGGCTCCATCACAGCGAGAGCCAGCGTAGGCTACTCTGACGCAAAGGAGCACGGCAACTCCACAGGTGAATACCGCTACCAGCAGACGGCTACGCAGGCCACCGACCGCCAAAGCTACGAGGCTCCGAATCGCCACCTGAACGCCGCCGCACAGCTCGGCTTCAGTCACGGTTTTACCAAGCAAGCCATGTTTCATGCACAATGGATGTCGGCCTACGACCACAACTTCCGCGATGAGCAACGCATGCGGGCTGATATGATTGACGCGGCCAACAGCTTCCGCAGAGGGGATGACCAATGGCTGAACGAACTGAAAACCGATGTCAACCTGACGCTACGGAAGATTACGCTGAAGCCAGCCTTTGCACTGACGCACCGCCACGAGCAAACAGATTACCGCCGTGCTGCCCTTGACACCGTAGCCCACCGTAACCTCTTGCTCCTGCGTCCCTCGCTGGAACTGACCTACCGCATCCGTCAGCAGATGAGCCTGAAAGGAAATGTCTCATACGACGAGCGCCCTGCCGACCTCATTGACTGCATCGCCTATACCGACAACACCAATCCGTTGTTTATCTACGAAGGCAATCCGGGCCTCACCACCACCCGGACGCTCAATGCCAGCCTCCGCTATAACTTCATCCTCACCCGTGGCAGTCAGGCTTTCGGCATCGCCGTGAACTCCGCCAAGACCTACGACCCCATCGGCATCGTACTACATTACAATTCGCAGACGGGTGGCTATCGGGCGCAGAAGCAGAACGTCAGGGGCGGCAACAGTTGGGGCGCGGAACTGAGCTACGACCGCACGCTGGCCAAGAACCTGCAATTCCAAAATACGCTGTCTGAGAATTGGAATGCGTCATACGGCATCCTGACGATGGTCGACGAGCAGACGGGGCTCAGCTACAACCGCCAGCAGTCCTCGCATCTGAGGGATAGGCTGGGGCTTATCTATGAGATAGGCCATCTGGCCGTCTCGTCCTTCCATGAGTTCAACTGGGAACGCTATGCTTACAGCGAAGCAGCGCAGGAAACGGAGAACATCTTCCGCTACTCCACACAGCTGAACGTCCGCTATCACCTGAAGCAGTGGACATTTACGCTTGACCCGCACTTCTACCTGAATCGTGGCTACCTCTCCGATGCGATGAACAACAACCTGTTCGTCCTGAATGGTGAAGTCAGCTATAAGTTCCTGAAGAACCGCGCCGAACTCATCCTTGCTGCCCGCGACCTCCTGAACAAGGAAACCGACTACAGCTCCGCCATCACCGCCACTACTCATACCGAGAGTGGCAGGAGTTTCCTCCATCACTACGCCACCCTCACCTTTAGGTATAAACTGGAGGCAAAGAAAAAATGACACGTTTTTCCTATGATGTGTCCTTCCCGCTCGCCCGGTCGCGACGGGCGGCGGGTCTTATAGAATCCAATGGAAATACACATAAAAGGCAATCTCCAACACAATCGTTATGATTGACAGGAGGGAAAGGGAGCCGACAATGTAGAATATTTTTGCCGATAGCCAGACACCTTCGTTGTTCCTCACAATGTCCGTGAGTCTGTGACTTTGCTTCTGCCATAGCGTTTCCTGCTGTTTGTATTGGTCGGCAAGCATCTGTTTCTCCTGTTCCATCCATCGGTTATGGAGTTCTTGCATCCTCTGCCAGTCAGCCTCAGACACATTCACCGTTACTTTCAACTTTGTGGGTGCATCTTCCATAACTTGGTCGATGTGCTCATTGATGGTGTCGACCTTGTCGCTGATGGTATTCACAGCATCACCGAGCACTCCTTCTTCACGCTGGGTTTGGCGGATAGAAGATTCCAAGGATAGCTTGGCATTGATGACGGCAGTTGTTGCCTTGTCAATGTCGATACTCAACTGTTTGAGTTCTGACGCACGATTGACCACAGCATCCTCGGCATCCTTCTCCTGAATTTCCTCCTGAACATCGCCCCACATTTCATCGAAATCGGGCATATCCTCATGGTTCTTACTTTTTCTGATATTTGACATATGGAATTGATTTAACGGTGGAAACCGCGTTTAACTGATTTTGGTTTGTACATGGAATGTGCCATCAATAGGCAGCGACGGGCAAACATACGTTCATCCTCATCATCCTTTTTGCCCCAGCCAGATTCAGGGGAGGAACCGCCACCGCCTCCGCAAGATTCGGACAAGGATGCGGCAGCATCGATGTATCCTGCAAAGAGAAGCATTGCAACGTGAGCAACATTCTCTGTTGTGATGGTATCATTACCTTCTGGAATCTGTGCTTCATTGAAGAAGATGTCCTTGACCGAGTTCGGAATCTCAAATGTCTTGCTGCCAATAGGTGTATCGATGTTGAACATAGTGAAGGAAGGTATCGGTTTCGAATGGACTCTAGGTTGCACCTTGGGCTGGGTAGAAGTCGGCATTGGAGGTACAGGACGAGACGGATGGCTGCATGGGGTAACAGTCGGTGAAGCAGGTTTCACTCTGACCTGAGCAGGCTTTGGATGGAACTTCTTCCATGTGGCTTCAAGCTGTGATGCCATGTATCTTCGACCAATCTCAGAAGCCTTGAAAACCGAGGCATTCATGCCGATGGTGTAGCCGACAAGTTTCTTGCTCTTGTCATAGCGAGGCGTAATCTCGTAGCCCTTCATGCGAAGCATCTTGAAGTAGAAGTCAATGTCAAACTCCTGCATCTTCTGAAGGGTGTATTCGCAAAAGTCCGCTATCGCCTTCTTCCTAATATCGCGTATCTCCTGTGGCTGTTTCCATCCATGCCGCATGTTGATGATTTCCGCGGCCATCATTGCCCTCTTGTGAATATCATGGACATCGTTGGTGTTGCCTTCAAGGTCAACACGGCAACAGTCCAGATGCAGGTGCAGCGTCCCTGACTTGGAATCTGAATGAAGTCCTGCCACACTCATTGAATTACGGAAATTGGTCTTGACTTCCTGCTTCATTCCCTTGGGGATAAGTCCGATAGAATCCAGAGTTTCCAATGCTTCATCGCTAAGGTTCGCCCAGTCATCCATGGTGAAGTTCTCTGTCTCCTCCTTTGAGGGGGAGATTACAAATGTGGTCATGAAGCGTTCCAGCTTTCGTCCGACTGTCCTGTCCTGCTGATGCAACTGGCAGTGATGCTTCATCATATACCAGATGGCAGTTGGGTCAATACCTTCGGGCATGTGGTTTACCTTGACCACCTTTGCCTTCTCCTTCTCCAATGCGTACCTTACGGCATTGCCTCCGTAGGGTACGACTTTTGCAAGCATAATCATAGTTCGCTCCTTTCTTTGGTCAGTACAGGTGATGTAATATTCTCTTCGATGCTATACCAATGTTGGATGAGTTCTGCACTTGACCTAATCCACCATGTCATGAATTTCTCCGTCCTGAAGAGTTTCAACTTTTCCTCATCCGTTTTCTTGGAAAGGACGCTGGTGATTTTTATCAGGTCAGTCCTTGCATAGACAAGGGAGTTAAGGGCATCGACCTCTTCCTTGGTGAGCCGCTGCCGAGGGTGATGCTTCAAGCCTGTTTCGGTCAGATAGCGGTTCAGGCTAATGCCACATTCCCAGGCAAGCACTTTGAGCTGTGACCAGACCTCATCCGTACATCTGAAGGAGTGTACTCTGGTCGTCGGTTTCTTGGTTATCTTCTTTTTCTTCATTGTCAATATCTTTTAATGAAAGGGATGAATAAAAATCGGTTTGAAAGAAGGACACGGTCTGCGAGCCTGCGAGTAGCCCGAGAATCTTTTAGGAGGACAGAAACAGGGACACCTGTTTTGTACTACAAAAGAATTTCTCGAAAAGTCCCTCTAAAATTTCGGGGCTTTTAACTCCAAAGTTCCCGTCAGGGCTTAGAGGTGCTTTGCTGCTTGTAAGGCATCCTGCATCGGCAAACTTCCCTTGGGATGGTTGGGCGGTGCAGGTCGCAAACCAGAGTCCTTATAGACTGTCACTCTTCGCTATGGAAGCCATTAGGGTTGTAATAGCCGTTAGACTTCTGATTGTAGCCTCCATTGCCTTTGAACTGTGTGCCGTTAGGCTCTTGTGACTGTCCTTCCTGCTGTGCTGATGGGTCATCATTTCTTTTCCCTTCATTCTGACTGCCATCGGCTTCTACATGCGAAGAAGGGATGTCAGCAGACTGATGGGAAATGTTGTTCTGAGAAGAATCGGAAGTCCTTCCATCCTTCACAGATTTACCCACATTGTTACTATCATTAGATGATGGTGATGGATGGGGAACCCTGCTATCGGCAGACGGAATCACACCCGCGTTTCCTCCTTGGGAATTGTCGCTATCAGAGTCAGAACCTTCCGCACCTTTGTTTCTGTCATCTGGCACCTCGATAGTGAACACTCTTGCAGGTGGAACTTCCGCGGTAACGATTGCAGTGCCGTCGGCATTCCTTCTTGTCGCGAACGGATTCTTGACAAACCTGCCATCCACATACCAGCCCGAGAACGCATGAAGCGTATGGATGCGGTTATCTCCCACTTTCTGTGAAGAGGAAATACCCAGATTCTCCATCGCCTCTATCAGTTTGGGAACCGTCTTGCGGTCTTTATCCCAGAGCTTGGCGAGTTGGGTATTGTCAACCATCATTTGGCCGGGCAAGATTTCAACTTGTTGAGTCTTGCTTATCTGTACCAGTTTCGTTTCGCGTTCAGCAAGTTCTACAAGAGACATGAAGCATTCCATGCGGTCAATCTTGTACTTCTTGCTGCGGAGATACTTCATCTGTTCCTCGGACAGAATGAAG
>Ga0310695_10014965_pt1 | contig 10407 bp, 10 predicted proteins | sample RumenRJG_04DNA_FD_203882 | JGI IMG/M metagenome (GOLD analysis project Ga0310695, IMG submission 203882) | Bovine rumen microbial communities from Lethbridge, Alberta, Canada - RJG_04 (v2) (version 2) | ecosystem: Host-associated > Mammals > Digestive system > Stomach > Rumen | place: Canada... | reverse complement strand
GCCGTGCTTGCGCTGGACAGGGCGGCAGATCCTTTGTTCGTGAATGGCGACGACGCATGGCGCGAAAGTCTGCGCGCGCGCTGCCGCCGTCTGATTGCCAATGACGCGGAATACGCCCGACGCGCGGCAACCCGTGCGATGGACGAAGGTTGGCGGCTGATCGGGACGAGTTGCGCGATGAACCGCGAAGAGGTTCTGGGATTCATTTGTCGTGTGGGGCGCAGTCCGTTTGATCAACTCCTGAAGCAGACGCTTGGACTGGATGTCGGCACCCGTCGCCTGAAATGGGACGCGCTGGAGCGCAAATTCACGGCTTTGCTGCTGGCCGCCGTCCCGGGCTATACCGGCTATGCGTTTCAGCCCAACCGCCGTCTGGACGAACACCGAATGGAGTGCGCGCGCTTCTGCCGAAAGGTTGACGAGCCGTATGACATCGACTACGCGCGCGCGCTTGATTTCGGCAGGACGACCCTTTACGATGATGAATTCAACCCGTTCCGCCGCAACTGGCTGGGCGAAAAAGTGATGGGGACGTCCTGCTACGGCGACAGCTACCTGAGGATGTTCAGGCGCCGGTTCGAGGTGTCTGCGCGTATCGCCGCGCTCGCCTGCCGGTCGTACAAGGCGAAATACGGCGCATTCCCCGAAGCGCTCGATGCGCTCGTGCCGGAGTTTCTGCCGGAGATTCCGCGCGATCCGTACGATGGCGCGCCGCTGCGCTACAACGCCGAGCAGCTTTATCTGTGGACGCCAGGCGAGCGACTTTCGTTCGACGGCCGGGTCGCCCGCTCGCGGAACGACGGCCAGCCGATCTTCCCCGCGCGCATACGCCGGCACGTCTTTTTCCTCGCGCGGCCCTGACGCCCCGTCCGGCCGCGCCTCTCCCGCGTAAAATACGGGTGACGCGCGCGGCGCGGATGTGATATACTTTCCCGGCCATGAAAAAAGTGATCATTACCGTTGTCGGCAAGGACACCGTCGGCATCATCGCCAAGACGGCCGCCTATCTCGCCAAGGAGAACATCAACATCCTCGACATCTCGCAGACCGTCGTGCAGGACTACTTCAACATGATGATGATCGTCGACGGCGCGAAGTGCCGGAAGACGTTCGACCGCATGAGCGCCGACCTCACGAAGCTCGGCCTGACGATGGGGCTGCGGATCCACTGCCAGAAGAGCGAGATCTTCGAGAAGATGCACCGCATCTGAGGCGCGCCATGATCGACATCTCCGAAGTTCTCGAAACGAACAAGATGGTGAGCGAGCAGACGCTCGACGTGCGCACCATCACGATCGGCATCTCGCTCCTCGACTGCGCCGACCGCGCGCTCAAGACGACGTGCGACAACATCTACGCGAAGCTGACGCGCCTCGCGAAGGACCTCGTCAAGGTCGGCGACGACATCGGCCGCGAATTCGGCGTGCCCGTCGTCAACAAGCGCATCTCGGTGACGCCGATCGCGCTCGTCGGCGCGGCGTGCTGCCGCCGGCCGGCCGATTTCGTCCGGATCGCCAAGACGCTCGACCGCGCGGCGAAGAAGCTCGGCGTCAACTTCGTCGGCGGCTACTCGGCCGTCGTCTCGAAGGGGATGACGCCCGCCGACGAACTGCTGATCCGCTCGATCCCCGAGGCGATGGCGGTCACGGAGCGGCTCTGCGCGAGCGTGAACGTCGGCTCGACCAAGACGGGCATCGACATGGACGCGGTGCGGCTGATGGGCGAGATCGTCAAGGAGACGGCCGCGCGCACGAAGGACCGCGGCTCGATCGGCTGTGCGAAGCTGGTGATCCTCTGCAACGCGCCCGACGACAACCCGTTCATGGCCGGCGCGTTCCACGGCGTGAGCGAGGGCGACGCGGTCATCAACGTGGGCGTGAGCGGCCCGGGCGTCGTGCACGCGGTGCTGAAGACGATCCGCGGCGCGGACTTCGAGACGCTGTGCGAGACGATCAAGAAGACGGCGTTCAAGATCACGCGCGTCGGCCAGCTCGTCGCGCAGGAGGCGTCGAAGCGCCTCGGCATTCCCTTCGGCATCATCGACCTCTCGCTCGCGCCGACGCCGGCGGTGGGCGATTCGGTGGCGGACATCCTCCGCGAGATCGGCCTCGACCATCCGGGCGCGCCCGGCACGACGGCGGCGCTCGCGCTCCTGAACGACCAGGTGAAGAAGGGCGGCGTGATGGCGTCGAGCTACGTGGGCGGCCTTTCGGGCGCGTTCATCCCCGTCAGCGAGGACCAGGGCATGATCGACGCGGTCAACGCGGGCGCGCTCACGATCGAGAAGCTCGAGGCGATGACGTGCGTCTGCTCCGTCGGGCTCGACATGATCGCGATCCCGGGCGACACGCCGGCGACGTCGATCGCGGGCCTCATCGCGGACGAGGCGGCGATCGGCATGGTCAACCAGAAGACGACGGCCGTGCGCGTCATCCCGGTCGCGGGAAAGAAGGTCGGCGACACGGTGGAGTTCGGCGGGCTCCTGGGCCACGCGCCGGTGATGGCGGTCAACCCGTTCTCCTGCGCCGCGATGATCAACCGCACGGGCCGCATCCCCGCGCCGATCCACTCGTTCAAGAACTAGCATGGCCGGGTCGCTCAGCTGCGTCAAGATGCGCGCGTCGCTTGGCGGCGTGCACGTCTCCGGCGCGGAACGGATCGTGCCGGCGGCGGACGTGCCGTCCGTGATCGCCGCGCTCTACCGCCGCGCCGCCGGGCACGAGCGCGGCTGCCCCGATGCCATCAACATCAAGGTCGAATCGCTCGCGGCGGAACCGGCGCACCTGACGGCGCTGCCGGTCGCGACCGAGCCCGTCGATTCGCCCGCCGCCGGCTGGCGCCGGGTCGACGAGATCCTCCGGGCGGCGGGTTTCGCGCGCACGGACGAGATCCGCGCGCGCTTCCGCGAGACGTACGCGCTGCGCGGGGCGATGCTGCTCGACGCGGACACGCTCGAACGGCTCGAACCGGACCGCGCGCGCGGCGTGCGCGCGACATACATGGACGCGACCGGTCCGGCGGGCGGGGACGCCGGCGTGAAGAACCACTACCGCGAGGCCGTCGTGCTGGCGACCAAGGTGCTGAGCGCGCCGCACATCGTCGGCGAAATCTGCATGTCCGACGATCCCGGCTACGTGACGGGGTATGTCGCCACGCGGGCGTTCGGCTACCGGCGCATCACGCGGCTGAAGGAGCCGGGCGATCCGTCCGGCGGGCGCATCTTCCTCTACCGCGGGCCGCGCGACGCGGTCGCCGAGACGATCCGCTACCTCGAACGCGAACCGGTCCTCGTCGACGGCGTCGCGCCGCGGCCGGACGCTCCTCCGGCCGCGGCATCGCGCGACGCCGCGCTCGCGGCGGAGCTGGACGCGCTGAAGGCGCAGGGGCTCTGGCGCACGTGCCGCGTCGCGCCCGCCGGGCTCGTGAACCTCTCGTCGAACGACTATCTCGCGCTGGCGAACGATCCGCGCGTCACGGCGGCCGCGGCGGAGGCGGCGCGCCGCTGCGGCGCGGGGAGCGGGGCGTCGCGTCTCGTGACGGGCACGCAGCGGCCGCATCTCGCGCTGGAGGCGCATCTCGCGGCGTTCAAGGGGACGGAGGCGGCGCTCGTCTACTCGACCGGCTACATGGCGAACGTCGGCGCGATCACCGCGCTCGTCCGGCGCGGCGACATCGTCTTCTCGGACGCGCTCAACCACGCCTCGATCATCGACGGCTGCCGGATGAGCGGCGCGACGGTCCGGGTCTACCGCCACCTCGACCTGGACGACCTCGCGCGCGCGCTCGCGCAGGCGGGCGGGTACCGGCGGCGGCTCGTCGTGTCGGACGCGGTCTTTTCGATGGACGGCGATCTGCTGGACCTGCCGCGCTTCCTCGACGTCTGCCGGCGGTACGACGCGTTCTCGATGATCGACGAGGCGCACGCGCTCGGCGTCGTGGGCCGGACGGGGCGGGGGCTGTGCGAGACGTTCGCGTCGGCGCACCCCGACGTGCTGATGGGCACGCTCTCGAAGGCGCTCGGCGCGCAGGGCGGCTACATCTGCGGCCGCGCGCCGCTGGTGGAGCTCCTGCGCCAGACGTCGCGGCCGTTCATCTTCAACACCGCGCCGAACGCGGCGGCGATGGCGGGCGCGGACGCGGCGCTGACGATCCTCGAACAGGAGCCCGCGCGCGTCGCGCGGCTGCAGGAGAACGTGCGCTTCTTCCGCGCGGAGCTGGCGCGGGCCGGCGTGGACGTGCCGGCCGGGACGGGCGGCTCGGCGATCGTGCCGATCCTCGTCGGCGACGAGCGGCAGGCGCTCGCGCGTGCCGACGCGCTGGCCGCGGCGGGCTTCCTCATCTCGGCCATCCGCTATCCGACGGTCGCGCGCGGCGCTGCGCGGCTGCGCGTCGCCGTCTCGGCCGGACACGGGCGCGACGAACTCGCCGCCGCCGCGCTTGCCATCGCGCGCGCAAAATGATATAATTTTCGCCGTGAAAAAAGTTTCTCAGAAAATCAAGTACCGCCGGATCCTGCTCAAGCTGTCCGGCGAAGTGCTGGGCAACCGCACGACGGGCGAGTGCATCGACCCGCAGCATCTGGCGTTCATGGCCGAGCGGGTCAAGAAGATCCACAAGATGGGCGTCGAGGTCGGCATCGTGCTCGGCGGCGGCAACATCTTCCGCGGCCTGACGGGCGCGGGCAAGGGCGTCAACCGCGTGACGGGCGACTCGATGGGGATGCTCGCGACGGTCATCAACGCGCTTGCGATGATGAACGCGCTCGAGTCGATCGGCGTGCCCACGCGCGTCATGACGGCGATCTCCATCGACAAGCTCGCCGAGCCGTTCATCCAGCGCAAGGCGCTGCGCCACTTCGAGAAGGGGCGCGTCGTCATCTTCGCGGGCGGCACGGGCAACCCGTACTTCTCGACCGATTCGGCGGCGGCGCTGAGGGCCAGCGAGATCGGCGCGGAGGCGCTCCTCAAGGCGACGAAGGTCGACGGCGTCTACACCGCCGATCCGAAGAAGGACCCGAAGGCGAAGAAGTACGGCTCGCTCGACTACGAGACCGCGCTCGCCAAGCGGCTGAAGGTGATGGATTCGGCGGCGTTCGCGCTGTGCATGGACAACGGCATTCCGATCGTCGTCTTCGACTTCTTCGACGGCGACGCGCTCGAGCGCGTCGTGAAGGGCGAGAACGTCGGCACGCTCGTCAGCGGCAAGTGAACTTAACGAAAGGCAGACAGACACGATGAATACGACACAGGATGTTCTGAACGACGCGACCGCGAAGATCCAGAAGAGCTTCGAGGCGCTCAAGGCGCAGTTTGCGGGCCTGAGGACCGGCAAGGCGAATCCCGCGATGGTCGACCAGATCAAGGTCGAGTACTACGGCTGCCCGACGCCGATCAAGAACCTCGGCACGATCTCGACGCCGGAGCCGCGCCAGATCAAGATCACGCCGTTCGACCCGACGGTGCTCGCCGAGATGAACAAGGCGATCCTCGCGGCGAACCTCGGCGTGACGCCGCAGAACGACGGCAAGGTGCTGCGCATCACGGTGCCCGAGCTGAACGAGGCGCGCCGCAAGGAGATCGTCAAGGTCGCGAAGACCCAGGCCGAGGCGCAGAAGGTCGCGATGCGCAACGTGCGCCGCGACGCGAACGACGCCGCCAAGAAGCTCGAGAAGGACAAGAAGATTTCCGAGGACGACCTCAAGGCCGCGCTCGACAAGATCCAGAAGGCGACCGACGACGGCATCGCCCGGATCGACGCCGAGCTGAAGGCCAAGGAGGCCGAGGTGATGGCGGTCTGACCGCCGCCGCGATTTCAACGCAACGTACGGAGGAACAGCCATGGCAGAAGAGAACGCGAGTCCGATCAGCGCGGCCAAGCCGCCGGTCACGAATCCGATATCGCCCGCGCAGCCGGCATCGGCGCACGCGACGACGCTGAAGCTCAAGCCCGTCATCCGCAAGCCGCTGGGCGGCGCGGCCGGCGGTCCGGCGAAGGCCATCATCCGCCCCGGGCTCAAGACCTCCGCCGCGCCGGGACTGACGCCGGTCGCCGCGGCTCCGGCCGCCGCGCCCGCCGCCGCACCGGCCGCGCCCGCGGCCGTCGACCACCTCAAGAACGTGACGCAGAAGCTCAAGGGCATCACCCAGGAGATTCCCGCGCAGGCGATCCTGCACAAGACCGGCATCATCGCCGACCAGGCGCTGACCGAGGCGCAGAAGCAGGCGTCGAAGTCGCGCACGGCGCGCATTTCGCTCGCGGACGCGATCGGCGTCGCGCCCGTCACCGAGCAGAAGCCGATGAAGACGATCCGCATCAAGCGGCCCATCGATCTCCAGCCGCCGCCGGGCAGCGAACCGCCGGCCGTGGCGAAGCTGGCCGAACCCGCGCCGGCCGCGACGGAGGAGGCCCCGACGGCCGCGACGGTCGCGCCGGATCCTACGTCGATCACCCAGCGCAAGACGCTCAAGATTTCACGCCCCGGCGGTGTCCGGTCCGGCCTCAAGAAGCCGGGCGCCGCGCCCGCCGCGAAGCCGGCCGGCGGCGACGCGGTCGCGGACATCCCCGACATCGCGGACATTCCCGAAGTGTCGGCCGTCGTCCCGGCGCACGCGCCTGCGGCGAACAACGACGGCAATCCCGCCGACGTGCCGACCGGCGTCGCGATCCTCGGTCTCATCGTCCAGATCGCGGCCTGCGCGGCGATCGCCTTCCTCGGCTGGTGCCTCTATCAGGACACGCAGCTGCCGATGTTCTGCGGCGGCCTCCAGCCTTGAGGCGACACCTCGCCATCGTCAGGACAACGGCTCTGGAGGTCTGCTCCGAGCCGTTGGCGTTCTTGCTGACGCTGACCGCGCTCGGCTGCGCGGCGATTCTTCCCTCCCTTCATTTCCACCAGTTCGGCGATCCGTCGCGGATGGCGCGCGACGCGGGGCTGTCGGCGCTGCTGATCGTCGGGCTCTGCCATGCCGTGTTCTGCACCGTCAAGGCGTACCGCCGCGAGATCGAGTCCGGCACGCTGCAGATGGCGCTCGCCGCCTCCGTTTCGCGCGCCGGCTTCTTTCTCGCCAAGCTCGCGGGCGTCTTTCTCGCCTACCTCGTCTTCGCCGTGACGGTGGCGGGCGTCATGCTGACCGCCGTGACCGGCGCGGAGCGCGGCGGCGCGCTCGCCGCGCAGACGGGCGACGTCGCGAAGATGTACGGCCCCTCGCTCGCGCTCGCGCTCGCGGCGATTGTCCTGCCGCCGGTCGCCGCCGCCGCACTCAACCGCTTTCTGCGCGTCCGCTTCGTGCCGGCCGCCGTGCTGCTCGCGCTCGCGCTGTCGGTCGCGGGCGCATGCGTGTTCTTCTCGCCGCGCCTCGCCGCGCGCGTGCTCGGCGCCGCGCTCCTTCTGGTCTTTCCGGCGGCGGTCTTCATGGCGGCGTCCGCGGCGTTCGCGGTCCGCTGGCCGGCGAACGCGGCGACGGCGCTCGCGGGGCTTCTCTTCGCCGTCTCGCTGCCGAACCTCGGCGACTACTACCTGTCGGATGCGCTCTCGCGCGGCGGCGCGGTGCCGTTGACCTATGTCGGTCTCGCCGCGCTGTGCGCCCTGCCGCTCGTCGCGGCGTTCGCGCTTCTGGGCATCCGGCTCTTCAAGGATCGGGACTACGCATGAACGTCATTGAACTGAGCGGCGTCGGCAAGACCTTCCGCGACTTCTGGCTGCGGCCGACGGTCCAGGCGGTGAACGGCCTCGACCTCGCCGTCGCGAAAGGGGAAGTCTTCGGGCTTCTCGGCCCGAACGGCAGCGGCAAGTCGACGACCATCAAGATGATCCTCGGGCTCCTCGCGCCGAGCGCGGGCACGATCTCGCTCTTCGGGCTGCCGCCGCGCGCCCGGGCCGCGCGCGCGCGTCTCGGCTACCTGCCGGAACTGAGCTACCTGCATCCGTTCCTGACGGCGAAGGAGACGCTCGGCTACTACGCGGGGCTCTGCAACCTGCCGCGCGCCGTCGCGCGCGCGCGCACGGCCGAGCTGCTGGAGATGGTCGGCCTCGCCGATGTCGCCGCGCGGCCCGTCGGCGGCTTTTCGAAGGGCATGGCGCGGCGGCTCGCGCTCGCGAGCGCGCTCATCGGGCGGCCGGAGCTGCTGATCCTCGACGAGCCGACGTCGGGGCTCGATCCCGTCTCGACGAACGAGGTGAAGACGCTCGTCAAGACGCTTGCGGCGGGCGGCATGACGGTTCTGATGACGTCGCACCTGCTGGCGGACGCCGAGGACGTCTGCGACCGCTTCGCCATCGTCAAGGACGGTGCGAAGGTCGCCGAGGGCACCGTCGCCGAGATGACGACGTCGCTCCAGGATTTCTTCCTCGCCAAGGTCGGCGAGGGCCGCACGTTCGAGGTCGCGCCGTTTCTGAAGGGATGAGGTCGTTCGGGTCCATCTTTGCGCTGGAGTTCCGCGCGCTCGTCCGGTCGCGCGCGCTCCTCCTGCTCGCGCTCGCGGCGGTCGGCTGGATGTTCGCGTTTCCGCACCTCGTCACGTCGGACGGCACGCCCGAGGGCGCGCGTGAGCTTTACATCCACTATGCGCTGGGCGGCGCGTTCGCGCTCGTGCTCGTCGCGCTCGCGGCGACGGCGGCCGGCTCGCTCGCGAAGGACCGTGCGGCCAAGCGGCTGCAGCTGACGACGGTGCGGCCCGTGCGCTACTTCGTCGTGGCGCTCGCCCGCGCGTTCGCGCTCACGGCGGCCGGCGCGCTGACGCTCGCGCTCGCCGCCGCCGTGCTGATCGGCACGGCCGAACCGGGGCGGCGCTGCTACCATGTGCTCGTGCCCGTGATGGAGTCGCCGCGCGCCGAGGCGGAAAAGATGTTCGACATCTACATGAACGATCCCGAGACGCCGGAGGAGGTTCGGAAGGCGCCGAAGGCGACGGTTCTCCGGCTCCTGACGCAGCGCGCGTGGGACAACTACCAGACGGTGGCGGCGGGCGAGACGGTCGGCTGGCGGTTCAACGTGCCGGACGCCGCCGGACGCGGCGACGTGGCGGTGCGCCTCCGGTTCACCAACGATTTCGACACGCGCGAAGACGTGCGCGGCGCGTTCCGGTGCGGGGAGCTGACGGGCGTCGTCTCGAACATCACGCGCGCGGTCGTGGTGGTGCCGCTGGCGCGGGCGGCGGACAGCGCGGGTGTTGACGGCGCGGCGGACGAAGCGGGCGCGGACGCGGCGCGCGGGGCGCGCGACGAGCTCGTTTTTTCCAACCGCGGCACGAACACGCTGATGCTGCGGCCGCGGCGCGACATCAATCTGCTGTACACGTCGGGGACGTCGGCGTTCGCGCTGAACGTGCTCTTCGCCTATCTGGAGCTGGTGGCGATGCTGGCGCTCGCGGTGGCGTTCGCGATGTTCCTCTCCGCCGCGCTGGGGCGGAGCGTGGCGATCTTCACGACGATGGCGATGCTGCTCGTGACGGAGATCAGCCCGAGCGTGATCGAGCAGTATCCCGACTCGCTGGAGACGGATGCGAAGGACCGCATAGGCCTGGAGCTGACGCGCTTCGTGGAGAAGGTGACGAGCCCCTTCGGGTCGCTGACGCCGCTGGAGCACCTGGCGAACGGCGAGTGCGTGGAGCCCGCCGAGACGGCGCGCGTGCTGGCGGTTGATTTTGCGCTCCTGCCGCTGTTGCTGGCGCTTGCCGCCGGCGTGATTCTGCCGCGCAAGCAGGACGGCCTGTAAGGGCGCGGACGGTCCGGGAACGTGAAAGGAGCAGGAACAATGAACTGTCCATCTTGCGGCAAAGAACTGTTCGACAATGGCGAAGCGCGCTTTTCGTGTCCCTTCTGCGGCGCGGAGATCGCCGCTGTCAAGACTTCGCAGGCGGAAACAGTTGACGAACGGCTGGCACGGCTTGAGAAGGAAAACGAGCGGCTGCGCATGATCTGCAAAATCGAGTCGCAGGGCGAGTCCGACCATTTCTGGAATACGGACAGCATCTTTTCAATGTTCTATCGCCAATCGGCTCGTGAAGCATTGGCGCGCGGCGATCTGGAAGCGGCCGGTCGCGCCTTGGGAAAGGCGGAGAAGGCATCGAATATCGGCTGCCTCTTGCAGATGATCGCACTCGTGATTTTCATCATTGTGCTGTGCTGTGCGGCATGACGCAGGATCCGTACGAATGAATGTTGTCCGTTGAGTATTATGTTGATTGACAGGCGTCAGTCCGCCCCGCGCGGCGGGCAGGGAGACGAAGCGAAAGGAGAAGCAAGGTGAAGTTCAACGATGAGTTCGGGTTTCTGCCGAAGGATTGCCCACTTGTTTCGCGGGAACTCGTCAGGCCGTGGCGACTCGCCGCGCTTGCCGTCGGCCTCGGCATCCTTGTCGCCGGGTCGCACCTGACGCCGTCCGCCGACTGGGACTATCCGGTTTCGTT
>Ga0310695_10014962_pt1 | contig 10407 bp, 8 predicted proteins | sample RumenRJG_04DNA_FD_203882 | JGI IMG/M metagenome (GOLD analysis project Ga0310695, IMG submission 203882) | Bovine rumen microbial communities from Lethbridge, Alberta, Canada - RJG_04 (v2) (version 2) | ecosystem: Host-associated > Mammals > Digestive system > Stomach > Rumen | place: Canada... | reverse complement strand
GGAATGCATTGCTTCGGCTGCCCCGCATCTCAGATGGAGACGATCGAGGAGGCCGCAATGGTGCATGGTGTTGACCCTGATGCCCTTTGCGACGAGATCAATGATTACATAGCAACCCACAGAAAGACGAAAGAGGCAGCGGAAGCATAAGGAAGCGGTTTTTTCCACAACGAAAGACAAAGCGGCAGCCACAATCCGGCCGCCGCTTTTTACATCCCAATATTTTCTATCATCCGATAATTTCGTTTCCGGATTGACAAAGAACAGTTATTCCGATCGTTTGGGTATTTTCTGCTTCTTGTCAGGACAGCAGGGATTCTCTTTTTCCTTGTTGTGATAATCTTGAGACCCAAACGAGCGGAAGAAAAATATCACTCTATAAACAAACCCTCCTTTATTCACACGGGACTTTTGTTTTCCCCCAAAAAAGCGGAAATGGCATCTATGTCTTCATTTGAGATACAGAATGGATCCCTGATATAAGGTATCCTTCGGAGCCTGATCGAAAACTCCTTCCTGAAGCGGTCAATGTCAGGTGAAGCCGCGCAAAAGGAAGAGATCCCGCTCTCCAGAAGCCACGGTCTTTCGTTTATGATGGTACGCATCAGCTCACGAAATTCCTGATATCTAAAGGGACTCACGCTTCCTGTAATGAAGAGCCGTTTTCCCGCTATATCGCGCGCTGTCTCGAGGGCAGTGTTCCCGGTGATAAGCCCGAGATCAAGGATAATAGCCTCATAATCAAGCGCTTTGATAAAAGCAAGGTCGCTTTTCTTCGCGTCAGGAAAATAGTCCGCTCCAAGATACGAAAAGCCGCATACAGGTCCGGAAATTATGGCGTTTTGTCCTTCGTCACCTGCAAGAGTCAGAAGTCCTTTGACAGCTCCGTGTCCGGACAATTCAACCAGAGCCGATCTCATCATCTTCACAGAGGACAGGAAACTTTGGATCGACACGGCAAGGTGTGTCGCACCGAGACCGCGTCCCGCCGAGGCCACGGCATAGATATCCGCAGGCCGTCTTTTGTAGCTTCGCTCCTTCTCCTTTTTTCTTCTGCCAAACATCATGAAAGAAGTTCCCTTTGAAGCTCTTTAAAAAACCTTTCCTTTTCTTCCGTCATTACGAACGGATCATCATCAGGGGGAAAGCCCCAAACCTTTTGGCCTATTGCCTTTGACACAGCTATCCCGAGTGCTCTTTTCCGGGGGTTTAAGATGACAGCGGTCCTGCTTCCGAGTATCGCATCATTTGGAAGCGCGATCTCCCGCCATGGACAGGAGCCAAGGACATAGATGATGACATCCGAGTCGAAGGCCGCGTTTTGATCAGTCCCGCAGTCTGTCACCCTTATTCCCGGAGGGCTCTTTATTTTCTCTGCGGCAGGACCTCTGTCCATGATCGCCGCAAAGTCTGCGTGTTTTAAGAGACTGTCGCCCTTTTGGGACAGTGCCTTCAGGTTTTTGGCCAGATACCTTGTCACAGGGGTCTTTGATCTGTTCCGGTAATACGCCCTTTGCCCGGTGTGGTTCAAATACACGGTCAGGGCGATCGCAAAGTGAGTAGCGCCTGACGTTGGCGCAGCCCCTATGACTGCTGCGTTTTCAAAGAGAAGACCTCCGTTTTTTCTTTTGCCGTGACCGTCCTGCCACAATTTCTTGAACTGCTCCGCCGATTCCGGGCGTTTCCCGGGATCCGGGTGTCCTGCCCTTTCAAGGAGTGCCGCGATCTTCGGCGGCATCGGGCTTTTTGAGTGCCGGTACAGCTCCCTTGCAACCATAGCAAGACTGTAAATGTCACTCTCAATTCCCGCCCTGTTTTTGCTCAGGCATTCCGGAGCTGTGTAGCCATAGGTCCCGTAAATAACGAAATCTGGATTGTTGCCGGATTTTGGCATTCTACGGGCTGAGCCGTAGTCGATGAGGCACAACCTTTCACCTTTCATGATGAGGTGTTCCGGTTTCAGGTCAAGATACAATATTGGTCCGCCGGGGGATGTATGCATAATGCTCAGGATGTCCGCAGTCTTTTCTATTATGGAAAAGACCTCCTGCCCCGAAAGACTGTGCTCCGAGATGAAGCTTTCGAGTGATACGCCCGGGATATACTCTTCTATGAGACAGACGGAATTTCCGTCTTCTGCCGCATCATACAATGCCGGTATTCCCTGACCGCACAGCTTCGATAGTATCCTTGCCTCGTTTGAGATCTGCCCCCTCGTCTCATCAGCCGCCACAGCTATTTTCATAACCCTGACAGCACCGAGGGTTTTGTGCCTGACACGATAGACCTTGGTTTTCTCACTGTCCTTCAGTGTATCAACGTACTCATAGGTGTCAGAAAAGAATTGCAGTAAAATGATTTTTTCTCCTTCCGTTTTGTTTCATCCGGAAGGTCTGTCTCTTTATGGCGGAGGTTATATCACTTCTTGAAACACTCTGTCAATCAATATTTGGTATATTTTATAAAGGTTTTATAATTACCCAATTTTATTTATAAAAATTTTATAAATCCATCTTTGTATTATTTCTTCTTTTTTCCCGGCATGCATAATGCTATAATATATTCTGAATAACTATAAAAAAGAAAGGAGTTAGCGCTATGCGGATAGAAAAAATAAACGAAAACCAGATACGCTGCTTCCTTACGAAAGAAGATCTTGAAGCCAGGAACCTCAAGCTTTCCGAACTTGCCTACGGAAGTGACAAGGCGAAGGAGCTTTTCAGGGAGCTAATGCGCTGGGCTTTTTATAAATTCAATTTTGACGCTGAAAACATCCCGCTGATGATAGAGGCGGTGCCGCTTTCGGCGGATTCGATACTTCTTATCGTTTCAAAGGTGGCTTATCCGGATGAATTTGACTCGAGATTTTCCGAGTTTACGGAAGGGGCCGGCGGCTTTGACTGGGAGGATGACGACGACTTCGAGGATCCCTCGTCCCTTTTTTCGCCTTATCAGGGAGCACCCCGTTTCAATTCGGTTTCCGACAAGATAGAAAGCGCACATGACGTTCTTCGCCAGTACCGGGAGAATGCGGCAGCCCTTGCGGCGGCGGAAGCGGCGGTGGATGCTCTCGCGCAGGGCGCGATCAAGGCAGCCGGAAAGGAAAGAGCCATAGGCGACGCCCCCAAAGCCTCTGTTTCTCCGCTTCTTAAAGGAATGGGCGAGAACGGTGCAGTCCTTCCACCGGCCGTGGAAACGGAAGAGATCCTTCCGGGTGCGCCGGTTCCGGCGAAAAGTCCCGAAGAGGAGGATATCCTTCCTTTTGCGACAGATGAAGGTTCGGTGACAGAGAAGACTGCTGCAGAAGACAGCTCAAAGAAGCCTGCCTCAACGCAGAGCGGCAATGATACTCCTGTTTCAAAGCAGAGTATGACAGCGATGACTCCGCAGGCCTTCGCTGCAGCGCTTTCCGGCGCATTGAATGCGGTGCGGAACGGAGGGAGCAGCGGAAATTACGCGAGGATGTTCCGTTTCGACTCATTGGATGATGTCATTACAGCGGCGCGCATCATAGCGCCCTGCTACAAAGGAGTGAATTATCTCTACAAGGACGCGGAAGGGAGATTCCACCTGATAGTCACAATGGCAAATGAGGATCCGGTCGTTTACAACAAAGTGGTGAACATGCTTACGGAGTTCGGGTCACGCGAACCCTTAAGTCATGAGACTACGTCCTTTATGGACGAGCACGACAACATAGTGCTGAAGGAAAATGCGCTTCAGAGGCTGGCCGGTCTGATCTATATCGAAAAAGAAAGTGAAGATAATGGATAAAGGCGGATTTGACGAGACAGAACAGAAAATATTATCAGAGATAATGGGCGGGACGGACGGTCTTCAGGGCTCTGCCGGACCAAACGGCCCGGGCACGGGAGAGGCAGCGCAGGAAACCCCGCCTGAGGTGAAGCAGATCTTTGAAGAGGCTCAGGGTTCTTTGAGCAAGGCGCAGGGATCTTTGGGCGGGACTCAGGAAACCGTGATGCGGCCGGCCGGGAACACGCCCGGTGAGCCTGAGTTCATGAGTATCAGATCAAGCCAGAGTGCCGGAGGCGGCGACGAAGAAAAGGCCTTTGGCAGGAGTCCGGACACCTCCCGCGGAGGCGGAAGCGTCCCTCCGGACGAGCCCCCGGGAAAGAGGGCTACAGGCAAAGGCGGCAATGGCTTTCCCGCCTTCTTTAATGCGCACAAAAGAAGTCTCGTCCTTATCGTCCTCGTCCTTGCCGGAGTTCTCGCGCTTACGATAGGCGTCCTTTATTGGCGTTATTCCCCTACGAAGGAGCATATGGATCTTTCAAAGTTCTTTGTCCTTTCGGGCGACAAGGACGCGGCGGTGATAGTGGACGGGGAATATGATCCTGACAAAAAAGGCGCTGTCGTCGAAGGAAGGATCGACGGGAACCAAAACGCTTATCTCGAATTGAATTTCCTGAAGACCAACTTTGACCGCGGTTATACCTATGATGAGAACAATGGTATACTGCGCTATGCCACGGACAGGGAGCTTATTACCGCAAATCTTGATTCTTCGTCCTATACCGTGGGAAAGAGCTCGAAAGACCTCGGAAAGACCATACTTGTAAAGGACGGCTATGATGTGTTCCTCTCGCTTGATTTCATCAAGCTTTTTACTGATATCGACTATGTGACTTATCCTTCTCCGAACCGGATAGCGGTTTCGACCGGTGGCCTGAAGACTCTCAATGCCTCTATTACTCATGATACGGCAGTCAGGAAGAACGGCGGCGTGAAGAGCCTTATCCTTGAAGACGCTGTAAAGGGCGAGGGCGTGAAGGTTCTTGAAAATTACGGGAAGTGGTCGAAGGTACTTACGGAGAACGGTGTTCTTGGTTTCGTTGAGAACAAGCGTCTTTCCGATGCGACAGAGTCGGTGAATGCGAAACGCCTGCCCGAGCCTGTTTACAACCACATTACCTCTGACAAAAAGATCTGTCTCTTGTGGCATCAGGTCAATACCCAGGTCCAGAACAGCAGCATCTCAAATATCCTCGAAAAGGCGAAGGGCGTGAATGTCATGGCTCCCACCTGGTATGTGGTAAAAGACAACGACGGAAACCTTGAGAGCTATGTCTCCACTGCCTATGTGAAGGCCTGCCACAACGCCGGCGTGAAGGTCTGGGCGACCGTGAACAATATCGATATAAAGACTGACGGCGCACTTCTCTTAAATACCGTTTCCTCCCGCGATACCCTCGTGAACAATCTCATCGCCGCGGCGATAAGCAATGACCTTGACGGCATCAACGTCGATTTTGAGGGCCTGCCGGCAAAGGCCGCCGACGGCTACCGCCAGTTCATCAGAGAGCTTTCCCTGAAGTGCGAGGCAAATGAGATAGTGCTTTCTGTTGATAATTATGTTCCGACGGCTTCAAATGCCTACTATGACAGGGCGAATCAGGCCGACTACGCCGACTATGTAGTGATAATGGGCTATGACGAGCACTGGGGCGGGAGCAAGGATCCAGGGAGCGTTGCCTCCCTTCCTTTCGTGAAAAAGGGCATAGAGGATACAAAAAAAGATGTTCCCGCTGACCGCATCATCCTTGGAATGCCTTTCTATACAAGAGTCTGGCAGATCAACAACAATGGCGAAGCCGTGACATCAAACGTGCTTTCAATGGACAATACCGATGCGTGGATAGAGGAGAACAAGGTCGTTCCCATCTGGGATGAGAGCATCGGCCAGAATGTAGGCGAATACAAAAAGGACAATCTCATCTACCGCTGCTGGCTCGAGGACGAGCAGTCGCTGATATTGAAACTCCAGCTGATGCAGGAAAACCGCCTTGCAGGCGGGGCGTTCTGGAAGAACGGTCAGGACAAGCGGTCGGTCTGGGATATCATCATTACCTATATGCGATGAAAACGAGGATAGCAAAGCTTATGTGTGAGGAAGCCCTTCAAACCGAAGAGGGCGCCTCTGTCATCGAAGAAGCAGGAGAAATAATAAGGCGCGGCGGTCTTGTCGCCTTCCCGACCGAGACAGTCTATGGTCTCGGTGCAGATGCTGTGAATAAAGCGGCTGCAAAGAAAATATATGAAGCGAAGGGGCGTCCCTCCGATAACCCGCTCATAGTACACATTGCGTATATAAGCCAGCTTGCTGAGATAGCGGGGAAAATAAGCCCGGAAATGAAGGCTCTCTCTGATGCCTTCTGGCCCGGTCCGCTTACCATGATAGTGAATCAACGAGAAGGTGAGCCTTTGATACCCAGGGAGACCACAGGCGGGCTTTCGACCGTGGCTGTTCGCTTTCCCTCCCATCCCATCGCAAACGCGCTCATCAGGGAATCCGGCAGGATGATAGCTGCTCCCTCCGCGAACCTGAGCGGCAGACCTTCTCCGACCACAGGACAGCACGTGATAGAAGACCTTGACGGCAAGGTCGATATGATAATCGATTCGGGCTCCGTTGACATAGGCCTTGAGTCCACGATAATCGACCTTACCGGGGATGTGCCCATGGTGCTGCGCCCGGGCTATATCACAAGAGATGAGCTTTCAAAAGTGCTCGGGGCGGTAGAACTTGACCCCGCTGTAGCGGGCATCGAGGGCAGTGCGCCGCCGAAGGCTCCGGGAATGAGATATCGGCATTATGCTCCAAAGGCGCACCTTACGATAGTTGAGAAAAAGAGTGATCTCGCTGAGTCCCTTCAAGAAAGGATAATAAATGAGGCGCTCACTGCTATGGAGAAGGGCTTAAAGACTGCCATTATCTGTGCGGATGAGAACGCGCACCTTTATGAGGGACTTGAAAATGTGAAGGTATACGACATCGGGCGGTTTTCGGATGATGACGAGATAGCGGGGAATCTTTTCTCGGTGCTCCGTAAGTGCGACGAGGACGGGATGGAGCGGATCTTTTCCGAGAGCTTTGACACTCCGCGGCTTGGGGGAGCCATAATGAACAGGCTCCTCAAGGCAGCAGGACACGATATTCTGGAGATCTAGCATTATTCATGAACAGAGTAACGAGGATAATATTTGCGGATTCTGACGGTCTGTCGCGGGCGCCAATGGCTGCGGCATTATTTTCCATGATCTACGACAAAAAGGACGTGGAGGTCTTTTCGAGAGGCATCAATGTTGCATTTGAGGAACCGCTGAATCAGAAGGCCGACGCCGTGATGATCGGAAACGGTATTGAGACAACGGGAATGAAGTCGAGGGCGCTCAAGAATTATGAGATCACGGACCGGACTATTATCTTTACGATGGAGGCCCGGGAAAGGGCCGATATACTCTCGGGCTTTGAGAGCGCGAGAGGCGAGAATGTGAGAGTGCTTTCGGACTATGTGGGGGACCAGCTCGAGATAATGGACCCCTACGGCGGAACGGTACAAAGCTACGGGCTCTGCTTTGAGCTCATAAAGACGACCATCAAAAAGCTCGTGGCGATGCTTGAGGATGACGGCATATTTGTAAGGGAGGATGACTGAAAAATGCTGGGCTGCAAGAGGACTGATTATATCTCATGGGACGAGTACTTTATGGGCATAGCCCTTCTTTCGGGAATGCGCTCGAAGGATCCGCATACGCAGGTCGGCGCCTGCATAGTGAGCCGGGACAACAAGATCCTTTCAATGGGCTACAACGGTTTCCCGAACGGTGTCTCGGATGATGATTTTCCCTGGAACAGGGACGGAGACCCGCTTGAGAACAAGTATTTCTATACCACCCACTCCGAGTTGAATGCCATACTGAATTACAGGGGCGGGACGCTTGAGGGCTCAAAGCTTTATGTGTCGCTCTTCCCCTGCAATGAATGCGCGAAGGCGATCATCCAGAGCGGGATCAAAGAGATAATATACGACAGCGACAAGTACGGACAGACTCCCTCCGTCATTGCATCAAAGCGCATGCTCGATGCCGCGGGAGTCACCTACAGGAAGTATATCCCGAGTGGGCGGGAGGTTTCGATATCATTATAACCTTGATTACAAAGGGCGTTTAATGTAGAATGTTTTGGTCCGGGCAGTCGGGGGAGCAGCGGTCCCCTGTATCGGAAGTCCGCTATACGCCGAGATGATGCCCTGGCCGAGGATTTGAAGCAAAGGCGAGCCCTTTTTGTGCGGTGTTGAGATCTGGGTCCTGCGCGGCGGGAACCCGCGAACCGTGTCAGGTTGGGAACAAAGCAGCACTAAACGGGAGCTTCCGGGTGCCGCAGGGTCGCCTGGGTTGAGCTGTTGCATTAAGTAAGCTCTTCTTTGCCGAGGTTCGAAGCCGGGCGCCCAGACATCTTTTTAATTATAATTATATTGGAGGTCACCACCCGCTATGGCAGCCCGAGACAGGACCGAAGAGGTATTAAGAAAGATCCACCTTCTTTTTCAGAAGTCTGTTCCATACAACAACAGCAAGAGAAGCGTCATTATCGACAAGAACGACATGATGGATCTTCTCAAACAATTGAATGACTGCATCTATGATCTGCTCGACGAATACGAGATGACGTCCGCAAGCCGGGACAAGGCTGAGAGACGCCAGCAGAAGCAGGCGGAGAGCATGGCTTTTGATGCGAGAAGAAAGGCGGACGACATCTATGCAGCGTCCGTTCTTTATGCTGACAGATCACTTCAGGAGGTGGAGGCGGAGCTTTCCGCCACTTCTGACGGATACACGGCCGTTTACGAGGATTTTATGGCCAGGATCAAGGAGCAGAAGGAAGAGATAAAGAAGAACCGCCTTGATCTGAAGAGTTCCCTCCAGGATCTCATAGATACTCAGAAGTACATGAACCTCATCGAGGACGAAAATCTCCGTCTCGCAAAGGAGAAGGAGAGGCTCGAAAGCGGAAAGAAGGGCTCCTCAAAGGGCAAGCCAAAGGAGCAGGCAAAAGACAAAGAAAAGGAAAAGGACTTCTCCGCTATCAAGCCCGAGATCAAGGTCAACGAGGAATATTTCCGTGCGCAGGGACTTGATGTTGAGACAGGCGAGCCCGTATCAGATACCAAAGAGGATCTGCCGCAGGATGAGGCCGACAAGATCGCAGACGAGACCATAGCTGCAGTTTCCGCGGATCTTGATGAAGAATATTTCAAATGGAAGGATGAAGGCAAGGACGGCTCCGATGACAAGGAAAAGTCCGGCAAAAAGAAGGGCTTCGGCCTCTTCGGGAAAAAGTCATGAAGATAATAAAAGACGGTGCTTTTTTAATAGATCAGCGCGAGATCAAAGAGGAAAGTGGAGTTTCAAAAGAAGAAGCCAGAAAGGGAACCCTTGCCTGGTCTATCCTCCACGGGCACAGCAAAAGCGGGGATGATGAAAAGCTTCAGATCCGCTTTGACAAGCTTACGAGCCACGACATTACCTATGTCGGGATAATCCAGACTGCAAGGGCTTCAGGTCTCACTGAATTTCCGGTTCCCTATGTCCTCACGAACTGCCACAACTCGCTCTGCGCGGTGGGCGGAACTATAAACGAGGATGACCACATGTTCGGGCTTTCAGCCGCGAAAAAATACGGCGGTATCTACGTTCCCCCTCATCAGGCCGTGATCCACCAGTACGCCCGCGAAGAGCTTTCTGAGTGCGGCGCTATGATACTCGGTTCCGACTCACACACGAGATATGGTGCTCTCGGAACGATGGCTATGGGCGAGGGCGGTCCCGAGCTTGTGAAGCAGCTTCTGAAAAGGACCTATGACATTGATATGCCGCGTGTCGTGCTTGTCTACCTCACGGGAGAACTGCCCTTCGGCGTAGGACCGCAGGATATCGCCATAGCGCTTATCGGCGAGGTTTTTTCCTCAGGCTTCGTAAAGAATGCCGTCCTGGAATTCGCAGGACCCGGAGTCAAAAATCTCACGATGGATGAGCGAATCGGCGTGGATGTGATGACTACAGAGACTACCTGTCTTTCCTCCATCTGGGTCACGGATGAAAAGACTGAAGAATATTTTGCTCTTCACAAAAGGCCTGAGGCTTACAAAAAACTCTCGCCTTCCAATACAGCATATTATGACGGAGTGATAGAGATAGATCTGTCAGAGCTTCGTCCAATGATAGCGATGCCCTTCCATCCTTCGAACGCCTATACCATAGCGGATTTCAAGGCGAATATGAAGGACATACTGAATGAGACCGAGGAGCGCGCAAAGGAGGCATTTTCCGGCCGTGTTACGCTTGGGCTTTCAGAGAAGGTAAGGGGGAAGGACTTCCTCGTCGACCAGGGCATCATAGCCGGCTGCGCAGGCGGATCCTTTGAAAACCTGACGGATGCCGCGGATATACTCCGCGGAAGGTATATAGGAAACGGCGGATTCACGCTATCGGTATATCCCGCCTCAATGCCCATTTATATGGAGCTTGTAAAGAACGGTTGCGCTGCCGACATTATGGAGACCGGAGCCATTATCAAGACCGCCTTCTGCGGTCCCTGTTTCGGTG
>Ga0310695_10014961_pt1 | contig 10408 bp, 9 predicted proteins | sample RumenRJG_04DNA_FD_203882 | JGI IMG/M metagenome (GOLD analysis project Ga0310695, IMG submission 203882) | Bovine rumen microbial communities from Lethbridge, Alberta, Canada - RJG_04 (v2) (version 2) | ecosystem: Host-associated > Mammals > Digestive system > Stomach > Rumen | place: Canada... | reverse complement strand
ATATTTTTGCGACATAAAAAATGCGAAAATGAGAATCACACTTCTTACAGTTGGCAAAACTAATGATTTATCCTTTAAAAATGCAATTTCCGAGTACCAAAAGCGACTAAAATTCTACATTTCTTTTGATATCGAGGAAATACCTTCGCTAAAAAATACGAAAAACTTGACGGAGGATAACCAAAAGCAGAAAGAGGGGGAACTCATCCTGAAATACTTGCAACTGGAGGACGAGGTGGTTCTTTTGGACGACAAGGGGTCGGAATACACCTCCAAACAGTTCGCTTCATACATCGAGAAGAAGAGCGCTTCGGGTCTCAAACGCCTCGTTTTCGTCGTCGGAGGTCCCTACGGGTTCTCCCAGGAGGTCTACCAACGGGCGAACGACAAAGTCTCCCTCTCCCGCATGACCTTCTCCCACCAGATGGTACGTCTCGTCTTCACGGAACAACTCTACCGTGCCATGACCATCATACGGGGGGAACCTTATCACCACGAATAGGAATTAAGAGTTAAGAATTGATTGGGGGAAATGCGCATCACTATACGCCGTGCACAACCCACGGCCTGTAAAACCAACCCTATACATAGCCCAGGGCAACACCTGGGGAGGTGATACAACATGAAGTTCTAAGCCACAAAGAGATTGTCACATCATAGGCAGAGGTGTACCCCCCTGTGCCGAAGGAGCGACACTATAGACCTTAAACATTTAACGCTCGTTGTCCCCTAAGCCCCGAAGGGGCATCATTATTGACCTTAGGCTCAAAAGGTGTTCTCAAACCTAATTCGAGAAAAGCTCAGCCACCATAGTAGCATACGTCTTCGAGACAGGAATGACCTCACAGGAATTACCCGAATCAAGTTCCAGCAACAACCCCTCCGCCGACTTGCGAAGGACACGCACCTTCCTGAAATTCACCACGTAGAAACGATGGCAACGGCGGATGTTGTAGGAGGAGAAAGACTCCTCGATGCTCTTCAATGAGTTGCGGAGCATGAACCGCATCTTTTCCCCCCGATTGTTCAGGTAGAATATGTAAATATAATTATCCGCCGACTGGGCATACAAGAAATCATCTATGCGGATGGAAATGCGGAAAACGCCCTTTTCATCGTAGAAATTCAACACCTCATGGTCCTTATCCACCAACTTGATTTGGGAAGAAATCTCACTGATCACCTGTTTTTTCTCCTGCAACGCAAAATAGAGCCACGAGATCGTATAGGGCAACGCCAAAATGGTGACGACCGAGACGGACGTATGCAACATGATCGGCAAGAAAGGACGATGGGCGGCATCCACCGACCATCCCACGAGGGACAATCCTAACGATATGAAAATCAACTCTAAGACAATCCACCAACAAAACTGTTGGAAGGTGAAAGGATGCTTATGATGAATCTTATAGAAGGCGAAACGGCTGGCGGACATAATGATGTATCCTATGATAACAAGGGACAAGACGTAATAATTAGATCTACCCTCACCCTCCAGACCACGGATAAAGACATTCGGCCTATAGACAAAAGAGAAGAGCGCCGCCAGGATAAAAACCAGCGTAAGGAAGTGCAAAACGCCCCTCTTCTCCGTCATAAATATAGGTATATGTCTCTCCATCTCGTATCGATTGTTGCGCGAAAATAGTTAAATTATCTTCATGTTACAATTTTTTCGCAACGTCAAATTCGCTCATTTCGCAAAAATAATCGAAATTTCACCCCACAATACAAAATTTCGTCCCTTTTAAAGGGTGCCGTAACCCATAATAAACCATAAAATTTCCCGATGGAATTGGATTTTTTAATTTTGCATCGCCGAAAATTGAGCAAAATGGCTCTAAAAGTCGGCGAGCGAACAAGCAGAGCTCCAAATCTGCTATTTACGTAACGATTTAAGATGAAAATCATAGGAACAGGAAGTGCAATTCCACGGAGAGAGGTGACCAACGACATGCTTGCGGAGTTCTTGGACACGAGCGACGAATGGATATCCACCCGCACGGGCATTAAAAGTCGCAGAGTGTTGTCGACGGACGAGGATCTCACGCAACTGGCCATACAAGCAGCGAAGGAAGCGTTGAAAGACGCGAAGATAGACGCGTCCGAATTGGACTACATCTTGTGCCACAACGTGAGCAACGACTTCGAGACACCGGCACTCGCCTGCGTCATCCAAGGTGCGGTCAGCGCACATTGCCCATCTCTCGACTTGAATGGCGCTTGTTCAGGCTTCATCTTCACGCTAGACTGCGCCAACGGTTTGATGAAAGCCGGCAGAGCGAAAAAAATCCTCATCGTATGTGCGGAACACATGACGAAAATGACAGACTGGACCCGCCGCGAGAGCTGCGTGCTGTTCGGAGATGGCGCGGGAGCTATCATCATCACAGACGAGGGACCAGACTGCGAAATCAGCATATCAACCACCTATAGCGACGCACTCACCTGCAACGCGAGAGTGGTAACCACTCCGTTCAGCCAACAAGAGGAGAAGTACGCCAAACTGGTGATGAAGGGAAGGGAAGTATTCAAATTAGCCGTACAGAGTTCGGCGCATGACATACAAGATGTGATGGACAAGGCGCACGTGACAGCGGAAGACGTGAGATTCTTCTTGTTACACCAAGCCAACCTGCGCATCGTGGACGCCATAAAATCTCACCTGGACCAACCGGAAGAAAAATTCCCTCACAACATCGAGAAGCGAGGCAACACCTCTTCTGCGAGCGTGCCGTTGCTGTTGGACGAAATCAACAAACAGGGCATGATCAAAGAGGGTGACATACTGGTATTCAGCGCTTTCGGTGCAGGATTCTCCTCCGGTGCTTGTCTCCTGAGATGGTAATTTAATAAGACAAAAAATCTAAAGGATAAAGATATGATTTCAAGTAAGATTTGTGATTTAATCGGTATTCAATACCCTATTTTCCAAGGGGGTATGGCATGGATTTCAGATGCCAAATTGGCCAGTGCAGTATCAGAAGCGGGCGGACTAGGACTCATCTCCGCCATGAACGCCAATGCGGAATACGTCAGAGAAGAAATCCGCAAATGCAAAACGATGACGAAAAAGCCTTTCGGCGTCAACATCATGTTGCAAAGCCCATTTGCGGAAGAGGTTGCGAAGGTGGTTATCGAAGAGAAAGTGGATGTCATCACCACAGGTGCGGGCAATCCATCTAAATACATGAAAGCTTGGTTGGAAGCAGGCATCAAGGTCGTACCAGTCGTTGCATCCGCAGCATTCGCCATCTTGATGGAGAGAATCGGTGCGAGCGCAGTGGTAGCGGAAGGTTGCGAGTCTGGCGGCCACGTCGGCGAGCTCAACACGATGGCGCTGATTCCTCAGGTGGTAGACGCAGTGAAGATCCCTGTGTTGGCAGCCGGTGGTATTGGAGACGGTAGAGGTATGGCGGCAGCCTTCATGCTTGGCGCTGAGGGCGTACAATGCGGTACTTGCTTCCTCGTGGCTGACGAGTGCTGTGTAAGCCAAACTTATAAGGATAAAATCATCTCAGCAAGCGACACCGCCACCATCGTGACGGGTAAGAGATTCGGTCACCCGGTTCGTTCCTTGAAGACTCCATTCTCCAAGAAGTTCGCGGACATGGAGAAGGACAACACCATCACCGACGAGGAGATCATGGCATTCGGCGCAGGATCACTCAGGAAAGCGGTAGTTGACGGAGACGCGAAGGGCGGTTCCTTCATGGCCGGACAAATCGCTGGTCTCATCAAAGAGCAACGCCCTGCCAAGGCAATCATCGAATCGATGGTCAGCGAAGCGGAATCCTTATTAAACAAAGCTAATAACAGAATCAAATAAGCATGAGAAGAGTAGTCATCACAGGAATGGGCATCATTTCGCCCATCGGGAAAGACATCAAGACATTTTGGGAGAATCTGAAGAATGGAGTTTGCGGTATCGACTTCATCCAAAATATCGACACGACCGGTTTGGAAGTGAAGATCGCCGGTGAAGTGCGGGATTTCCGTGCCGAGGACTTCGGCGTGGAGAAAGGCATGGCGCGCAAGGCTGACCGTTACTGTCAATTTGCCCTCGCCGCCGCACAGCAAGCTATGAACGACAGAGGTGACCTCGGATTGCCTAACGAAAGAGTCGGCGTTTACGTGGGCTCCGGAATCGGTGGCATGCAGACATTCCTCAACGAGAGCAAGAAAATGTTCGAAGAGGGTCCGGGACGTGTCTCTCCCCTATTCATTCCAATGATGATCTCCAACATCGCGGCCGGCAACATCGCCATCGCACACCATGCGGAAGGTCCATGTCTGCCAGTTGTGACAGCCTGCGCAACCAGTACGCACGCGATCGGTGAAGCCTACAGAGCCATCAAATACGGCTATGCGGACGCTATCATCGCCGGTGGTGCGGAAGCGACCATCAATCCATTGGCGATCGGTGGTTTCACCAACTGCAAGGCATTGTCCAAGTCGGGCGATCCTAAACGCGCCTCCCTGCCATTCGACGCGGAGCGCAAGGGATTCGTCATCGGAGAGGGCGCCGGAATCGTCATCCTGGAGGAATATGAGCATGCGAAAGCATCTGGCGCAAAGATATACGGTGAGATCTGCGGCTACGGCAACACCTGCGACGCATACCACTACACCGCACCGAAACCAGACGGAACATGCGCTTCCAGAGCGATCAAGATGGCTCTCGACGAGGCGAACTACAGCGAGAAGGACACGTTGTACGTCAACGCGCACGGTACAGGTACCCACATGAACGACTCCTCGGAAACCCAAGCCCTCAAGCTGGCGTTAGGCGAAAAGGAGGCTCGCAGGGCTCACATCAGTTCATCCAAGTCCATGACCGGACACATGTTGGGCGCAGCTGGTGGCGTAGAGGTAATCGTATCGGCCCTGTCTCTCCAAGAGGGCGTCGTGACGCCTACCATCGGACTCAACAATCCTGACCCTGAGTGCGACTTGGATTACACGCCAAACAAAGCGCAGAAAGCGGACTTGACCATCGCCATCTCCAACTCGTTGGGATTCGGTGGACACAACGCCTGCGTCGCAATAAGAAAATAAGTTCAGAAGAACGAACAACCTAGATCATAATTAGTATTTGTAAGAGGATGTCAGTCTACGGCATCCTCTTTTCATATATATACCACGTTTTTTTGTCGAATTATTTCACATTTTGATTTAAATTTCTTATCTTAACGAATCGGAAAAACATATATTTGAGTCGCCAACCAATTAAGCACACATACGCCATGAAACATATAATTTTATATATCAACGCATTGCTCATCTGTTTGCTATCCGCAAGCACCATGCAAGCCATGGTGTACAATGGGACTCCCCATAAGATGACGCAACCCAACGGAGACACGATGACCGTTTATCTGTATGGATCGGAATTCTATATCGATGCCGAAAGCGTGGACCACTACACGCTCACCACAGATGAAACCAGCGGAGAAATCTGCTACGCCATGCTCTCTAAGGACGGAAACGAATATGCCTCCACCGGCATCACCTACACCGGAGGAGAGACCCCAGAAGCCGTGAAAATGATTGTACAGGCGGATCTTCGCATCAGCAAGGAGAGCAGGGCGAAGAAAATAGCCCAGGCGAAGAGCAAACTGAGCAAACCCGCAAGCGACACGAGCGGACCCGTTCTCCGCGCCGCCACCGTACTACCTGACACCGTATATGGGCTCTGCCTTCTCATAGACTTCCCCAGCACGAAATCGAACATAACATTAGACCAGGTGAGGACCTTCCTGAACGGAGACAACAACCCCGTATTCGGGAACCAGAGTTCCATCAAAGAGTTCTTTCAATGGATCTCCCACGGAAAACTCACCTACATCAACTTCGTGCCGGACGACTACTACACAGCGGAGAAAGAGTTCAGCGATTACTCGCCGTCCACCGCCACGGACTACACCATCGACCTATTCTATCCGCAAATAGAGGCGGCGATCAACGATTGGGCGAAGAAACACCCCGACGAATTCAACCTACTATCGGCCAACGAATACCAGGGCATCAAGGCGCTGAACATCCTTTACGCCGGCACGTGCAACAACAAGTGGGCCACCGGCCTATGGCCTCACCAAAGCTACGTGAGCAACATCGAGCAAGTGAGAGTTACCAACTGGAGATACAAAGGTCGTAACGTGTTCCACAGCTACCAAATATCCGACATGGGCAACAAACTGACCATGGGCACCTTCGTGCACGAAAACGGACACCTCATCTGCGGATGGCCCGATTTTTACCAATACGAGGAACACGAACCCAACAACGCATCCGGATACAACATAGGTGACGCCTTCAGCATCAGCAGTGAGACTAACCCATCCTACCCGAATCCTTGGGCCTTGGACCAAATGGGCTGGCTGGATGACACCAAGACGGATATCACAAACATCAAGGACGGTAGGGTCATCACCCTCCAAAAAGGTTGCGGATACGTTGCCGTCTACAAAGGGAAGGGAAACAACGCCAAGGAGAAGTTCTATCTGGAAATCAGGGACAAACATTACCTCCACAGCCGCACGAATAGGGAAACGGGCATATTCATTTGGCACAGCTACGATGACGGAGACAACTGTTACGCCGACAAAGAGGAACTGCTCGACTGCAGACCTGCACAATACGAACATCCGTTCTGGAGTAAAAGCAATGGCCCGAAAATATTCTACGACGAGTCTGACCCAGACGCCAAGTGGAGAGATGGAGCGGAATCAGGCATATACATCTGGGACTTCAGCGAAGGGGGCGAGACCATGACCTTCCGCTGCGGAAGGTACATAGAGAATCCTGAATTCACCACCCAAACGCTACAAAACGCCATCGCATTCCAAACATTCCACGACAGCATCCAACTGCAAGGCGGCGATGCGCCATACATGCTGGAAGTGTACGACGGTGAATTACCAGAAGGGATAGAACTGACAAGCACCGGCGTGCTTCAAGGCACACCAACCCATGAGGGGGAAACCACATTCACCGTAAAAGCGACCGACATCAACGGGAAGACGGTCTACCAAGAGTTCACCCTCTTCGTATACGACTCATCGCCTTACGAGGAAGCGCCTTACGCGATCCCTGGAGGCTTCCAAATGGAAAGATACGACCGAGGTGGCGCGGAGGTGGCCTTCCACACCCCAAGGACGATAGACACACGAAGAATCAAGAACGCCAGAGACGATAACGAGTTCTTCCCAATGTCGCAAGTCACCACAGGCAATTATACGATAGAGTTCACAGTGGAGGGGGAATGGACGACATACACCGTCGATGTGATGAAAAGCGGATGGTACAACATGTCGATACAAAACTCGACGATATCAGACGTCATACTATCCTTAATGGTTGACCAAGAAATTGTGGACACCATGGGCATACCAGGGCTCTACACGGAAGAGTCTAGTTGGTTCTTCACCACGACCAAAGCCGTCAACAAAATCACCACAAAGGAACTACACCTCGAGCAAGGCGTGCATAAACTGCAATTCATCGGGAAGTATTTGCCTTCCACCCTGCAAATGGATAGCGTACTGTTCGAACTGGTGAAAGCGGATAAGCCGACCTCCTTGGCGGACATTCCAAACAGAAATATCACCATCTCGCAAGAGGGTAAGGGTGAGTTCCTCCTCTCCGGTGCGCAAGGTGACGAAACAATGTACGTATACACGCCTCAGGCGGAACTGCTGGAAGCCAAGAGACTCCACAATGGAGAGACTAAATTCGGAGGCAACTACCGCAAAGGAATATACATCATCCGCATCGTCGGCAACGAATTCTCCCACACGCTTAAGGTGATAAAAGAATAAGGTGGGCCCCCTAGGAGAGCCCACCTTTTAAAGGACAAATATTTCTTATACAAACGATTACATACGTTCCGGCACCTCAATGCCCAACAAGGACATACCTGTCTTGACGACAGCGGCCACCTTCTTGGAGAGAAGGAGACGGAATTGAGCCAACTGCACGTCCTTCTCCTTCAAGATGGAGAAATCGTGATAGAAGGAATTATACTGTTTCACCAACTCATAAACATAGTTCGCAATGAGGGCTGGGCTATATTCGGCACCAGCCTGCGCCACCACGGCCGGGAAGTTGGACAATGTTTGAATCAGGTTCGACTCCACCTCGGAGATATCCAGATCCGCAGGCAAGACACTCGGCAACGCGATATTGGATTCCGCAGCCTTGCGCAGAACAGAGCATATACGAGCGTGCGTGTACTGGATGAACGGACCCGTATTGCCATTGAAATCGATGGACTCCTTCGGATTGAAGAGCATATTCTTGCGAGGATCCACCTTCAGGATGAAGTACTTCAGAGCTCCCAAACCACAGATGCGGGCGATATCATCAATCTCCTCTTTCGTCATGCCATCCAATTTCCCCAGTTCGCGGGAAACCTCCTTGGCGGAACTGATCATCTCATCCATCAGGTCATCGGCATCCACCACGGTACCTTCCCTCGATTTCATCTTACCCTCAGGCAATTCCACCATGCCATAAGAGAAGTGGACCAAATCCTTACCCCAAGAAAATCCTAGGCGATCCAAGAGGATGGAAAGCACTTGGAAATGGTAATTCTGCTCATTACCAACCACATATATCATCTTGCTGATATCATATTCATTGAATCGCTGCGTAGCCGTACCGATATCCTGCGTCATGTAAACAGACGTGCCGTCGGAGCGGAGCAACAACTTCTCGTCCAAGCCATTTTTTGTCAGGTCAGCCCACACGGAACCGTCCGGGCGGCGGTAAAAGGCACCCGACTCGAGTCCTTCGTTCACCTTAGCCTTACCGTCAAGGTAGGTTTGCGACTCGTAATAGATTTTGTCGAAGCCCACACCAAGACGTTTGTAAGTCTCGTCGAAACCAGCGTAGACCCATTCGTTCATCATGTTCCAGAGCTTACGCACCTCAGGGTCGCCGTCCTCCCATTTCTTCAACATCGATTGGGCCTCCACCATCAGCGGAGCCTCACGTTTGGCATCCTCCTCCGATTTGCCCTTCGCCATGAGGTCGTTCACCTGAGCCTTATATTCCTTGTCGAACTTGACGTAGTAATCACCCACCAAGTGATCCCCCTTTTTGCCGGAGGAGGCAGGGGTTTCCCCGTTTCCGAAAAGTTTCCAAGCCAACATGGACTTGCAGATATGGATACCACGGTCGTTCACTATGTTCGTCTTCACGACACGCAATCCATTCGCCTCCAATATCTTGCACAAGCTATAGCCCAACAGGTTATTGCGCACATGACCGAGGTGCAACGGTTTGTTCGTGTTAGGGGAAGAATACTCCACCATATAGAGAGGAGCGTCCGCCGTCACCGCCTTCGTTCCATACTTCTCGTCGGCGAGCATGGCGTTCAATTGCGCCACCCAATTGCTTTTCGAGATGGAGATGTTGAGGAAGCCCTTGATGACGTTGTATTTCTCGACTGCGCCTTCGATCTTCATCAGTTCATCACCGATTTCAGCCGCAGTCTCCTCCGGCTTCTTCTTAGACATCTTCACAAAAGGGAAAACGACAAGGGTCAAATCGCCCTCGAAATCCTTACGCGTGGCCTGCAGTTGGATCAGTTTGTCGTCAACGGTTTGTCCATAGAGCGTCTCAACCGCTTTTTTCACAGACTGGAACAAAGACTTATCTAAACTCATTTCCAAAAAAATATAGGGAAGCCAGCGGCTCCCGATTACAACAAATAGTACGGACTCCAAGGCGGGCTCCATCAGGAGAGGAAGCCATGCCGCACAAAAACTTGCGCGAAAATACATAAAAATCTCCGATTATGGTCAGGAATGCGCAAGAAAACAAAAGAGGCGACCCGAAAAACGAGCCGCCTCCTGTAAGTTTGTTTAAAACAATCAATTGAGAGCCTTGTTCAACTCTGCGCCTGCCTTAAACTTAGCAACTTTCTTAGCTGCGATCTTAATCTTCTTACCTGTTGCAGGGTTAACACCCTCACGTGCAGGATTCTCCTTTACTGAGAAAGAGCCAAAACCAATAAGAGCCACCTTATCGTTGCCCTTCAATGCAGCAGTTACTACCTCTGAGTAAGCGTCAACAGCCTTCTTGCTGTCCGCAATAGTCAAACCGCTCTTCTCTGCGATTGCCTTAATGAATTCTGTCTTATTCATAACAAAAAAATAATTAAATATATAATAAATCGTTGAAATATCACATCAAAAAGATCACCATCACATCATCAAAGTCCTGCCCCAAATCCTCGTTTATAATCGTCATGGCAGCGTATTCGCAACAAAGATAATCCCGAATATTAATTTTGCAAAAAAAAACAACGGAAAAATGTCGAGAAAATAAAAAAATAGACAATTTTATGTTCATAAACATAATATGCGGGGATTTTATTTATTTTTGCAGAGATAAAAAAGGG
>Ga0310695_10014959_pt1 | contig 10408 bp, 4 predicted proteins | sample RumenRJG_04DNA_FD_203882 | JGI IMG/M metagenome (GOLD analysis project Ga0310695, IMG submission 203882) | Bovine rumen microbial communities from Lethbridge, Alberta, Canada - RJG_04 (v2) (version 2) | ecosystem: Host-associated > Mammals > Digestive system > Stomach > Rumen | place: Canada... | reverse complement strand
TTGTAGAATTTGCCTGGTTGCTGGGGGTTATCCTCATATCACTACTCTTACGCGTCAATGGTGACCAGATTAAGAGCACTTTCCGCATCTATACCCCTTTGTTGGCTGTTTGCTTCCTCGTAATCGCCTTCCGAATCATTTTAATCCCCAGCGAACTGGTCAACATGTTATTCCCACCTGTCCTGCTTATCTGTGCCCTGTGGCAATGGAACGTCATCGGACGCCACAACCAAAACATTCCACGCTCAGATATGTTCTACACCTACATTTCACTGATCGTGTTCATCATTTCCGTGGTGTGTTCATGGACTGGCTACACATTAATGGCTGTACAGATTCTAATATGGTGGATAATGCAGCTTACCTGCATTCTCACCATTACCTGCGTTTCACAATATATCAAGCTCTATGGTGTGAGACATCATTTCAGCGACCGCCCTATTACCAAAACATGGGCATACCGTCTGGCTTATCATGTAGTACTGCCTGTACTTGGTGTTGGTTCTGTGATGATTAGTATATACTGGGCTGCTGATGTATTCAACCTCTCTGATCTATGTTGGAAAATCTTCAAGACCAACTTCATTGATTTTCCCAATTTCAAGCTCAGCATCCTATCGCTCTCCATTGTCATCAACCTATGGTTCCTCTTTGCCTATATTAATCGTACCACCTTGAAATTCATGCGTATGCATTATGAAATCAAGGACGCGTCGACTGCTGCCAGCCGTGAGGTAATGGGAAAGAATGTTATACAGGTTGTCGTTTGGGGTGCCTGGTTCCTCATCACTATGAACATTTTAGGAATGTCCATGGAATGGTTGCTGGTAGTAACAGGAGGCCTGTCCACAGGTATCGGTTTTGCTTCGAAAGACATCATCGAAAATATCTACTACGGTATTACCCTGATGGCCGGACGCATCAAGGTTGGCGATAGAATTGAGGTTGACGGTACGGTAGGTAATGTGACCAGCATCAGTTACACTTCTACTGTTGTAGAATCAGTATTTGGCGAAGTCATCACCTTCCAGAACTCACAACTGTTCACCAAGAACTACAAGAACCTGACACGCAATCATGGTTATGTATTACAAGTTATTCCTTATGGCGTAGCTTATGGCAGCAATCTACAACAAGTGATTACGCTTGTCGACGATGCGGTCAACAATCTGAACCACAAGTGGGTTGACCGTTCTAAAAAGGTCAGGTCTGTGGTTGGCGAGCTGGGTGATTCCAGCATCAATTTCAAGATGTTCGTGTGGACAAATGCAGCAAAGAAAGCAGATGTTATCAGCGATGTACTGCGCACCATTTACGATACCTTGAACCAAAATGGCATTGAAATTCCATTCCCTCAACAAGATATACATATTAAACAATAATACATTATTTGTTAAATAATTGGCCAAAAACGTGCATTTATATAAAATAATCACTACCTTTGCAAGGTAATATGCAAAGCTGACAACTTATATGAAACATACACTCATTGCAGGTCCATGTGTTATAGAATCGGCAGAATTGCTCGATATCGTAGCTGCAAAGTTGGTGGAAATCAACAAGAAACTTGGTACCAACATCATATTTAAGGCCTCATTCGACAAGGCCAACCGCACATCGCTAAAATCATTCCGGGGACCAGGTATCGACCACGGTTTGCTGATGCTGAGCGATGTAAAAGAAAAATACGGGCTGCGTGTAACAACAGACATTCACGAAGCCTGGCAAGCACAGCCAGCCGGACAGGTTTGCGACGTATTACAGATACCCGCTTTCCTGTGTAGGCAAACTGACCTGCTTATTGCAGCAGCAAAGACTGGGCGTATTGTAAACATCAAGAAAGGCCAGTTCCTTAGTGGATTGGACATGCGCTTTCCCGTAGAGAAAGCCCGCGAGGCTGGAGCCAAAGAGATATGGTTGACTGAGCGTGGCAACATGATGGGCTATAACAATCTGGTTGTTGACTTCCGTAACATTCCACAGATGCTGGAAATTGTTGATAATGTCATTATGGATTGCACCCATAGCGTCCAGCATCCAGGTGGAGCCAATGGCAAGACAGACGGAGACCGCCGATATGTTCCCCAGATGGCATTGGCAGCCAAAGCTTTCGGAGCTACCGGTTGGTTCTTTGAAGTACACCCCAACCCCGACCAAGGACTCAGTGACGCAGCCAACATGTTGGAGTTGGACAAATTGGAAGCATTGGTAAACAAATTATTATAGGGACTATAGGAAATACAGGTACCATACAAGATGACAGTAAGAGAATACGCAATACAATGTATCAAGGACGAAGCACAAGCGGTGCTAGACCTGATACCTCAAATGAATGAGGACTTTGACCGTGCTGTAGAACTCATTCTTTCCTGTCACGGGAAGCTGATTGTAACAGGCGTTGGCAAAAGCGGACATATCGGAGCTAAGATAGCCGCTACGCTTGCCTCTACTGGCACACCCTCATTTTTCATCAACCCACTCGACGTATATCACGGCGATTTGGGTGTTATGTCTAAGGGAGATGTAGTACTCGCCATCTCTAATTCAGGACAGACTGACGAGTTGCTGCGTTTTATCCCGATGGTGCTGCATATGCAGATTCCTATCATTGGAATGAGTGGCAATCCACAATCTCTCTTAGCCAAATACTCCACCTGTCATCTTAATGTCTGTGTGGAGAAAGAAGCCTGCCCATTGAATCTGGCTCCCACTAGTTCAACTACGGCAGCATTAGTCATGGGCGACGCTTTGGCGGTAGCCCTCATGGAAAAGCGGAACTTCCAACCACAGGATTTCGCCCAGTTCCATCCTGGCGGCGAGTTAGGCAAACGACTGCTCACTACCGCTCAGGATGTGATGATTACAGAGCACCTGCCCATCCTGTCGTCAGAGATGCACCTTGGCGAAGCCATTATCCTGGTGAGCAAGGGCAAGTTGGGATTGGGTGTAGCAGTGAAGAATGAGGAATTTTGCGTGGAAGGACTCATCACTGATGGTGACATCCGTCGAGCTATGGAGAAATGGCAGGCCGAATTCTTCAATCGCACGGTAGCAGACATCATGACGCGAACCCCGAAGACGGTCAGTCCAGAAGCAAAGATATCAGAGATACAGAAGATCATGAATAAGAATAAGATACACAATGTTCTCGTTGTTGACAAAGACAACCATCTGCTGGGTATTGTCGACCGTTATGCATGTGTTCTATAATAGAAATGTTTATGAAGATACTGAGAAAAGTACTATTAGCGCTGATGCTTGTCCTGCCTATGGCAGCTGCTGGAATCTACCTGTTCAAGACGTTAGATGCCCGCAATGGTTTGACCATTAGTCAGATCAATTGCATCATGAAAGACTCGCGAGGATACATCTGGTTAGGCACTCCAGCAGGTCTCTATCGCTACGACGGCTATACCTTCCATAGTTTCCAATCAAACTCCCAGGACGGCTCCTCGTTGCCCGACAGCTATATTATCAGCATTCAGGAAACGCTGGAAGGAACACTTCTTGTCAAGACTTCGGCAGGCTATTGTATCTATCATCCTCAATCCGAAAATTTCGAGCGCGACATGAAACAGACTTTCAGTCGCATGGGTATTGAGGCTGTACCCAACATTGTTTATATTGATAGTCATAAGAATGTGTGGGCTTCTATCCCCAACAAGGGTGTCGTAGCCTATAACATGCAGCAACAAACCAGCTATGAGTTCAGTTATACCAATGATGCCCACGGTATTCCTCAGGGCACCATCTGTTCTATTGGTGAGTGTCGCGATGGTGCCATTCTCGTATATGATGACGGATTGATTGTATGCTGCGACATCATGCACCAGCAACACACTGTTTGGCAGAACGACCAGATAGCGCGTGAGCGCCTTCGTAATACGCCTACGCTGAAAGTTTTTTCCGACCAGATGGACAACATTTGGCTTTATGGGCAAGGAACTCTGATGCTATACAACAAAAGCACCAACACCTGGAACACCTCTATTGGCAATCAGTTAGGGCTTACATCTGTCAGTGTAGATCACAGCGTCAACGGAATGGCTGGCGACCGCAACGGCAATATCTGGATAGGTACTGACCGCACGGGGCTTATCCGTTCGTCCGTCAACAACCACGAAATGGAATATATCCAGCCTCGAAGTGCCAACGGCACTATGAAGAATCAAGAAGTTATAGGCATTCAGAGTGTATATATCGACGATACTGACCTGCTTTGGATTGGCACCGAGAAGTCCGGTCTCGCCTACTATGGCAGCAACATCTACAAGTTCGACACCGATTTCAATGGTGATATCACGGCATTGGCTCAGGACAAAGAGGGTAAGATATGGTATGGTACCGGTGACAAAGGCATTATCGGTTACGAGGGAGCCCTAGCCAGTCAAAAAGTTTCCGTAATGACCACAACTGAAGACGGAAGCTTATGGGTTGGTTCCAAACAGAACGGACTTACACGCATCAAAAACGGTTCCAGCACGTACTATTCAGTGGCTCGCGACAGCATGAAGACACTGATCGACGACCATATCAACGCACTTTGCAGCGATCACAGTGGTAATTTGTGGATAGCCACCAACGGAGGCTTGCAGGTGTATAACTCAAAAATGAACACTTTCTCCGCCTATACCCGAGAGAACGGAATGCTGAACACCAACAACATCACCTCGCTGTTCATTGGCAAGAACAACCACTTGCTCATCGGAACCTCCGAAGGTCTTGTTATTCTCAACCTCGACACCCGAGAAAAAATGGTGCTGACGGGTAACTCTACGAACCTGTCAACCTTCACCAACAACTACATCACCCAGATTTTCGAAGACTCTCGTGGTCTTTTGTGGGTTGGTACTCGTGAAGGCATCAACATCCTGAACCCCGATAACGACGAGTTGAGCTATATCACGGAGAAAGAGGGACTCTGCAACAATTCCATTTGCGGTATTGCCGAAGACAAGAACCATAGCATCTGGATTTCCACCAGCAATGGTATCAGTCGTGTGGTAGTACAACGTAACCACGAAGATGCCTCCTTCACCTATGGTCTCTACAACTATGACATCAGCGATGGTCTGCAGAGCAACGAGTTCAATATGGGTGCCATTCTCACCAAACAAGATGGAAGCGTCATTTTTGGCGGACTCTATGGTGTCAACTGGGTGCGTCAGGGTAATAAGGACGAACAAGAATCCCTTCCTCGTGTCATGCTGACCCAGCTTTTCGTGGGTGAGAAGGAAATTCTCACCGGTATAGAGTATGATGGAAATGTCATTCTACCCCAGTCCCTCAACGAGAGCAACAAGATTGAGTTAAACAACAGCCAGAGCACCTTCACCATCAAGTTTGCCGCTGGTAATTACAATCAGGGCGAACGCCTCCAGTTCATGTACTGGATGGAAGGTCTGGATAACGACTGGCGTAATGGTGATGCCCTGTTGCATGGAGTGAAGTTCCACAATCTGGGCAGTGGCAAATATACCCTTCACGTGAAAGCAGTCAGTGCCGACGGTGCTGTCAGCAACCAGGAGCGTACACTGGAAATCATCGTCGACCGTCCTTGGTGGATATCCTGGTGGATGCTCACCGTCTATGTCATCATTCTTATTATCATCGTTGCCGTCTGGCGCTATGGCATCAAGAAGTTCAAGACCATCTGGCAACGCAAGAAGACCGTTATTGACGAGCTGGCTCGTCAACGCGAGGAAATCAAGCTTACCAGCGACGATCTCCGTCAACCTATGGCACGTATGACAACCATTATTGGTAATATGGCCGAACGAGAGACCTCTATGGAAGGACGCGAGCAACTCAACTCTCTCCATTTCCAGATGCTTCAAATCATCACCCGCATCTCCGAGATGCAAAGCACATTGGAGAATCCTGAGAAGAAAGCAGAGTCGAATGCCAAGGACCGCCTCGAACTAAACGACAGCGGTGAGGTAGCCTTGACTGCTATTAGTTCTGATATGTCCGCAGACATCAAGGCTTTGGAGATTGACGAACAGTCCAAGAAGTTCAGCGTTGTCCTCATCGACACCAACCGCGAGTTTCTCTCCTTCATGAATGCACACCTGCACAAAGTCTATGACTTCCACGTCTATGATAATGTGAAGAGTGCCCTACCCGATATTGAGACGCTCAATGCTGATGTCGTGATATGCAAACAAGATATGGGTGCCACAACGGGTAGTGAGCTTTGCAACCAGTTCAAGTCAGATGTCCGTCGCAGTAAGACCAAGTTTATCTTGCTGACCGATGGTGTGCTGACGGAACAGGATATGACCGACCAGAATATCACGCTGGCAGCCGATGACTATATCGCCAAGCCATTCAATATTCAGGAGGCTGTTATGCGCATCAACAGGTTGTTAGGTCTTGCACCGATTGAGATTAATCAGGACGTTATCGAGGGCAAGGAGACGCGTATGCTCGAAGGCCAGAATGCCAGCATGACTACTTCCACGATAGTTTACGAGAACATCCAGGACACCCCCGACACTCAGGAGCGCGAGATGCCGGAATCAGAAGCCCAGCAACAGGCCGAGCCCGCACCTGTTCAGGAACAAGCCAATGTACTGGTCCGCTATTATGACAACAACACCATTGGCGACTACACCATGAGCAGTATGATGGACCAGCAGCTCATGCGCAATGTCGAGCAGTTTGTATTGCAAAACATGAGTCGCGGACAGATTAGTCTGGACGAGATGGCCAGCGCAATGGGAATGGGTCGTGTTCCCTTCTTCCATAAGATTCGCAGCATCACCACCAAGACACCCGCCGAGGTCGTTCGTGAGCTCCGTTTGAAGCATGCCTGCACCTTGCTCATCAATACCGATATCAACATGAGCGAGCTGGCTATCAACATTGGCTTCATGACTGCTGAGAACTTCATCAACATCTTCAAGGAAAAGTTCGGAATGACGCCATTGGAATACAGGCTCAAAAATAGGAAATGAGAAATTAAAATGAAGTAATGGAAAAGAACAGTATAAAGAGAATCATTCAGAAGGTCAAGAACATCAGTGGGCGTAGAACATTTCTACATTTATCATTTACATTTCTCATTTCACATTTCTCATTTCTCATTTGCTCTGCTCAAACCACCGATTCCCTCATCGTCGAGACCCTGCGCCAGAGCAACATCCGTTTCTCCCACGACAACAGCGTCACGCTGCTGCTCTCCGGACAGGAGAAGTTCGACGATATGTTCCGAGCCATCCGTCAGGCCAAGAGCAGCATCCACCTGGAGTATTTCAATTTCCGCAACGACTCCATTGCCTCGCTCCTTTTCGACATCCTGCGCGAGAAGCGCAAGGAGGGCGTCGAGGTGCGCGCCATGTTCGACGGTTTTGGCAACGACTCCAACAACCAGCCATTGAAGAAATACCATCTGAAGGCCTTGCGCGAAGACAGCATTGATATTGTGGAATACTCCCCTATCCGATTCCCGTGGGTCAACCATATCTTCGGACGAGACCACCGCAAGATAGTGGTTATTGACGGACAGATAGCCTATACGGGAGGCATGAATGTAGCCGACTATTATATAAAAGGTACAGAACAGGTGGGTGAGTGGCGCGATATGCATTGTCGTATTGAGGGTGATGCAGTCAACGAGCTACAGGCCATCTTCATGCGCATCTGGAACCGCACAACGGGTGAGAATGTCAGTGGTGCCAAATACTATCGTGGAGGCACCCTTACCAAGTTTGAAGGTCTGAAGCCCGACACCACCTATACCAAAGGCCGTAAGATGGTGGGTATCATCAATCGCGAACCCCATGTCACGCCTAAGATCATGCGCACCTTTTACGTAAGTGCCATCAATCAGGCACAAGACTCCATCCATATTATCAACCCCTACTTCACGCTCATTCCCTCCGTTACGAGGGCACTCACCCGTGCCATCCGTCGTGGTGTGAAGGTTGAAATCATGCTGTCTTCCAAGAGTGATATTCCCTTGACGCCCGATTGTGCCTTGTATCAGGCTCGAAAGTTACAGAAGCGTGGTGCGCGTGTATGGCTCTACAAGCCAGGTTTCCATCATTCCAAGATTATGATGGTTGACGGTCGCTATTGTACCGTAGGCAGTACCAATCTGGATGCCCGTAGTCTGAAGTGTGACTTTGAGGAGAATGCCGTCATCATCGACAAAGCCACCACGCGTGAGCTTGATGATATGTTCTGGCGCGACAAGCAGAAGAGTTTCGAGATGAACGATCAGACGTGGGATGAGTTCCGCACAGGTTGGCAGAAGTTCCGCGGATGGTTTGCCCACTTGTTGCAACCCCTCTTATAATTCCGCTCGACCTTTGTTCACTTCGTACCTTTAGGTCGAAGACTGTTCACTGTTCACTGTTCACTATTCACTAGCGAACGCGCCACTCCTCACCAACTTTTTCATCATACAGATTTCCGTCTCGCTGATGCCGCGTGTCTTCAACCACCTATCGTCCAGTTGAAGTGTTTCTGCATTCTCTTTTCCCGTTGTCAGTCTTGCATATTTCCTCAACTGTTCCGCAGCCTCGCCAATGCGCTTCTGCAGCCACAGCGAATAGCCGTAGTTCAGATGGTCCGAAACATCGGGCTGTTCCTGAGCTATCAGCTGCTGATATAAACTCTCCGCCTGTTCCATCTTTCCGCTACAGGTCAGCGACCACGCCAGCACGTGAGCCACGCCCAGGTCGTCGGGACGCTCGTAGTTCAGCTGATACAACACCCTCTGTGCGTCTTCGTATTCCTCCAAGTTCACCAGACACACGGCCTTATTCAGCATATAGCTCGTCTTCTCCGGATATTTCAGCAACAATTTTTCGTAAATATCCAACGCCTTATCGTAGAGTTTCGACCGGAAGCAGTCGCGTGCAAAGCCTGCCAGTGCTCTCTCGTTCTCGGGGTCCAGCTTCAATGCTTTAGAGTAATCTTCTCTCCACAGGTAGTATTGCAGGTCGCGCATCTCTTCAGGGAACGAGTCCAACAACAAATTGCTGTATGCGTCAAGCCTACGCTTCTTCACCATCTTCACCACTTCCTTTTTCCGTTCGTCCAGAGGTGTATGCAGGAACAGGGCCGACGTGAAGAACAATATTGACGGCACCTCGCCACCCTTGGTGTTCATAAATGGATTGTACATCATTTGCCGATTGGGGAACAAGGCAAAGAAACGGTAGAGGTCCATCAGGTAGTTTCTGCGGATATAGGCAGGCTGACGCAGTTCTTCAGAGTTCACCTCGTTTCCCCCCAGGAGTGAAGCCTCACCTCGTTTCATCATCTGCAGGATGCTCTCGGGCAACTGGTTCATCACCTGTTGGAAAGCTATGAGGAACGAGTATTTGTCACTATTGCAGAGCGGTCCTCTCTTCATGGCTGTTTCCATCATCGGGAATCCTTCCACCTTCTCTACATACTGCGCAATGTCCGGATGCTGCATGAAGAAAGGCACAAACCAGTTGCTCATATCATAGAAGAATGGATAGCGCTTCATCTGCGAGAAGCCTCCGAAGTAGATGTCGGCACCTTGTTTCTGCATGTCCATCATACGCCTCACCGATTCCTCCAACTTCTCCATACGCTGTTCGGCAGCATCGGGATGCAGCACGTCTTCCAGGGGGTCGTCGTTCTGCTCCACCAGCCCCTCTTGCGTCATCTTGAACGAGTTGTTCTTAATCAGGTCGGGCATGATTTCCTCCCTGATCTTCATAGTATCCTCCCGCTCGCAGGCTGTATAGATAAGTTGCATCTGCAGCTCCGTCAGTTCGTCCAGCACCTTGCTTTTGCCAAGCAGTTCTCCAGTGAGCAGCCTCATCTCAGGATACACCTTTATCCAGTCATCGTCAATGGCAAGCACCCATCCCACCAGCGCACGCTGTCTTACCTGTTCGTCCAGCGACTCTTTATAGACATGTATCAGGGTGCGGAACTTGACGATATCAAAGCGGTTCATCACCGACAATGTGATGGCCGACACCAACAACTGCTGGTCGTTTGTATCGATGGTGGGCGACAACAGCATCTCCTCCATACCCTGCCCTACACTGTTGGTCCACATGTGGGTGGTCAGCACATAGTTGAACAGCGCGTTCATCTCCTGCTGGTGTCTCTGATAGATCACCTTGCTTTTCTCGTGTTGCTTGTGCTCAGGTTCCAGACTAATCATAGCCACCTCGCTCACAAAGTTCTCCATCTCGTCTCTGATGGAGGCTATCGACCATTTTCTACCCTCCTGTCTCACAACTTTATAGATAGCTTGCAGATAGGACGAACCGTTCATGTGCTTATATATCGAGATGTTAGCCACCAGCACATACAGTCTTTGCAAGAGCCTTTGGTACAAGTCTGCCCGCATCGGGTCGTCAAAGCCCTGTATCCAGTGCTCCTCCATCATCTGGTATTCTGCTTTCAGGTC
>Ga0310695_10014958_pt1 | contig 10410 bp, 5 predicted proteins | sample RumenRJG_04DNA_FD_203882 | JGI IMG/M metagenome (GOLD analysis project Ga0310695, IMG submission 203882) | Bovine rumen microbial communities from Lethbridge, Alberta, Canada - RJG_04 (v2) (version 2) | ecosystem: Host-associated > Mammals > Digestive system > Stomach > Rumen | place: Canada... | reverse complement strand
GAACCCCGCAGTGCCGAGGAACGCGGACAGCTCTCCATCTGGAGTGAGATGGCCAAGGATATGGACTACTACTTCATCGCTGGCGACAGTTTCGATCAGGTCATCTCCGGCTATCGCACGCTGACGGGTAAGGCTTCGCTCTATCCCAAGTGGGTGCTGGGCTTCTGGCAGAGCCGTGAGCGTTATCAGAGTTCGAAGGATATCGAGGACAACCTCTCAGAGTTCCGTAAGCGTCATATCCCCATCGACAACATTGTTCAGGACTGGAACTACTGGCCTCTCGACTCTTGGGGTTCCCATCAGTTCGAGGCTTCGCGTTATCCGAATCCTCAGGCCATGCTCGACAGTGTTCATGCCATGCACGGCCGTTTCATGATCTCCGTATGGCCTAAGTTCTATGACACTGTTGACAACTATAAGGAGCTTGATGCCAAGGGCTGGATGTATCGTCAGGCGATTAATGACGATATCCACGACTGGCTCGGTTTCCGCGGCTCGTTCTACGATGCTTACGAAGCAGGCGCCCGTCAGATGTTCTGGCGTCAGATGGACGAGAACCTCTATTCAAAGTACAATCACGATGGTATTCCCGGTGTGGATGCCTGGTGGATGGACGCCTCTGAGCCCAACGTGCGCGACTGTACCCCGATGTGGTATCGCAAGGCCCTCAGTGGTCCTACCGCTCTCGGCACCTCTACGGAGTATTTCAATGCCTACAGCACCGTCAACGCTGATGCCATCTACAATGGCCAGCGCGAAACTTGGAAACAAATCATAAATCGTAAATCGTCAAATAGTAAATTATCCGAGCCCCGTGTGTTCCTGCTCACCCGTAGTGGTTTCGCTGGTGAACAGCGTTTCTCGACAGCCACTTGGAGTGGTGACATCGGCACCCGTTGGGAGGATATGCGCGCCCAGATGACGGCAGGTCTTAACTATTCCATGTCGGGTGTTCCATTCTGGGGAATGGATCAGGGAGGTTTCTGCGTTGAGAACCGTTACGTGGCAGCCCAGCACATCTTCGACCATAGTGGTGTGGAGAACGAGGATCTGAAGGAGTGGCGTGAGTTACAGACCCGTTGGAACCAGTTTGGCGCCTTCATCCCTCTCTTCCGCAGTCATGGTCAGTGGCCGCTGCGTGAGATTTGGAACATCGCCCCCGACGAGCATCCTGCCTACAAGTCGTTTGTCTATTACGATAAGCTGCGTTATCGCCTGATGCCCTATCTCTATTCGATGGCCGGCTGGGCCCACTTCAAGGACTACACATTGATGCGTGCCCTTGTGATGGATTTCAATGGCGATAAGAACGTAGAGAATATCGGCAACCAGTGGATGTTCGGACCAGCGCTGATGGCTTGTCCCGTAGGTTACTATAAGGCTCGTAACCGCAGTGTTTATTTCCCCGAACAGTGCGGTTGGTACAACCTCTACACAGGCGAGTGGATCGAGGGAGGTCAGCGTCTTGTGGTCGATGCCCCCTACGAGCAGATCCCCGTCTTCGTGCGTGAGGGTGCCATTATCCCCTTCGGTCCTGAGATGGAGTGGAGCGACGAGAAACCCGCAGAGCTGATCAATCTCTATGTCTATGCCGGACAGAACGGCTGTTTCCATCTCTATGAGGACGAGGGTACGAACTACAACTACGAGAAGGGTAAGTACGCCACCATCGACATCACTTACGACGATGCGGCAAAGACCATCAGTTTCGGCGCCCGCAAGGGACAGTTTAATGGTATGCTGAAGAACCGCCGCTTCAATGTGGTGCTGATCTCGAAGGATGCTCAGAAGCCCCTCAACCTTGACAATCCCGAGGGAAAGATGGTTAACTACAACGGAAAGCCTGTTAGCGTACAGTTATGAAAAGAATCATTTGTCTCGTCTTAGTTCTTTGTGGACTGACAACGATACAAGCCCGTCAGCGTCAGAATTTCGACGCTGACTGGCTTTTTATGTTGGGCGACTCTGCTCAGATGTCGCAGGTGGATTACAGCGACAGCCATTGGCGCCGTCTCGATGTGCCCCACGACTGGGCCATCGAGGGTGACTTTTATGCAGGCAATCCCAGTGGTGCGGGTGGTGGTGCCCTGCCCGGAGGTGTCGGCTGGTATCGGAAGCACTTCTCGCTCTCCAAGATCGAAAAGGTGTTCCTGGAGTTCGACGGGGTATATATGAACGCTACCGTCTATGTGAATGGTCAGGAGGTCGGTTTCCGTCCCTATGGCTATTCCAGTTTTGAGTACGATGTCACCCCATACGTCCATGAGGGCGAGAATGTGGTGGCGGTGCGTGTGGATAATTCCGATCAGCCCAATTCCCGTTGGTATTCCGGTTGTGGCATCTACCGTCATGTGTGGCTCACGCAGACAGGTCCCGTCCATGTGAAGCACTGGGGCGTCTTTGTGCATGACGGCAAGGTGGAGGTGGATTACGAAAACCCCACCAACCAGAAGGTGACGGTCCGTAACACCTGGCTCGATGCCAACGGTCGTCCTGCCTCCATCAAGAAACCCCGTAAGTGGTCGTGCGAGGATCCGTATATATATAAGGTACGCACGCAACTGCTCGTAGCAGGTCAGGTGGTCGACGAAGTGGAGACCACAACGGGTTTCCGCGACTTTAAGTTTGATGCTCGGACGGGCTTCTGGCTTAATGGCAAGAACTTCAAACTCAATGGTGTCTGCGAGCACCACGACTTCGGTTGTCTGGGTGCTGCCCTGAATGAGGATGCCCTCCATCGTAAGCTGTCGAAACTGAAGGCGATGGGTGTGAATGCTATACGCTCGTCCCACAATCCTCCTGCCCCTGAGTTGCTCAATATGTGCGACACGATGGGCCTGATCGTCATGGACGAGAGTTTCGATATGTGGCGACGCAGGAAGACCCAGAACGACTATGCCCGTTTCTTTGATGAGTGGCACGAGCGCGACCTCACCGACCTCATCCTGCGCGACCGTAACCATCCCTCCGTCCTGATGTGGTCGATTGGCAACGAGGTGCTCGAACAGTGGTCGTCTGCTGAGGCTGATACCCTCACCCTCGAACAAGCTAACCTCATTCTCAACGCAGGTCACGATGCCTCCACGTTGGCCAAGGATGGGGAACTCTCCGTACAGTCACTGTTGACGCAGCATCTGGCCGATATCGTGAAGCGTTACGACACCACGCGACCTATCACCGCTGGTTGCAACGAACCCTCGCCGGGCAATCATCTCTTCAAGAGCGGTGCTCTCGACATCATCGGCTTCAACTATCACCACGAGTGGGTGAAGGACGTGCCGCAGAACTTCCCCGGCAAACCCTTCCTATTCTCCGAGAGTGTATCGGCCCTCCAGACGCGCGGCTATTATATGATGCCATCGGACAGCATCTATAAGGCTCCCAAGGAGTGGTGGCTGCCCTATACCGATCCGTCGTTCATGTGCTCCGCCTACGACAACATGCATGCCTCATGGTCGAGTACCCACGAAGAGACCTGGGATGTCGTCAAGCACAACGACTTCGTAGGAGGCCAGTTCATTTGGACGGGTTTCGACTACATCGGCGAACCCACGCCCTACGGCTTCCCTGCACGTTCGAGTTACTTTGGCATCATCGACCTCGCAGGTTTCCCCAAGGATAGCTATTACATGTACCAGAGCGAGTGGACCTTGAAGCCCATGCTCCATCTCTTCCCCCACTGGAACTGGGTGCCCGGCGACTATATCGACATGTGGTGCTATTATAGCGGCGCCGATGAGGTTGAGCTCTTCATCAACGGCCAGAGCCAGGGCGTCCGCAGAAAGTCCTCTGGCGATCCATTATGTACAGAGTATCACGTAGGTTGGCGTGTGACCTTCGACCCGGGCGAGGTCAAGGCCGTATCCCGCAAAGACGGCAAGGTCGTCTGCGAGCAGACCATCAAGACCGCAGGTGCGCCCCATCACATCCGCCTCACCACTGATTACAAGGGTAAGAACACCACCTTCATCACGGCCGAGGTGGTCGATCAAGACGGCAACCTCTGCCCCTGGGCAGAAGATCAGTTGGTCTTCATCAGCGAGGGCGATTGCAAGATCCTCGGCACCGACAACGGTTGTCAGACCTCCATGGAGCGCTTCACCTCTCCCCAGCGCAAAGCCTTCTTCGGCAAGTGTCTGGTCGTCGTCAAAGGCACGGGTTCCATCACCGTCAAGTCCCCAACCCTCAACCCCACATGGATAGCGTTTTAACTAAAGAGATAAGAAATATGAGAAGAATCATCTGTTTGATCGGTGCTGTCTGTGCCTCTATGATATCTGTGGCGCAGATTCAGACGAATGCAGGCGTCGAGTACCTGCAATGTATGCAGAAGGACATGAGCACCGACTTCTGTGATCTGGCGAATACGTATTTTCTGGCGGATAGTCTGGTGAGTTTTGATGCCCATAGGGGTGAGGGAGTGGTTCAGTGGAAGCGCTATAGGATGAGTCCCCGCCAGGCGTTCAACCTGAATGGCTACTGGCCCGTGAGGATGCAGATGCTGGACTTCCCCGATGCCGCCTACGACAATGATCCGGAGTTGAAGATCAAGATCGAGTGGATCACACCCCGTACGGCCCGTATCCGGATGTACACCTCGCCCATCATCCCTCGTGACAATGTTCAGGACGATGTGATGTTCTGCGATGGCTTTAAGGCTAAGAAGAGTTATGTCGCCAATAAGTCGGAGTTTGGGTCGATTGAGATTCAGCAGTACCCGTTCCGCATCGTGGTAAAGGATGCGAAGGGGAGGATATTGACGCAGACGAGGCATATTGTGGATAACGACTCGAGCCAGATCAAGCTCCTGCCGTTCTCGTTTATCAAACGCGGCTCCGACAACTCGCGCAGTGTGAATCCTGTATTCACGTTGGCGCCTGGAGAAAGGATCTACGGTTGTGGCGAGTCGTTCACCTCGCTGAATAAGGTAGGACAGAAAGTACACCTCTCCGTCACCGACCCACAGGGTCCTGAGAGCGACGGTCAGTACAAGCCCGTACCCTTCTTCTTCTCAAACCGCGGTTATGGCATTTTCATGCACACCTCAGCACCCGTCACCTGTGACTTCGGTGCCTCCTATATCGGTGCCAGTCGTCTGTTTATGGCCGACGAGCAGGTGGATTTCTTCATCTTTTTCGGTGAGCCCAAGGATATCCTCAACGAATATACCGAGATCACGGGCAAGTCGCCGATGTTGCCCCTCTGGAGCTTCGGCACGTGGATGAGCCGTATCACCTACTTCTCACAGGAAGAAGGTCTGGAGATCGCCCGTCAGCTGCGCGCCCATCGCATCCCTTCTGACGTAATCCATTTCGATACGGGTTGGTTCGGCGTCGATTGGCAGTGCGACTACCAGTTTGCAAAGGACCGTTTCAAGGATCCCGTGAAGATGTTGAAACAACTGGCCCAGGATGGCTTCCACACCTGTCTCTGGCAGTTGCCTTACTTCACGCCTAAGAACCGTTTCTTCCCGGAGATTGTTGAACGCGGCCTGCACGTGACGAACGCTACGGGTGGCATGCCCTACGAGGATGCTGTGCTCGACTTCTCCAATCCCGAGACCGTCAGCTGGTATCAGGACAAGATCACGGGTCTGTTGAAACAAGGTGTCTCCACCATTAAGTGCGACTTTGGCGAGGCGGCTCCCTACAACGGCTTTTACCACAGTGGCAAGGGAGGACTCTATGAGCACAACCTCTATCCCCTGCGCTATAACAAGGCCCTCTGGGAGGCTGTCGAGCGTCAGTATCCCGGCGAAGGTATCATCTGGGCACGTTCTGCTTGGGCCGGTTCTCAGCGCTATGCCCTGCATTGGGGTGGTGATGCGGCCACCACGAACACCGGACTGCTCGGCGACCTGCGTGGCGGTCTCTCCTTCGGTCTCAGTGGTTTCTCGTTCTGGAGCCATGATATGGGTGGCTTTGTCACCGCCTCACCCGAAGACATCTACCGTCGTTGGCTGCCCTTCGGCTTCCTGAGTTCCCACACCCGTGCCCATGGTGCACCGCCCACCGAGCCCTGGCTCATCTCGGAGTCGTTCACCGAGGCCTTCCGCGATTGCGCCGAGATGAAGTATAAACTGATGCCATACGTCTATGCCCAGGCGAAAGACTGCTCGGAGCGCGGTCTGCCAATGGTGCGTGCCCTCTTCGTGGAGTTCCCTGAGGATCAGGGTGCCTGGTATGTCGAGGACGAGTATATGTTCGGCTCGCAGATCCTCGTGGCTCCCCTGCTGGAGAGTGGCACGGGTCGTCAGGTCTATCTACCCCGTGGCCGATGGATCGACTATCAGAGCGGTGAGGCCTATGACGGTGGTTATCAGAGAATTGAGGCCGGTAAGATACCAGCCGTGATCCTCGTGCGCGACGGCTCGCTCATCCCTCATGCACCCCTTGCACAACGCACCGATGAGATCGACTGGAATGCCATCGAACTGAAGGAGTACAAGGCCGATGCCAAAACCTGCAAGGGCCTGCTCTTCAAACCTGGAGACTCTCAGATAGAAGTCATCGAGCGTTGATTTTTGGTTAAATTCCCTTAAAAAGACGATACGCGAGTAACAACGTATCGTTTTTTTTTGTACCTTTGCACGCTTTTTCAGAGTAACAAGACAAATATGAGGCAATTAAAGATTCAAAAGAGCATTACCAATCGATCGAGTGAAGCACTTGACAAGTACCTCGTAGAGATTGGTCGTCAGCCCCTTGTGACCATTGATGAGGAAATCGAACTGGCCCAGGCCATCCGTAAGGGCGGCCCGGAGGGAGAGCGTGCGAAGGAGCGTCTGGTGACTGCCAATCTCCGTTTCGTCGTTTCCGTGGCCAAGCAGTACCAGCATCAGGGTCTTACGCTGACCGACCTGATCGATGAGGGAAACATCGGACTGGTAAAGGCTGCTGAGAAGTTTGACGAAACGCGCGGATTCAAATTCATCTCCTATGCCGTATGGTGGATTCGCCAGAGCATCCTGCAGGCCATCGCAGAGCAGAGCCGTATCGTGCGCCTGCCGCTGAACCAGAGCGGAGCCCTGAGCAAGATTAATCAGGAGATCAACCGTTTCGAGCAGATCCATCAGCGCCGCCCCTCTGTGACAGAGCTGGCAGAACTGACTCAGATTGATGAGGCTAAAATTGAACAGACCGCCAAGGCCGACAGTCACCACATGAGTATCGACGCCCCCTTCGGTGAGGACGACGACAACTCGATGGCCGACATGCTCAGCTCGGGCGACGACTCCCGTACCGACAAGCAGGTCGATTACGAGTCGCTCACCTCCGACTTGGAGAATGTGCTGCGCAGTGTCCTGAAGGACCGTGAGCTGAAGATTGTTCGCGAGTGCTTCGGCATCGGCTGTCAGGAGCGAGGTCTGGAAGAGATCGGTGCCGAGATGGGACTCACCCGTGAGCGTGTGCGCCAGATCCGTGAGAAGAGCATCGCCAAGCTGCACGACAGCGGCCATGCCCGCATTCTAATGAAGTATCTAGGTTAACGTACTGAAGCCCTGCTCACTCGAGCGGGGCTTCTTTTTTGCATATAGGTAACTTTATAGTTGTTAAGACGTCAGGTATAGGGGGACGGGACGTCGTTTTATTTGTAGTCGCGGACCCGGACTTCGGTGCCGGAGCCGGCGAGCAGTATGCTGATCTTGTGGACGGGCGTGTCGTTGAAGTGATACGGGAAGAGCACCTTGGGCTTGATGATCTTCGCGGCGTTGACACACTGGTCGATGGTCATCGTGTAGGGCTGGTTGCAGGGCAGGAAGGCGATGTCGATGTCCTTCAGGTCGGCCATCTCAGGGATGTCCTCGGTATCGCCGGCAATGTAGATGCGGAGGCCGTCGAGGGTGAGGATATAGCCGTTGTCGCGGCCCTGCGGGTGAAACTGCTTGTGCTCGGGTGTGGTGTTATAGGCGGGTACGGCCTCTATGGAGATATCGGAGGAGTACTGCACCTTGTCGCCGTTGTGCATCACGAAGCCATTCTTGAAATGCCCGAAGACGGCCTGGTTGACGTAGATCGACGTGGCGGGGGAGCGCAACTGGTGGATGGCCTCACGGTCGAAGTGGTCCTTGTGCTCGTGGGTGATGAGGATGATGTTGGCCTTGGGGAAGGTGGCGTAGTCGGTTTCGGGCTTCAGCCACATGCCCACGGGATCGACCTGGATCTCGGTGCCGTTGTAGTTGATTTCCATACTGGCGTGCTTGATGCACGTGATTGTCACTTTCTTGCCGCTCTTGGTGGTGAACTCATCCACCTTTCTCTGCGCGTTGCATCCGAGTGCTACCAATGCGGTGAGCACGACGGTGATAAGGGTCTTCTTCATTTTATATAATAGGTATAGTTACGATGAATCGGGCACCGGCTTTGTAGGTGGTGTCGAGGGTGACGGTGCCGCCCAGCTGCTCGGCGAGCTTGCGGCTCAGGGGCAGTCCGAGGCCGATACCTTCCTTGAAGGAGTTGAGCTTCACAAAACGGTCGAAGATGTGCTCGGCCTCGTCGGCAGGGATGCCGCAGCCGGTATCTTCCACGGTGATGGTAAGAAGTTTGTCGTCGCTTTCGCCCCTGAGGGTGATGCTGCCCTTATCGGTATATTTCACGGCGTTCTCCATCAGGGCGCTGATGATGCGCTTCAGCATGTTCTCGTTGGTCTTCATCGTGAAGTCGGCGGTGAGGGTGGTTTCCAGACTGACGGTGACGTCTCTTTTGACGAGACTCTTGTATTCTGCCACGGTGTCCTTCAGCATCCGTCTGACATAGGGTTGGTCGTCTCTACGCATCTTCTCGGTGGACTCGATGAGCGACAGGCCGATGATCTCGTCGATGAGTGTGGTGATCTGATGGGCGCTCTTCTGCATCATATCGGACATGTGCTGGCGCTCCTCGACACTGGAGGTCATCTCGGGATTGGCAATGACCTGTGAGAAGCCGCTGATGATGTTCAGCGGGGTGCGTATCTCGTGGCTGACGTTTTGGATGAAGGAGGCCTTCATCTTCTCCGACTCCGTGGCGCGCTGATAGGCTTTCTTCAACTCGGTCAGGTGCTTGCGGCGGGCCTGTACGATATAGGTCAGGGCCAGGATCAGGAGGGCCATCAGAAGAATGACTGCCGTAAGGCCGATGAACTTCGTACGGTTGTTCTGCTGATAGGCCTCGTAGAGCATGAGCTCGTCGCGGATACCCAACATGCTGTTGGTCAGGATGACGCTGTTGATGGAATCGCTGGTGGCGGTTTCGTCTTTCAGGGCATTGAAGGCTTCCTGCCAGCGACCGGCTTTCTCGAGGATCGTTACGATGGCGTCCTTTCCCTCGTCGCCCAGTTCCTCTTTGGCCATCTGGATGGCCTCGTCGGTCTTTCCCTTATAGGCCAGATAGTACATTTCGAGGCTGCGGCCGTGAACGGAGTTCAGCCCCTGCTTCTCACCTTCCTTAAAGGCCTTGTAGCCCTCGAGGAACCGGCCGAAGTCGCCACGGTAATAGTAGCTGAGTGTCTGACGTGTCTCGATGTCGAACACACGGTCAGGGGAGTATTTCTTGGCAGTGACCAGGGCCACCGACAACAGACTGTCAGTCTCTCTGAGGTCATCGTCGTTGGCCACGTTGACGATGTTCATGTAGATAGGGGGCATGTTGGCGTAGTAGCCTTGCTCTGCCATGCTGCTAAGGGCATCGCGCCAGTTCTTCTTGGCTTCTTCCTTATTACCGCAGTAGTTGTTGATGTGTCCAAGCATGTTCATGGCCATGTACATCTCGGAGTCGATCTTTTTCTCGCGCAGCTCCTGAGAGAGTTCACGGGCCAGTTTATAGGCCTCGTAGATCTTCTGCTGGTTCATCAGGAACACGATCTCGTTACAGCGCTGGGTGTAGTAGCCATGGACGTCGTTTTGTGCCTGCAGATAATCCTCCAGATTCTTCACGGCAGGGAAGAACCTGGCGCTGTCGGCATTGTTGAAGGCCTTGTGCATGGAATCGCGCAGGGCGAGGTACTCCTTACTGGTGGTATAGTCGGGATCTGCTGCGACGCAGAAGGCGGCACAGAGCAGGAAGGTCAATAGAGATAATACTCTTTTCATTGCTTAGAGTTGATGAGTAGTTGATGATTACTTTGCAAAAATACAATATTTTTTGGAACAAAGCAAAAAATTTGGCTTTTTTTCGCAAAAATTCTTCTAAAAGTTTGTATGTTTAGAAAAGATTGTTTAGTTTTGCAGTGCTTCATCGATAAAAATGTTGTGTAAGATTGGTTATGTGGGTCGTTATTTTCATACTGATCGTCGTTTGTCTGATCCTCGCTGTTTGCTTCTACCAGCAGCGGGCGCAGCTTGTGGAGTTTCGCAAGAGTGACGAGATGAAGTCGACGTTTATCAAGGCGTTGGCGCGTGAGATCAGGACGCCTTTACACTCGGTTTCCGGT
>Ga0310695_10014955_pt1 | contig 10412 bp, 8 predicted proteins | sample RumenRJG_04DNA_FD_203882 | JGI IMG/M metagenome (GOLD analysis project Ga0310695, IMG submission 203882) | Bovine rumen microbial communities from Lethbridge, Alberta, Canada - RJG_04 (v2) (version 2) | ecosystem: Host-associated > Mammals > Digestive system > Stomach > Rumen | place: Canada... | reverse complement strand
TCGCGAGGGACATGACGAGTACTATCGCCACTTCCATATCAAGCATGACCACGAAATAGAGGATGGTATTAATCATATTCAGAAATACTTGAAAGGCAATGCGTTACTGCGAATGCGCTATTCTACACGCTGGTTGGCTATCAAGCTGATGGAAATGGATACAGAGGTTGATGCTATTGTTCGCGGACTGCCTGACTACGGACATATTATCGAGGCTCGTGACAATGCTGTCCGTCGTATTAAGGAAGAGACGGGAGAAGACTCTGAAACGGCTATCATGGATGCAAAATACGGTTTTATCCGTGGTGCCTTGCATGAGGCTGGTTATGTTGTAGGCGTAAAGGAAGATACCTATAAAACTACCCATAAGCTTGACGCTCTGATAACCAATCGTTGGGCAGGTTTCCCCATCTTCTTCTTCATCCTTTATCTGATGTTTGAGGTAACATTTACCTTAGGACAATACCCGATGGATTGGATTGAAATGGGTGTTGAACGCTTGGGAGAGTTGATTGGCGATACAATGTCTGAAGGTCCGTTGAAGGCAATGCTTATCGACGGAGTCATTGGAGGTGTCGGTTCTGTTATCGTATTCCTGCCACAGATTCTGATACTCTATACCTTTATCTCTTTCATGGAGGATTCTGGCTATATGGCGCGAGCAGCGTTCATCATGGATAAACTAATGCATGGAATGGGACTGCACGGAAAATCGTTCATTCCCTTGATTATGGGCTTTGGTTGCAATGTGCCTGCTGTAATGGCAACTCGAACTATTGAGAGCAGACGTTCGAGACTGATTACGATGTTGGTTTTGCCAATGATGTCGTGTTCGGCACGTTTACCTATTTATATTATGATAACAGGAGCTTTCTTTGCTGCTCAATATCAGAGTATGGTTATGATATCGCTGTATGTCATAGGTATCCTGCTTTCTGTTATCACGGCCCGTGTGCTCAGTACGTGGGTTATCAAGGGTGAGGATACTCCGTTTGTGATGGAATTGCCTCCTTATCGCTTCCCTACGGTAAAGGCTATCTTCCGCCATACTTGGGAGAAGGGTAAGCAGTATCTGAAGAAGATGGGTGGTGTCATCCTCGTTGCCAGTATCATCGTGTGGGCATTGGGCTACTTCGGAACAATGGGTGTTGCACCTTCGTTGGAAGAGAGCTTTATAGGATTGTTGGGTAAGAGCATAGAACCGTTGTTTACACCGCAAGGATTCGATTGGCGTTTGGACGTCAGTCTGATAGCAGGAGTTGGAGCTAAGGAGATTGTGGCTTCAACCATTGGCGTGCTTTATACGGATGATTTCAATTTCACTCCATTAACGGCTTATGCCTTCCTGTTGTTCGTTCTCATTTATTTCCCTTGTATCGCCACTGTTGTAGCAATCAAGAACGAGAGCGGATCTTGGCGTTGGGCATTTTTTGCAGCCTGTTACACCACGCTGTTGGCTTGGGTGGTAAGTGCATTGGTTTATCAGATTGGAAACCTCTTTGTCTGACATCTCTCATCTTACCTCTTACGTCTCATTCGTGGTGATAGGGCTCGCCTTTAATGATGGTGCAGGCACGATAAACCTGCTCTGTAAAGGTGAGGCGTATCATCTGATGAGAGAATGTCATCTTGGAAAGTGACACTAGTTCGTTGGCTCGCTGATAGACATCTTTAGAGAAACCATAGGGGCCTCCGATGATGAAGATGAGGCGACGAGCAGTATTACGTTTTTGTTCCAACCAGCGGGCAAACTCAATACTGCGATATTCCTTTCCGTGTTCATCCAGAAGGACAACAGTGTCCGAAGGTTGCAGTTGCTTTAGAATCAGTTCGCCCTCTGCTTGTTTCTGTTGTTCTTCCGTCAGGTTCTTGTTGTTCTTTAGTTCTGGAATGGTAACAACCTCAAAGGGCATGTAGTGATTGATGCGTTCCACATAGTCACTAATGCCTGCAATAAAGTGTTTGTTGACGGTCTTACCGACTTGGATGAGTATCGTTTTCAATCTTATAGTTTTATTCTTTATAATCAGCAAGTCGCTTGGGATTCTTAGGGAACCAACCTTTCAAAACACGTTTGCGCTGGGCAAAGAGTTCACCGATGCCCCAAAGTGCTGAGGCACCGAAAACACCAACGACAGCGGAAACGATGGCATTCTCGATGAATAAGGCGGCGATGATGCATGTCAAACCAATAATCAAATATACCCACCAAGGGCGTGTGCCCCAGTAGTATTCTGTCTTGATGACGATGGGGTGCCAAATGCCGATAGTTAGAAAGGTGCAGACGGCAATGATGATTCCTGTGAAATACATAATTAATTATCAACTATCAATTATCAATTATCAACTATCTTGTTGTATGGAATCCTTCCAAGTTCTGATAACGACGCTTCATCATGCGCTGATAGATGTTACGCATCCAATAAGGCTCAGTGGCAGTAAAGAAGATGCCTATGACGATTAGTACCCAGTAGGCTGTTGTAGAATCAAAGGCAGCTTCGATAGTAAAGACAACAATAACGGGAGCAAACATTGCCACCATAGAGAGAATACCTTGCCATTTGTTTTCCATTTGGTTCTTGCCTGTAATCTTATCATTAAGGGGTAGGGTGTCCTTGTTGATGATGGCCAGTTGGAAGAGCATACAATATACAGGACCTGTGGCTGTTAACAAGTAAGCCAGAATCATAAGGATTGAGAACTGTCCCATGATGACGGGTGGCAACTGCAAGAGTATAGGCAACAGCAGTACTGCACAATAATAATAGTATTTGGCCGTCAGCAACTTCAAAATGTTCTCCTCATGAACCATCAGCATGTCGATATAATTGCCTTCAGGACACATTACCTTGGTAAGGTTTGTAGCTCCAAAGAATATGAAGGCATAGAGGCAAAGGAAGTTGCGGGCAAAATCACCTTGATAGATACTGCCAAAGGCGATGGTTAGTGAGAAGAAGGTGATAAAACACAAACCCTGGATAAAACGAGTACGGATGGCCTTGTTGCGCATGGTGCTCTTGATTTCCAGTTTCAGGTATTCGCCAATTTGTCCAAAACGATTCAGAGCCTTGAACTCAGAGACATGTTTCAGCTTTGTATTCTCTTTCTTGGATACCTCATCATAGATGAGTCGCATTTGCAGTCTTCTGTTGATGCAGAATAGAATAGTAAAAAGTGCCGCAAAAAAGGCAAAGATAAGCCAAAGGCCACCATACGACTGTACAAAGTCAACGAGACCATCTGTGACAACATCTATCGTTTCATCCTCCAGGAAGATGAAAGGACCGATTAATGACCCGTAAAACACGATAGGCAATGCCCACCAGAAGATGTTATGATTGACCAAGGTGCGGACAAGCAGATACCATTGGCTGTTGACAACAATCATCAGATGGAGCAGGAAAAGCATCCCAATAGCTGCCCATCCAGACAGTCCTCCGCACCACACTACAAAGACGTAAGGCAGGAAGGTCACCATCCAAAGCAGATTGCCCAAGTCGAGAACCTGCGAGACAAGGAAGCATTCAACAGCGGTAAACTTGCTGATAGGTGTGAGCAGATAGGGCTTTACAAGCATCAGAGGCGTCTGCTGTGTGGCAAAACGACCAGAGAAGTCGAAGATAAGGAAGAAGGGCATGATATAAAATATCATTTCGGGTACATCTTCCTTTGCTGCCAACCATCCGAAGAAGGTGCCAAGGGCAAGAAATTCGATTGCTAAGATACCAATAACTATATAGCCGATGAGCTTGCCATATTGGTTGGCTTCAAACATCGGATGACGTTTCTCGCTCAATTTGGTGTTCTTCCTAAGCAGGAAGAAAAGTTGAATCTTGTTCATTTATCTGAGGTCTATGATTTCGGCTGAGGGAAAGTCCTTGGAGTTGAATCGGAAGGTTCCGTCAGCAATGTTTGTCTTCTTGAAATTCTTGATGTCTATAGTTGTCCATCCTTTTTGCTGCTTCATGCGAATCTGAGAAGGAGTGTACGACTTCTGGTTGATGACGATATACATCTCGCTGATACCTTTCTTTTCAGTAGCTTTCAGATGTATCTCAAAATTCGTACCTTTCTTGGTCATCGTATAAGTATATCCTTTCTTATACATATAGATGAAGTTATAGGGGTTGATGGCAGCAAGCTCCGCATCAGTAGGATTCGATACGTTTACCTCATCGTTATCCTTCATATACGTCCACTGGGTCTTTCCATCAAACCAGATAGTGGCTTGTGGGGTAGAGGCATGAAACTTCTTGCCCTTAATGGCAATCGTTCCGCTGGCACTCATATTGTTACCTTTGATGGTAAAAGAGGCAGAGGCACCTGTTTTGTTGGATACCGTAGCTGCTGTCTTGTCAAGCACTTGCTTGGCTGTTTGTCCGTATGATGCTATAGTGATGAATAGCATCAACAAAATTATCTTTATCCTCTCCATTGTGACAATAGATTTTCAAGACTGTTTTCGTCCATGATTAATACTTCGCGTGGCTTTGAACCGTGAGCAGCACCCACGATGCCAGCTTTCTCCAACTGATCCATCAATCGACCCGCACGGTTATAGCCGATGGCGAACTTACGCTGAATCAAACTCGTGCTTCCACTCTGTTCGCGGACAATCAGACGAGCGGCATCCTCGAACATCGGGTCAAGATGCTGCATATCCACGTCACGGCTCTCGCCACCATCACCCTCATCGGTGTCAGGCTCAGGCAACTCAAAGGCTGAGATATAGCCTTGTTGCTGGGCAATGAACTGGTTGATGCGTTCCACTTCAGGAGTGTCAACAAAGGCACATTGAACACGAACGGGCTCACCACCATTCAAATAAAGCATATCACCACGACCAATCAACTGCTGAGCGCCAGGACGGTCAAGGATGGTACGTGAGTCAATCATAGCACCTACGCGGAAAGCGATACGGCTTGGGAAGTTAGCCTTGATGGTACCTGTGATGATATTTGTGGTAGGACGCTGGGTAGCGATAATCATGTGAATACCTACGGCACGGGCCAGCTGGGCAATACGTGCAATAGGCAGCTCAACCTCTTTACCAGCCGTCATAATCAAATCGCCAAACTCATCGATAACCACCACGATGTATGGCATGAAACGGTGACCGTGCTCTGGATTGAGCTGACGGTCAATGAACTTCTTGTTATACTCCTTGATGTTACGGGCTTGCGCAATTTTCAGCAAGTCGTAGCGGGTGTCCATCTCCTTACACAGCGAGTTCAATGTGCGGATAACCTTTGTAACATCCGTGATGATGGGTTCCTCGCCCTCATCGGGCACCTTTGCCAGGAAATGCTTTTCGATAGAAGAATATACGCTGAACTCAACTTTTTTCGGGTCTACCAGCACAATCTTCATCTCAGCAGGGTGCTTCTTATATAATAAAGAGGTGATGATGGCATTCAGTCCAACCGACTTACCTTGACCAGTAGCACCGGCAACCAGAAGGTGGGGAGCTTTTGCCAAGTCGAACATAAACACTTCGTTGGTAATGGTCTTACCCACGGCACAAGGCAGTTCCATCGTTGACTCCTGGAATTTCTTCGAATTCAGGATGCTCTCCATTGACACCGTGCTCGGCTTCGCATTCGGTACCTCAATACCGATGGTTCCCTTACCAGGTATAGGAGCGATGATACGGATTCCGAGTGCAGAAAGGCTCAATGCTATATCGTCTTCCAAGTTGCGGATTCTGGAGATACGGACACCAGGAGCTGGAGTTATCTCGTAAAGCGTGATGGTTGGACCTACTGTAGCCTTGATACTGCTGATTTCAACGCCAAAGTTGCGCAACACATCCACGATACGGTTCTTGTTGGCTGTCTGCTCTGCCATATCGATATAAGGCTTACCATCGTCCTCATATTTCTTCAACAAGTCAAGGGTGGGATAGTGGTAGTTCTCCAAATCGCGCTTGGGATCGTAAGGCGTACTGATGTCACCATATTTGCCAACGAGATTGTTGCCCTTGGCTGCTTCTTCCTCAGAAGCCTCTTCTATCTCCATGTCAATGTCGTCGTCATCCTCCTTGCTCTTGGTGTTGTCTTTGTTTGGAGTGACAACAGTTTCATGAATGACTTCATCAGGTTTGGGGGTATTAAGGTCATTGAACTCAACAACTTGTTCTTGTGGATCATCAAACACACTTGGATCTTCCAATGTGTTTAATACCTCCGTTTTTTCATCTTCAGAATCTCCTTTTCCAATATGGATTTCCATTGGAATCTTCTTCAGATATCGCAATGGATTGAACAACTTGCGTAGAATGATGACGGTCTCCATGCTCAAATAGGTAAGGAAAGCAATGGCACATAAGGCAAGTACTGCCACCAATCCAGGAATACCTATCAATCCTTCTATTTGCTGACTGACAGCTAATCCATGGTCACCACCAGGATTGTAACAGGCATCCTCGAAGAGAGGCACCAGGAACTTGGCCATCGTGATAGAAGACCAAATCATGACAAGCGTCAGACACATAAACCACTTCAGCAGTTTTACCTGATAGGCTCGCATCAGTCTGACTGATACCATCAGTATAAATACAGGGATGAGGAATGCTGCCAAACCGAAACAGCGCTTGATGAAGAACCATGAAGCATAAGCTCCCAGAGAACCACAGGCGTTCTGGAATTCTTTATTCTGATTCAGTATCTCACCAGCACGTGGCGCTTCTATCATACTTTGGTCTGCATCACCCGTTACCAAAAATGAAGCGAAGGCCCATGTTAAGTAGCCTGCAATGAATAATAGACAAAAGCCGAGCACAAAATTAATGCGCTCGTTATGAAAAATGTTATCTATGCCGATGGCTTGTTGAAAGCTTGTTGACTTCTCCGAAACCTTAGTTGTTTTCTTTTTTGCCATATTTTCTTTTCAAATAATGTGCAAAATTACAAATAAAAACTTAGATTTCATCATAAATCTGCCGTTTTTTATTTTTTTTGCATTACCTTTGTCACCCAAATGAAGAAAACCATCTATTATAAATACGACAAACAAAGAATACCCGATTTGCCTAGAGTTTTGTTTGAGGGGCGAATAGTGGTGATATTGACAGAATCTGAAGCCCAGAAAGCTGTTGATTATCTTTTGTCGCAACCTATTTTGGGCGTAGATACTGAAACAAGGCCCTCATTCAAGAAAGGGCGTGCCAATAAAGTTGCTTTGTTGCAGGTGGCCAGCCATGAGGTTTGTTTCCTGTTCCGCTTGAACCAGTTGGGCATCTCACCAGCTGTCAAACGACTTTTAGAAGACAAAAAAGTGCCTAAGATTGGACTTTCGTGGCACGATGACCTGAATATGCTTCATAAATCAGGCGATTTTGAGACGGGTCGTTTTGTTGATTTACAGGATCATGTGCGTGAGATTGGTGTGGAGGATTTGAGCCTTCAGAAACTCTATGCCAACTTCTTCGGACAGAAGATTTCAAAACGGGAGCGGCTGACCAATTGGGAAGCTGATGTCTTGAACGATAAACAGAAACAATATGCAGCTACGGATGCGTGGGCTTGCATTATGCTTTATGAAGAGCTGATGCGGCTTGAGCAAACGGGTGATTACGAACTAATTAAAACAGTAGAGGATGTACAAGCAGATTCAGTTGCGTAAAGGTAAGGATGAGAGCCTTCGACGTTTTCATCCGTGGGTGTTCTCTGGTGCTATCCAGAGCATGGACGAGGGTATAGAAGAAGGTGAAATCGTGCGTGTGGTTACCAATACAGGCGATTTTATCGCGGTTGGTCATTACCAACAGGGCTCTATTGCTGTTCGTGTCTTGTCTTTCTCTGATGTGCAGATTGACGATGAATTCTGGTATTCTCGCTTGGCATCTGCCTTGAAGATGCGCCAAGCCATTGGTATTGCTGACAATCCTAACAACAACACCTATCGTTTGGTGCATGGCGAAGGTGATCATCTTCCTGGCCTGATTGTCGATGTGTATGGACAGACGGCCGTCATGCAAGCCCATTCTATCGGTATGCATCTGTGTCGTAAGGAGGTTGCCCGAGTGTTGAACAAGGTGATGGAATCGCGTATTTCACATATTTATTATAAGAGCGAGACCACGCTTCCCTTTATGACTGCCGATGATATGAATGGCTTTTTGGTGGGTGGTTCTGATGATAATATTGCAACGGAGAATGGCTTGAAGTTCCGCGTTGATTGGCTGAAGGGTCAGAAAACGGGCTTCTTCGTTGACCAGCGTGAGAACCGTTCGTTGCTGGAGAAGTTCTCGAAGGGTAAGCGCGTACTGAATATGTTCTGTTATACAGGTGGTTTCTCGTTCTATGCCATGCGCGGTGGTGCTGAGTTGGTTCATAGTGTTGACAGCAGCGGAAAGGCTATTGAACTGACGCGCCAGAATGTAGAACTGAATTTTCCCAATGACCCTCGTCATGAAGCTTTCTGCGAGGATGCGTTTAAGTATTTGGAACGTGCCGGCTCTAACTATAACCTGATTATCCTCGACCCACCTGCCTTTGCCAAGCATCGTGGAGCTTTGCATAATGCACTGAAGGGCTATACCCGTTTGAATCAGAAGGCTTTCGAGAAGATAGAGAAGGGTGGCATCCTGTTTACATTCTCTTGTTCGCAAGTGGTCACGAAAGACCATTTCCGCAACGCGGTATTCACGGCAGCAGCTCTTGCCAAGCGTAAGGTGCGCATTCTGCATCAGTTGCATCAGCCTGCCGATCATCCCATCAACATTTATCATCCTGAGGGTGAATACCTGAAGGGCTTGGTGCTCTATGTGGAGTAAGGTGTCTGCATATATCGGTAAATATAAACTACTTAAAATCAATGAATTATATATTGTTACTTTAAGTGGTGGTGCGGATAGCGTTGCTTTGCTTCTGTTGTTGAAAGAAGGCGGTTTCAACGTGCACGCAGCCCATTGTAATTTCCATCTTCGAGGCTCGGAGTCTGATCGCGATGAGGCTTTTTGTGTAGACCTTTGTCGGCAGTTGGGTGTTGAACTGCATCGTGCTCATTTTGCTACGCGGGAATATGCAGAAGCACACAAGGTGAGCATTGAGATGGCTGCCCGCGAACTGCGATATAATTGGTTTGAACAGCTGAGAAAGGATATCGGGGCGGCTGGTATTTGTGTGGCTCATCATCGCGACGACTCGGTGGAAACGGTAATTTTAAACATGATTAGGGGTACCGGTTTGCGTGGTTTAACGGGTATTCAACCGCGAAATGGTTCTGTTTTGCGCCCGCTTTTATGCGTTTCAAGAGATGAAATCGAGACTTTTTTGGCAAAAAGAGGACAAAAATACGTCGTTGATAGCACCAATTTGGAGGCTGATGTGATGCGAAACAAGGTTCGCTTGCAGGTGCTGCCCCTGCTTCGTGAGCTCAATCCTGCCGTTTCTGATAACATTCAGCGGACGGCTGAGAATTTAGCCGAAGCCCAGCTCGTATTAAATGCTGAAATTGCTAGAATTAGTAGTAGCAAAATATTAGAACTGAGTGACTTAGAAATATACGGTTCAAGTGAATATTTGGCTTTTGAATGGCTCAAACAATACGGTTTCAACGGCAATCAAGTTCGTCAGATTTTGGACGCAGAGACGGGTAGAATCGTGACTTCTTCAATGGGCTATGATGTTTTGAAGGATCGTGGTCGCTTGATAGTCGAACCTATGCTGGAACCTTTCAATCCGATGCGCATTCCAGAGGAAGGAACCTATGTTTTAGGCGGTTCATCCATTGAATTCGGTGACAAAACCACCGAAAACAACACTTTTCAAGTGCAAAAAAAGTCTGTTTATGTGTCGAAAGAGCCTTATATTGCTACACTTGACGCAGCCAAAGTACAGTTCCCGTTGACCATTCGTAGGGTGGAAGAGGGTGACTGGATGCAGCCTTATGGCATGAAAGGCAAGAAGCTGTTGAGCGACCTGATGACCGACTTGAAAATGACTGTTTTCGAGAAGCGACACCAATTGGTTGTTGCTGATAATCAAGGAGTTGTGTTATGGTTAGTAGGGTTGCGTACTGACCAGCGAGTAGCAGTTGACGAGCAGACAAGTGTGGTGCTGGAGTTGCACTTGGATTGACACTTTGTGACATAAAGGAAGTTTTGATTTGCGGGTACGCGTAGAAAAATTTGCGGGTACACGTACTAACAATTTTTTCTACGTGTACCTGCAATTATTCACAGTAGATCAGAGTCCCCTGATCTACGATTCCGCAAATCAAAAAGAAAACTCACATATTTGCAGATTATTTGCAAATCCGTGAGTTTCCTTGATGAATCTCGAATAACTATTGTCCCAGGAACTCTGATGCCATACGGTTAATTTCATCAATGTCCATCGGTTCAAGCACGATTTCTTCTGGTTGCAAGTTCAGCAGGAACTGCATATAGCTGGGGAGAGTTAACAAAT
>Ga0310695_10014950_pt1 | contig 10415 bp, 9 predicted proteins | sample RumenRJG_04DNA_FD_203882 | JGI IMG/M metagenome (GOLD analysis project Ga0310695, IMG submission 203882) | Bovine rumen microbial communities from Lethbridge, Alberta, Canada - RJG_04 (v2) (version 2) | ecosystem: Host-associated > Mammals > Digestive system > Stomach > Rumen | place: Canada... | reverse complement strand
ATCGTTACATCGGGAGAGAAGATGGCACTCTATGCTGCAAACAATATATGCAGCGCTGTGGAGAATTTTGCAGACCGGGGATATGCTGATGTAGCAGGTGTAATACTTAATCGAAGGAACATTCCCGGAGAAGAAGATAAAGTCAGAAATTTTGCAGCAGAAAAAGGCCTTGAGATCATAGGCGATATCCCGAGAAGCGATGAGATCAATCAATATGAAGAGCAGGGAATGACAGTGATAGAAGGAGATCCGGATCTGCCGATCAGCCGCAAATTCAAAGAGATCGCAGAAAAACTCCTGGAGCTGGACAGATGATAACAGAACCGTACAGTATATCTGTAAAAGAACTTAATGATGCAGGTGCAGACAATATACCGATTGAACTGGTGCCGGCGACACAGCTGATATACAGTTCGCCGGCAACTCTGGCATTCAACTCACCTGGAGCAACAGGCTTTGGAGTCAAGAGAGCGGGTCTCGCCGTTCCCGGCTCAGTTATGTTGCTCGTAGCACCGGGATGCTGCGGACGCAATACCAAGCTTCTGTCCGAGATACCGGGATATGAGGACAGATTCTTTTTCCTGCTTATGGATGAATCGGATATCGTAAATGGCGATCATCTGACGAGAGTGCCGGAAGCGGTACGGGAAGTCATAGAATATCTCGATGAGAAACCTTCAGCCGTCATGATATGTGCTACATGTGTAGATGCTCTGCTCGGAACTGACTGGGACAGAGTCTGCAGGAAAGCTGAAACACTATCTGGTGTGCCTGTCAGACCTTGCTACATGTATGCTCTTACCCGTGAAGGCAGAAAACCTCCGATGGTACTGGTCCGAAAAGCGATATATTCACTTCTTGAACCGGCAAAGAGAGATCCGCGAACTGTCAACATAATGGGCTATTTCTCTCCTCTGACTGATGACTGCGAACTGTATGATCTGCTCAGGCATGCAGGCGTGAAAAAGATCAACGAGATATCCAGGTGCAGTGATTTTGAGGAGTATCTCGGAATGTCACATGCCAACTTCAATATAATTCTGAACCATGAGGCAAGAACAGCAGCTGATGATATGGCTGGAAGACTTGGGATACCTTATCTTGAACTGACACGCCTGTATCAGATAGATAAAATTGCTAATCAGTACAACGCATTCGCGGGAAGTATAGGAGCCGCCTTCGATGACTCGGAATATAAAGAGCGCGCTGAAAGAGCGGTAGCAGACTTCAGAGAAAAATACGGAAACATAAGCATTGCTGTAGGAGAGATGCTCAACGCGAATGCATTCGAGCTTGCTCTTGCACTGGTAAAATACGGATTCAAAGTCCCTGAGATATATTCAAATGTATCCCGTGAGGATTATGTATATATAAGACATCTTGCTGAGATCTCCCCTGAAACAAGACTGTTCACTAATCTGTCTCCGACGATGCTCTTCTATGACTGCAGCAGATCAGAGGCTGATCTGACACTCGGAAAAGATGCAGAATACTATCACCCTGATTGTCCTAATGTGCCATGGAACGAAGAGAAACAGCCTTTCGGATACTCGGGAGTTACACGCTTATTTGAAAAAATGACGGAGGCCCTCGCATGAGCGTTAAAGGACTTCACAAAATAATATATCCATTCGCACCTGACCAGTCCGGAGCTGCTGCGGTGTTATACGAGCTTGGCGGAATGATAATCATATGCGATGCCGGCGGGTGTGCAGGAAATGTGTGCGGATTTGATGAGCCCAGATGGCTCAGTACCAAAAGCGCAGTGTTTTCTGCCGGACTCAGGGACATGGATGCCATTCTCGGAAGAGACGATCTCCTGATAGAGAAGATCAAAAAGGCATCCGCTAAGATCGACGCAAAATTCGTGGCTGTCATCGGGACACCGGTGCCTGCGACGATCGCAACGGATTATAAGGCGCTTAGGCGAATGGCAGAAAAAAGGACCGGCCTGCCGGTCATAACAATAGACAGTAATGGTGTTCTCTGGTATGACTCAGGGATCGAGAAGACATATCTTGAGTGTTTCAGAAAATTCACCCCGGAGAATACTGAGAAAAATATCATTCCAGACTCCGTCGGAGTCATAGGTGTCACGCCGCTCGATTCAGACAGCCTCCGTGAAGGAGAGAGGATCAAAACGATTCTTAGAGCAGAAGGGTTTGAGAGAGTTCTATGCTACGGTGCAGGAGGCTCACTTGAAGACTTCTCAGATGCAGGCAGAGTGGAAAAGAATATCGTTGTGGCTATTTCAGGACTCAAGGCTGCGAGATATCTCAAAGAGAGATACGGAATACCTTACGAGTGCACTGATCCGCTAATAGCAGATGTGCGTGCAGGCCTTCCACTCAGTACGGATGAGCTTTATGGAAAGAAGATACTCATCATACATCAGCAGGTAAGGGCAAACGCTCTCAGAGATGTTCTCCGCAAGGAGACAGAAAATACCGGAGATGTTCCTGAGATCACAGCAGCAACATGGTTCATTATGGATGATGAAATAGCTGAAGAAGGAGACTTCAGGATCAGAGAAGAATCAGACTTTTTTGATCGTGTCAGTACCGGAGGCTGGGATATCATCATATCAGACGGCTCATTCCGCAAAGCTGCGGGTGATTTCGGCGGCAGATTCATAGACTTGCCGCACTTTGCCGTTTCCGGCCATTTTGCCGACGAAGAATCGGTCAGATTTTATACTTAGAGAGGTAATTGACATGCAGCATGCTGTCATTGCAAGGGTATACGGGATAGTTCAGGGCGTGGGGTTCCGCCCGTCGGTAGACAGACTTGCGAATAAACACGGCATAAAAGGAAGTGTAAGTAATAAAGGTCCTTATGTTGAGATTGATGCTCAAGGTGAGGCAGCAGATATCGACGCCTTTCTTGATGACCTGAGACACAATCCTCCGGAGAGAGCGATAATACTCAAGCTCGACAGGGAAGATGCGCCTCAGAATATAGGTAAAGATGATCATTTTTCTATAATTGAGAGCGCTAAGGTCAGCGGAGAGATCTTCGTATCTCCTGATATAGCCACCTGTAAAAAGTGCCGAAAGGAGCTGTTCGATCCCAATGACAGACGGTATCTGCATCCGTTCATAAACTGCACTTCATGCGGTCCGAGGACCACCATCCTTGACGGGATGCCTTATGACAGGATACGCACAAGCATGTCTGAATTCCCGATGTGCCCTCAGTGCGAGTATGAGTATACTCACTCAGAAACGAGGAGATACGATGCACAGCCGGTCTGCTGTAATGACTGCGGACCTGAGGTGTATCTGATCCCGACAGACGGAAGTGCTGTCTTGCCGGTCGATGTCAGGTCGCTGCCGAAATGGATGAAAGGCGGACCTGCTATAACGGAGGTCAGGCGCATCGTGAGCGGCGGAGGGATAGTTGCGATCAAAGGTATAGGCGGCTTCCATCTGTGCTGCGACGCTACCAATCAGGCAGCAGTGCAGAGGCTGAGAGATATCAAGCCACGTCCGGCAAAACCTTTTGCCGTTATGATGAGAGACCTCGAAGCAGTCCGCAGAGAATGCATTCTGGAAGAGTATCAGGAAGAGATAATAGACGGCCATCAGAAACCGATATTGCTGCTCAGGAAGAGAGACGGAGCACCGGATACATTGCTGGCTCCCGGGATCGCTCCGGATAACCCGGCTATCGGCGTGATGCTGCCGTATGCACCGGTCCAGATGCTGCTGTTTGATTATCCAGACGGGATAACTGTGCCGGACTGCCTGGTCATGACAAGCGGCAACGTATCAGGCGCAGCTATCTGCAGGGACGATGAAGATGCTGTGAGAGAGCTTTCGAGAATGTGTGATGTGATACTTTCTCATAACAGGCTCATAAGACTCCGTGCCGATGATTCTGTTATGGATTTTCACAAGGGTGAACCTTATATGATAAGAAGGTCAAGAGGATATGCACCTCTGCCTTTCATGCTGGACATGCCTTGCTCGGGAAGTGTGCTTGCTGTAGGTGGTGAACTCAAAAATACATTCTGTGTTTCAAGGAACCACCTCTTTTATCCATCACCTTATATCGGTGACACTGAAGATATACGCACTGTAAGAGCCCTGAGAGAATCGATGAAGAGGATGTGTGACCTTCTCGAGGCTGATCCTGAGATCGTCGCTTGCGACAAGCATCCGAAATACAACACTTCAGCTGTTGCTCATGAACTGGGGCTGCCTGTAATAGAGGTCCAGCACCATTATGCTCACATTGCATCGTGCCTTGCAGAGAATAATCGTACAGACAAGGTGATCGGAGTGTCTTTTGACGGCACAGGCTATGGAGATGACGGCACTATATGGGGCGGAGAATTCCTGCTTGCCGATCTTGACGGATATACAAGAGAAGGATATATAACTCCGTTTCTTCAGATAGGTGGAGATGTCTCCGCTAAGGAAGGCTGGAGGATCGCGGTGTCGATGATATACTCAGCGACCGGAGACAGGGAAAAGACAACTGCTGTAATTGAAAAACTGGGACTGTGTTCTGACCAGGAGCTGAGAGTACAGTTCATGATGGCAGATAAAAATATAAACAGTATCAGATCGACAAGCGCTGGAAGGCTCTTTGACGCTGTAAGCGCTGCTCTGGGTATCAGAAGGATATCGACATTTGAGGGTGAAGCATCCACTACGCTTCAGTTCACTGCTGAAAGATGGAGCGAAGATCCGGGAACTGTGCGATACAGGGATAAAGCAGATGGCGAAGATCGTATGCCTGCGCCTTTTGCCCGCATGACAGAAGAAGGGGCGCTTATCCAAAATACTGATGATATGTTCATGTGGCTCGTCAGGCAGAGACTGGATGGCCGCTCCCAGGAAGAACTTGCCTGGATGTTCCATCAGGTGCTTGCAGATGGTATAGTCGATATGTGCTGCAGGATAAGGGAAAAAACCGGGGTGCAGATCGCTGCACTGAGCGGCGGAGTTTTCCAGAACAGGCTGCTTCTCAGGATGTGTGAGGCAGGTCTTGAGAAAAAAGGCTTTGAGGTGCTGCTGCACAACATGGTGCCGCCTAATGACGGAGGAATATGCCTGGGGCAAGCCGCTGTAGCTGCAAGAGCACTTTATAAAATGAAAGAGAGCGACCTTTCCGGAAAGGGCGCAGAGACTGTTAAGAGGACAGTCGAACAGATAGATGAACTGCATATGTAATAGGAGGAAAAGAAAATGTGTGTAGGTTTACCTGCCAGAGTGGTGACGGTCAAAAATGGTATGGCACTTGTCGATGCATCAGGAGCTAAGAGGGAAGTATCGGCTGAGCTGCTTGAGCAGCTTGATCCGGGTGATTATGTTATGGTGCATGCAGGAGTAGCTATAGCCAAGATCACGTCGGATGACGATGAGGAGGCTGATGCACTGCTTGAAGACCTTTTATAATAGTTTCGGTATAGTGTGATGAAAGAGAACAACAAGAAATCTGCACGGGAGATAATCCAGAGCTATGACGGACCAAAGCTGCGTATCATGGAAGTGTGCGGTACGCACACTCATGAGATATTCAGACTTGGCGTGAGGAACATACTCCCGGACAATATAGAGCTTATTTCGGGGCCCGGCTGCCCTGTGTGCGTGACGCCTGTAGGTTTCATAGATGAAGCTGTATATCTGGCTGAAAAGCATAACTGCACTATAACCACATTCGGTGATCTGATCCGTGTCCCGGGCTCTGAAAAGAGCCTGGCCGGAGCGAGAAGCGAAGGGGCAAAGGTGCTGCCTGTATATACTCCGACTGATGCATGCAAATATGCCATTGAGCATCCTGATGAACAGGTCGTTTTCCTTGCTGTAGGATTTGAGACCACAACACCGTCGGCATGCATGGCTGTTAAAATGGCCGCAGAACAGGGATTGGAAAACTTCTCTATTCTCACTGCCAACAAGACCATGACGAATGCATACCGGGCACTCAAGGGGAGTGCAGATGCTTTCCTGTACCCGGGTCATGTCAATGCGATAACCGGCGCTGATTCATGTGCGCAGCTGGTCGATGAAGGCATATTCGGAGTAGTTGCAGGGTTCACTGCCAAAGAGATCCTGGCGGCTCTTGCTGTCACGATAGTGAAGCTGCAGGAGGGAAAGCCGTTTTTCAAAAATTGCTATCCGAGAGTCGTGACTGATGAAGGAAGCGTTCCTGGAAAGCGAATGATGGAGGAAGTCATGGAGCCTTGTGACTCCGAATGGAGAGGTCTGGGGGTAATACCGCAGTCCGGGCTCAGGCTGCGTGAAGAATATGCGGCTTATGATGCCAGAAAGAAATTCAACTTGCCTGAGATCAAGGGAAAACCTAACCCTGCGTGCAGATGCGGAGATGTTCTTCAGGGAAAATGTACACCTGCAGACTGCAAAGTATTCGGCAGAGGATGTACCCCGCTTCACCCTATAGGAGCATGCATGGTATCTAATGAAGGAACTTGTGCGGCATGGTACGCATACAGGAAGGAGACAATAGATGGGTAAGACTGTAACGCTTGCACACGGAGCAGGTGGCAAGCAGACATCTGAACTGATACACGAAGTTTTTGCGGCACATTTCGCCAATCCGCTCTTTACAGCAGATGATGCGGCCGTTCTTGAGGTAGAGACAGGAAAACTGGCCATGTCTACGGATGGATTTATCGTTTCTCCATATGAATTTCCGGGAGGAAATGTCGGAAAGCTTTCAATATGCGGAACGGTCAATGATCTTGCCTGCATGGGAGCTGAGCCATTATACCTGACATGCGCTTTTGTCATAGAAGAAGGCTTTCCGATGGACAAGCTTGAAGAAATTGCTGCGGCTATGGAAAAGACCGCTGCCGAAGCAGGAGTCAGGATCGTTGCCGGAGATACCAAAGTAGCCGGCAAGGGACAGGTCGACGGTGTATTTATCACCACTACCGGGATCGGCCGTATAAGAGATGGCGTAAAGACCGGCGGCGCGCTGGCAAAACCGGGTGATGCTGTGATCGTAACCGGTGATGTCGGAAGACACGGATGCACTATCCTTCTTGCCCGTAACGAATATGGTATAGAAGCTGATGTCGACAGCGACTGCGCACCGCTCTGGGGAGCTGTAGACTCTGTCCTGTCAGCTGCGGATGATGTCCATGTCATCAGAGATGCTACACGCGGCGGTGTAGGAACTGTTCTGTACGAGATAGCAGAGCAGAGCAATGTAGGCGTAAGGATAGAGGCTGAATCTGTTCCGGTCGACGGAGCAGTCAAGGGTGTCTGTGGAATGCTCGGCCTTGAACCTCTGTATCTTGCATGCGAGGGCCGCCTTGTGATCATCGCACCTAAGGAAGAGTCAGATAAGATACTCGAAGTACTCAGGCAGGGAAAATATACCGGAAATGCTGCTGTTATAGGAGAGATAACAGATGAGATGCCGGGCAAGGTCATAATGACTACTGAGATAGGAGCAGAGACACTTCTGCCGCAGCCTGGCGGCGAATTATTGCCGAGAATATGCTGATGCCTTATCGTACATTCTGTAAAACATCAGGGAACTGATAACATATTTTCTCAGATGGATAATAAATGTATAATAAAAGAAACAGTTATAGTACACGCTTGAAGGAGAATGCTATGAAAATCGACACCGAAAAGATCATGAAAAAGGCTGCCGGTGCTTCCACCGGAGTTGCTGTTGCAGCGGCTTTCTTCAATATTGCTCTGATCGTCATAAAGCTGGTAGAAACTGTTACTGAAGAAGCTGAAAAGCATCAGGACGAGTAATTACCGATAATCATTCGATCGTTATTGATCTCAGGGAGTTTTTATTGTGCAAAAAAACGAGATATGGCGTTCTTACGGGACAGACTATAAGGGAATGACAAAAAGGCTGCTCACTCAGTCAGGACTTGACCGGTTACTTCCGGCTCATTCAGTTCATGATCCTTGTATAGCCATCAAGCCTAATCTGGTGACACCTTCACCTGCTTCTTTCGGTGCAACGACACATCCCGAGGTCATTGCAGGGATAATCGAATTTTTGCAGGAGCATGACTACAACAATATTGTCATAGCGGAAGGCTCATGGGTCGGTGACAAGACTGCTGAGGCCTTCGAGTACTGCGGATACAACTCACTGGCTAAGGAGTACGATGTATCCCTTATTGATATGCAAAAGGAGAAAGGCTCAGTTACTGACTGTGCAGGAGAAGATCTTTCCATCTGCAGTTGTGTCAAGGACTGGGATTTTCTGATAAATGTTCCTGTTCTCAAGGGACACTGCCAGACGCATATCACTTGCGCCCTGAAGAATATCAAGGGACTTATACCTAATGACGAGAAAAGACGTTTCCACACAATGGGGCTTCATAAACCTATCGCTCACCTCAATTCCGGTATCAGGCAGGACTTCATAGTAGTAGACCATATCTGCGGTGACCTCAGTTTTGAGGAAGGCGGGGATCCCGTAATACGTAACTGCATTATGACAGCTCTTGATCCGGTCCTTGTCGACTCATATGTCTGTTCTCTGCTGGACTACAGTATTGAAGATGTACCTTATATAGGAATGGCTGAAGCCCTTGGTGTCGGGAGCAGCGACCTTTCCGCTATGAGACTCATAACATGTGAAGGTGAGCCATATGAAGATCTTCCGGTCCGGAACATTCTGGATGTCAGCTATGCAGTTGATGATGTGGATTCCTGCAGCGCATGCTATGGTATCCTGATCCCTGCACTTGAAAGGCTCGAAAGCGAAGGCCTTCTTGACAAGCTTCCTGACAGGATCGCAATAGGGCAAGGGCACAGAGGCAAAACAGGTAAACTCGGCATAGGAAACTGCACTTCAGGGTTCGATATCTGCATCAGGGGATGCCCGCCTCATGAGGAGGATATTTACAACCAGCTTAAGAAACTTGCCCTGGAGACATCAGGTGAACCAGAGTGATATGACAAAAGATGAACCCACTATAGCGAAAATTGAAGACAGGATAATCCAAAGCCGGGACGGTTACTATGTGACTGCGACCGGCTTTCTTGACTCTCACGAGCAGGCACTGGCCAGGAAAGTTTCAATGCATGCTGCCGGAGTCAGGACACTTATGTACGGTGGATATGATGATGCTGAGCGCAGGATGATGGTATGTATACCTGCAGACCTTCCTGTCAGTGATGAGGAGGCGACTGCAGGTCTTTTAAGTGTGCTCCGTGTATCCGTGCAGGCAGGTTCACACAGTCTGAATCACAGAGACTATCTTGGATCGATACTTGGACTTGGTATAGAAAGGAGACTGACCGGAGATATCCTTGTAAGAGAAAACGGGGCAGATATTTTCATTGTGCCTGATATCGCGGATTTTCTTCTGAGTGAGTACTGCCAGGCAGGCCGCGCACCTGTCAGAACTGAACTGGTATCCGCTGATGAAGTGATAATACCGGAGATACGTTTCGAGATCATCAGAGATACGGTGAGTTCAGTGAGACTCGACAGTGTAGTATCAACTGCATTCAGACTTTCGAGAGGGAATGCTGCAGAAGCGATCAGGAGAGGACTTGTCTCTGTGAACCACGTAGAATGCCTTAAGACAGACACAAAAGTTGAAGAGGGTTCAGCTTTGGTCTTCAAGGGAAAGGGCAAGGCTGTCCTTGAAGAGATCGGAAACGAATCCAGAAAGAATCGCACCTGGATCAGGATCAAAAGATATATATGAAAGATCTAAAATTGCTTATTTATGCCGTATGAGCTGTATGATGTTTGAGAGGTAAGAAATTGAGTGATAGCAGATTAGATAATAATAAAAGAGGAGCACTGCTTATCATACTTGCGGGGGCATGCTGGGGAAGTATCAGCCTTTACATCAACTATCTGAGCAACGCGGGCCTTGGCACTATGCAGATATCATTCCTGCGTCAGCTTTTTTCAGTAGCTGTCTTTTCCCTGATCATATTGATGCGTGACAGCTCAAAATTCAGGATCCGCCCCGGCGATCTCTGGCTGCTTATGCTTTGCGGTCTCATCAACGGTGTGCTGTTCAACTTCTTTTATTTCTATACGATCGTAAACAGCAGAGCTTCTATAGCTGTGGTGCTGCTGTACACATCTCCAGTTTTTGTTATGATCCTGGCGAGGATATTCTTCGGAGAGAAAATAACCGGAACAAAACTCATAGCTCTTGCTCTGACAGTTATAGGCTGCGTGTTTGTTACCGGAGTGATCGGAGAGGGCTATACACCGCCGCCGATCGCTATCCTTACTGGAGTGCTGACAGGTCTTGCCTATGCCATGAACAACATACTGACAAGCATGGCTGTCAAAAAGAATGATCCGCAGACAGTTACCCTTTATACGCTGCTTTTCAGCTTTATATTCCTGATTCCGTTCTGTGGCGGCCGCAGTCTTGCTGCTCTGTGCAAAGCAAATCCCATGATACTCGTTATCGCATTTGTTATGTGCCT
>Ga0310695_10014949_pt1 | contig 10415 bp, 6 predicted proteins | sample RumenRJG_04DNA_FD_203882 | JGI IMG/M metagenome (GOLD analysis project Ga0310695, IMG submission 203882) | Bovine rumen microbial communities from Lethbridge, Alberta, Canada - RJG_04 (v2) (version 2) | ecosystem: Host-associated > Mammals > Digestive system > Stomach > Rumen | place: Canada... | reverse complement strand
AAGAAATAGAAGAATATGTTCAAAAAAATATGGATGAAATGTATAAATCTTTAGAAGAATTAAAAGCATCTTTTGCAGATGAAATTAAAGAAGCAGAAGAAAATGGTTATCCTGATATTGCTGAAGGATTAAAAGAAGATTTAGAAGCTGAATTAGAAAATATGAAAGATCAATATGAAGAACAAAGAAGGGTTGAAACTGATAAAATTAGAGAGAAATATAAAAAAACAAGAGTCTTTTAAATTTTTTTTTTATTAGTTCATTAATTGAATTTATTTAAAAAAAGATATTAGGATTGTTTTTTTTTAGATATATAAATTATTAGAAAATTATATTTTAAATTATTTTTAATAACAAATTTATTTTGTTTTATTTATTTTAAATCAATTTTATTGTTTTGATTGATTTTAAAATCATAAAAAAAAATAAAAAAAAATTAAAAAAATATATTAAAAATAAAATAATCACAAAAAACTAAATATCAAATAAAACATTTAAAAAAAAATTACTTCTTCCTAATATTTTTCCCTCCTCCAATTTTAACTTTATTAATATGTTTCTCAGAAATAAAATTATCAATACTTTCATTACTAGGAACATATATATCTTTCATAGTCCAAGTATTACTCAAATTATTTAACATCATATTAACTTTATTAGGATTATTCAACTTTAATTTAAGTGGAGCAGTTTCAGCAACAGTAGCATATAAAATAGACATACATTTACTAAAAGTATGATTAATTTTAACAATTTGATGATTATCAAAAGAAAATAATTCAGGAATTTTATTTTGATAATAAAACTCAATTGGAGTATCTTGTTGTTGTATATCACCACAAGTACCACACCAGAAAATTTGCCTTGTTTCTGTTAAGAAAACAGTACATCTAAAACCACAACTCACTTGTAAAATATTATTTTTCATTTTTGAAAATTTTATATCATTAAAATATGGAATTGACATATTTTTCATATTCGAAGTTCCTAATTGACAATTTGTATTACATCCCCATGAATATGCTTTATTATTTCCTTTACATGATGAGTGTTTATATCCTGTTGATATTTGTTGTACTTTTATTCTATTATCTACAAAATATTTTATTAAAGTTGGATAATTTCTATCTTCAAAATCACCATGACCTAATTGACCATATTTATTATTTCCAAATGAATAAAGGTAACCATTATTTGTTAGTAATAAACAAAAATCTTTTCCACATTCAATATTACTAAATTTTACATCTGGAATTGATATTTCAAAAGGAGTTTTGTTTAATATATTTTCACCATTTATTATATTACATGATAGAAATATTATATTTCCTGATTCTGTTAAGAGAATATTATTTTTACCTGATGATTTCATATCTATAATTACTGTGTTTTGTTTTATGTTTGAAGGATTTTCTTTTATTATATTATTTAGTAATGTTGGTGTGTATATATTTCTTTTTTTTAATATTCCTAATTGATAATTATTATTTGAACCAAAAACATATAATTTATTATCTTTTGTTAATATCATTGTATTATCATCACCACATGTTATTTTTCTTATATTATAATTATCTATTACCATTGGTGTATTTAAATAATAAAAATTTTTAAATTGTTCATTAGTAAAAAGTTCATCATCTTCATCATCACCAAAAATTTCTTTTTCTTCTCTAATACTCTCTATTTCAGTATCAAAATCAAAATTTTCATCTAATTCACTTCCAATAGTAGAATCAATATCTTTATAAACAATATTTTTATTTTCTTTAACAGGTTCAAAATCTTCATATAAATAATTACTATCTTTCCCATTATTAAATGAACATTGACCATTTCCATTCCATCCCCAAGTAAAAGTTTTTCCATTACAATTTACTAAAGTTGTATAAAAATCTCCAATTTCAATTAATTGAATAGGGGTATTTTGATTTATATTATGTTTAACTATTTCTTGATATGTTTCTGACCATGGATTTTCATATATATCATCTAAATTAATTATTGGATCTAAGTCTAATATATGAGCAAAAAAATTTAATTTTGGTTGATCATATGGACTGTGATTTAAATATGATATTTGAGATAAAATTTGGGGATTTAAATTTTTAAGTTTTTTATCATATAATTTTTGTTTGTTATCTTTTATTGTTAATATTGATTCATTTTCATTTTCGATTTGACTTTCTGGGAATAAATTTGATGATGATATTATATTTGCTTCTTCAAATTTATTATCTTGTTCTTCTGTAAATTCTTTTAATCTTGTTTCTATTATATGTCTCATTAAATATCTTTTTTTATATGCTCCTTGTATTGTTCTTACTTTTTCTCTTATATTTAAATACCAATTTCTAAATTTTTTAATTCTAAATAATCCTATAAATTTATCAACTGCTTTTTGTTTTAATAATATTTGATTCATATAAAAATGTTTTTTAAAGTGTTTTTGTATTTTTTTACATTGGATTTCTTCTTTTAATATTCCTCTTCTTGTTTTTATATTTTCATATGTTTCTCCCATATGAACTCTTGATATATATCCACGATAATGTTTTTGTAAAAAAGTTACTGTTGGAACTAAAGTTTTTTGAATATATTTTTCAATTCTATTTTCTATTATATTTTTTACTAATTTTCTATATTTTAAATATTTTTGATGCTTAAATGAACTTACATAATTTATAATTATATATTTTGTTTGTAATATTTTTATAAAAGTTTTTTTACTTTGAATTTTCATATTTGAAATAAGGAAAAATCTTTTTAATTTCTCTAATTTTTCCATAAAAACAATACTACTATTTTTAACAGAAATCATTCTAGATTTAGTTTGTAATATTTTACTAATTTCTCTAAGTTTATTCATTCTATTAATATAAGCAAACAATTTATAATTTTGTTCCAAAGTAAAAATTGCTTTATAAAAATCTCTAAAAACTTTCCTTGGTTCAATCCCTCTATAATAATTAGTTATTTTGGTAACTTGTTTTTGTTTAATTTCAAGTGCTTTTCTTCTAGAATTATCCATATCATCACAAAATTTTTGTTTCATTAAAATAACAGTTTGACCAAATAAAATTAAATCTTCTGAATAATTTGGAATAAGCATATTTGTCATATTTTTACACCAATCAGTAATTTGAGGATTATCTTCTTTAACATCTTTATAAAATAATTTTCCTGGAAAATCACATGCATCTTCATATCTTAAATAATATTCTAATTTTGTTTTTATAACAGGAAAACCTTCTTGTCTTATTTTAATAGTATCTAAAACTCCCATATATTTAATTTGTTGAAGAGAAAAAAAAGGAACAAAATAATTTTTTTTCTTTAATTCATTTGGTTTTAAACATCTTATATAATGTCTTACACATTGTCTTAATGCATGTGCTAAATTATCCATATCACTCCTAAATTTTCCACCTAAATATTTTTCTTTTTTACCTTTTGAAGCCTCGTCTTCTTCTCCAATCATTAATTTTGTTAATTCATCTTTTATTGAATTTACACTATCTTTCATTCTCAATTTAAATTCATCTAAATTTTTTGTACAAAAATTTATTATGTTATATTCTACTTCTTTTGCTGTGTGAATTATTATAAATTTTTCTTTGTGTTTTAATGAACTTTTAACTGTTGGATTGTCTTTTAAAGTTGAAAATATTTTTGATAATAAATTCATATCTTTTTGACCAACATTACATTCATTATCTAATTGATAAAAAATACCAGTTGGGAATTTTCCCATTGCATCTAAAATTGGCATATTATCTCTAAATTCAATTTTTTTAAAATGATCTTTTAAACCTTCTCTAATAAACATATTTTCAATTTCTTTAAATATATCTTCAACATATAAATTTTGTAGTTTTTCATTAGCATAATTAATACAAAATTGTTCAAAAGAATTTTCTAAAAAACATTCAAAACCAAAAATATCTAATAAACCAATATGTTTAACATCAGGATCATTTTCAATTGATTGTCTAATTGAATCATCAAATAAAGTAGTATTCATTCTTTTAACTAAATAAGTAAACAATCTATTATACATTTCTTTAGAAAATGTATCTCTATATGCAATACAATCATTTAATTTTAAATCTGATTTAATAGTTTCTCCTTTAATTATACGAACATTATATAAAAATGCATCTCCAAAAATATTCAAATCAATATTTAACATTTGACATACTTTTTCTTGAATTTTTTTTCCTTTTTCAGTTATATGACATTTATCTTTTGAAGGTTCTTCTTCAAAATCAATATTTCCACAAAATAAAATACCCATTGTTATTTGGATAACATAATTAATTTCATTATCATTAAAATTAGTATTTATCATTCCTTCAATCATTTCATAAAAATTAAACACATCATTAATTCTATCAACTGTATAAACATCATTTTTCAAATAATTAAAATCTTGTAGTTTAACTTCTTTAATATCACTTAAATTCATAAAATTTTTAACATTTTTTTCATTTAAATTATCTTTAATATACTTTTTAGTATTTTCTTGTAATTTTAATCCCATATCTTCAATTTTTTTAAAAACATTATCATAATTAAATTTTTCTTTAAGTAATAAATTAATCCCAAGAACAACTTGATAAAAAACATGATAATTCCTTTCTCCAGGAGCAATAGAACAAACTCTACTTTTTTCCAATAAATAAGTTTCCATAAAAGCTCCAACAATTTGTTTAGTATTAGTATTAATAAAAATTTTAATATATTTCCCAAAACGACTTGAATTATCATTTCTAACAGTTTTAGCATTACCAAAAGCTTCTAAAACTGGATTACAAGCTAAAATTTTATCTTCTAAACTAATTTCTTTTTTTTCTGAATTTTTATTCCCAAAATAATAAGCAATAAATTTCATACATAATTTAGCACATTCAGTTTTCCCAGCACCAGATTCACCAGAAATAACTAAAGCTTGATTTTTTCCAATATGAATTAAATCATAAATAGTATGCATTGTAGTATCAAAACAATGTGGATGTCCTCTTACAAATTTATCAATTGAATTTTCATTACATAAATTAATTATTTCATCCATTTTTTCTTGTGTATATAATCCAGGAATAATTTGATATGGATTTACTATTATTAAAGTCTCACCTACATTTGTAAATATTTCATCTTTATTATATCGATTTTGAATATTTGTTAATAAGTCATTTGTGTTTATTGGAGATACTTCTGCCATGTCTTCTACGTTTATTTTATCATTTTGACATATTCGAGATACATTTCCTATTTTTATTTTTTCTGGTTTTTCTTGGTTTTCAAATGCTATTTCTACGTAGATTTCTTTATTTTTTGCTTTTTCATTTGGGTATATTACTTTTACTACTTTTCCCTATTTTTTTTATGTTAAGGTTTTTTATTAAAAAAAAATTTTATATTTTTTTTTTTTTTGTTACTTTTTTAAAAGGGTTTTCTGTTGGATCAGATACTTTTTCCATTTCGGCTAAAACTTCTACTCCAGGAGGAAATTCTTCACCTTGTTTTTTTTCTGTCATTTTTTTTTAAAATGATAAATTTTTAAAATGTGGAAAAAAAATATTTTTTTTAAAAAAATATTTAATTAAAATATATATGTCACTTGAATTATTGCTAAATAATAATAATATAAATACTTTTATTGCTTATAATATTGATGAATATTCAAATGAGATTGAAAATAAAATAAAAAGGTAATTTTTTATTTTATTTAATAGGGATAATTTTAAAAAATTAGAAGACACTAAAAAAAAAAGTAAAACTGTAAATAATTATTCAATTGAATCAAATGATAAATTTTCAATAATTATGATTGATAAAATGACTTTTATTTGGACTGAAAGAGCAATTGATATACATTATTCTGCAATTTATGAAAATAAAAGGAATTTAATTTTTTCTATTAATAAAGAAATAAATTTCTCAATTAAACAAATTAAAAAAAATGAAAAAAATAATCCAAATATTATTATAAATCAAATGAAACCTTCTCAATTCAAGACATCACAAAATTTTTTTAAAGCAATTAATAATACTACAAGTAGTTCATTTAATAAAACTTTTTCTACAACATTACAATTTAAAAGTACATCATTTACTATAAAAGGGAATGAACAAATAGAAAATATAGATAATAATAAAAAAATTTTAGAAAATAATTTTATGAAAACACAATCTAATTTTAATGAAATTTGTAATAAAACTCAATATTCTTTTTATAAAGGAAAAAAAAATTATAAAGATTTCCAAAATAATAAAAATGATGATGATAATAATATGAAAATTTATCATAAAAATCAATTATTAAATTATTTACCATTAAAAAGTCATAGTCAATTAAAAGAAAAATCAGTTTTAAAATTTAATGATTTTAATACTGATATTTCAGAAATTGAAATTCAATATGAAAATATTAAAAATGATTTAATAGAATTAAATCCAGCTTTAAAAAGAAATCCTAATTTAAGAGAACAATTTTTTAAAAATATTTCTCAAGGGAATGAAAATAAATATTTATTTTATAAAAACTTATATCAATTAATAAATAATTCAGAACTCAAAATAAAACAATTTCAAAATAGAAATTTACAACCAAAAAGATATTTAATGAATAATATAAATAAAGCAATAAAAAATAATCCACCAATTCCTGGTTCAACTTTATATAATAAAATATGGAATGATATTCAATTAAAAAAAAAATATCATTTATACACTGATACATCAAAATTAATAAATAAATCATCAACAAATCTAAAATTAAAAAGAAATAATTCTTTTAATTATTAAAAATTGATAATTATAAATAAAATATTTTTAAAAATATTTATATCATATAATATTTAATATATGAAATAAGTGTATTATTTTTAAAATAAAATTTGATTAATACCATTTAAATCTTTTTTATTTACTAAATTTAATAAATCTTCTCTTTCAAGTGATATAAAAATACTTGTTAAATAATTCCATACTTCAGGAATTTCTTTATTTAATTTTAAAGCTGAAATAAAATATTTTATACTTGAAAAATAATCTTCTAATGTAAAAAATGCTATTCCTAAATTTATTAAACATCTTGGGTAATTTTTATTTATTTCAATTGCTTTATTATAATATGATATTGCTTCTCCAATTTTATTTTCATTTTGACAAACTACACCAATTCTATTCCATAAAGAATAGTCATTTTCATTTAATTTTACTGCCTTTAAAAAATTTTCTTTAGCTAAATTATAATTTTCTGATATTATATTTATTAAACCTAAAGATAAGAAAACATCTGTTTCATTTAATTTAATTGATATTTGTTCTAAAGCATTTTTTAATTCAGAAATTATTTTTTGTTTGTTATTTTCATTTGTTATAAATTCTAATTTATTTTCATAATTAATATCTTCATTTATATATTTATTTATCATTTCATCAGATAAATAAATATTATTATTTAAGTACTTTTTAAATTCAAAATAAATTTTCCTATGATTTTTTAGATATTGAATTAAATAATAAATTCCTTTCATTTCATTTCCTTCATTTAAATAACACATACTTAAAAGAAAAATAGATTTTAAATGAAATGAATCATAATTTAAACATTCTAAAGCATATTTAATTGCTAATTCATCATTATTATAATCCATATATAATTTTGCTAATTTATATAATGATTCTGAATCACATGGATTTTCTTTTATTTTATTTTCTAATTCATTAAATAAATTATTATTTTGTTGATTTTTTTCAATAATTTGATTCATATTATTTATTGTATTATTATTTATTGAGATATTATCAATTTGATTTGATATATTATTCCAAATTTTTTCCATTTTTTCATTTTGAAGTTCATAATTTGGATTTATTGTATTTTCTTTTTCATTTATTATTATATTCCTATCTTTAATATCTTTAATAAATTGAAGAAATTGACTTTGTTGAAATCTTGGGTCTTGTATACTTTCCATTTTTTGAATTATTTCATTAAATGATTCATTTGTAATTAAATCTGATTTATTTTCGTCTTTTATTTTATCTTTAATTTCTTTTTGTTCATTTTCTTTTTTTAATTGTTCATTCAATTTATATAAAATAGGGTTTTGATATAATAAATTTCTATAAAAAAATGAATTATTTAAATTATTAAATTGTTGATTACCTAAAGTATTAGAAGAGAATTTATCAGATAAATTTAAATTATCATTATTATGAATATTTTTATTATTTGTTAAAATATTATTATATTGTTTTTCCATTAACATATTTTCAAAAGTAACATTATTATTATTAATATTAGAAAATTGGGTTTGATTTATAAATTTATCTTTATATCCCATAACATTATTTAAACTAATTTGTAAAAAATTATTTTGAAAATCACTTCCTTGAAAATTTTTTTCCATTCAAAAATATAATAAATAAAAATAATCATTAAAAAACCAATTTAAAATGAATTGATAATCCTTTTCTTAATATAGATTAAATATTTTTTTAAATTTTTATTTTTTTAATAATCTATTATTTTAACTTTTAAAATTATAAATAAAAAATATTTTTTTTTAATTTTAGTTTTAATTTTTTATATAAATGAAGAATACAGGAGATCCTAATTTAAGTAATGTTCATAGTAAAATTGATACTGGGAATAAGAAAAGAACTAAATCTTATGGAAGAAAAAATATTTTAGAAAAAGAAAAAGGAAAAGACCTTTTTGGAGGAGAAAAACAATTATTTAAAGAATCAACAAATAAAAAAAAGAAAAAAACTAAAAAAAGTACAAAAAATAATAATAATCAAGAAGAAGAAAAATCAAATTTAAATACAAATCCATATACAATAAATAATAATTATTCAGATTTAAATACAAAAATAACAAATGAAGAAGTAATGAATCCAAATTTAAATAATAATAATAATAGTAAAAATTTAAATAACTCAAATTTTAATAAATCAATTAATTCTAAATCAAATTTAAATAATAATAATGATTCAAAAGTAACTTTTAATAATATTAATAATATAAATAATAATTACCAAGAAATAGATTATTCAAATAGTATAATAAATGAAAAAAAAACAAAAGATTCTTTAAAAAGATTAATATCAACATCACATGATTTATTAAATCAACAAAATAACATTTTAGCACAATGTGATGAATTTGCAAAAAATGTTACATTAAATGATTTTGAAATAGAAAGAGTAAAAATGAAACAAGAAACAGATAATTTTCCAGAAGTCGTTAAAAATTATACTAAAAATTTAGGAAATATATTAGAAAAATTAAGAAAGACTTCAAAAGATATTGATGAATCTAGAAAGTTAAGAGAAGAAAATAATTCTCTTAAATATAAAATTCAAATGCTTTCTATTGATAAAAGTGATGATTATTTAAATATTGAATCTCAATTAACTTCTGCTAGAAATATTTATGCAAATGAAATGAATAGTATGATTAATTTCTTTCATGAAATTGGTTTAGATAATAATCCTATTGAAAAAGTTACTGCTATGAATTTTAGTGAAGATAAAATTATTAGTTTTTTTGCTTTAGTTAAAAAACATATGAAAGATATGAAAAATAAAATTGATTATCAAGATGAGAAAATTAAGGATTTAAGTAATGAAAATAATCAAATAAAACAAAGGATTGATAATATAAATATGAAGACTGAATCTTTATTTGCAAAAAATAATATTGATTTACATGATACTGGTAATAATAATTTTAATATTAATCCAAATAATTATGGTAATTTTAATGAAGAAAATAAACAATTTATAACTAATAATTCATATAATAATTTAAATAGTAATACTATTCCTAGTAATTATAAAAATTATGAAGAAACAAAAAAAATTTTTCCAAATAATAATTTTGATGATATTGAATTATCAAATAATAATCCAAATTATAATTCAAAACTAAATAATCAAGATCAATTTACTTATAATTATAATTATAATCCAATAAAAAGAGGAATTGGAGAATCACAAAATTTTATTAGCAATACAAATACAAATCAATTAATAAATGAAGATGATAATCATTTAAGTACTCAAAATTTAATAAAGAGTAATTCAATTATGAATTCAAATTATAATAATTTTAATTCTCAAAATGAAATTTCTTATATTGACAATTTTAAAAGAAGTAAAGATTTAAAAAATGATTTTAATCCAAATAATTTAGATTTACAAAATAAATATACTGATTCATATTTTTATAGTTCTAATGAAAATTATCCAAGATATTCTTCACAAAATAATTTTCAAAATACAAATACAAGTCAATTAAATCCTAAATTCAATTAATTTAAATAAAAAATAAAATATTTTTATATTTTTTTTAAAATCAATTTTAAATATAACAATACACTAAAATTTTAAATAAA
>Ga0310695_10014948_pt1 | contig 10416 bp, 5 predicted proteins | sample RumenRJG_04DNA_FD_203882 | JGI IMG/M metagenome (GOLD analysis project Ga0310695, IMG submission 203882) | Bovine rumen microbial communities from Lethbridge, Alberta, Canada - RJG_04 (v2) (version 2) | ecosystem: Host-associated > Mammals > Digestive system > Stomach > Rumen | place: Canada... | reverse complement strand
GGACGCATATATTAGCGGTCCGGGAAAACTTACTATACGGATAAGGGCAGAAAGAAATGATATCACTGGATGCAGGCTCTGGTATGGTGACAGAGTCTGCGTGAAAAATCCTATCGAAGTATTTCCTCTGGAAATGGAACAGATTGCATCGGACCAGTTATTCGATTATTTTGAAGCCGATATAGAAACTGAGTTTACCAGGATCTGCTATTACTTTGAACTCATGGATAAAAATGGACGGAAAATTTTCTACAGCGAGTATGGGTTCTCTGAAAAAATGACTTGCAGCAGAACTCAGTACTTCCAGTATCCGTTTTTGCATCATGATGATGCAATAGTCATGCCGGAGTGGACGAAGAGTATGGTCATGTATCATATCTTTCCAGACAGCTTTGCATCAGGTAAAAGGCAGATAGACAGAATTGGGAAAACTTTCCTGTCAGAAGACGGAAAAGAAATCGTGACCAGAAACGGTGGAACGCTCAGAGGCATTATCGAAAATCTGGATTATATAAAGAGCCTTCATGTGAACTGCCTGTATCTGAATCCTGTTTTTGAGGCAGCTTCATATCATAAATACGATACCATCGATTATAAGAAGGTAGACCCGTGCTTTGGGACAATGGATGATCTGAAAGAACTGGTTCAGCTATGTCACGAAAATCATATCCGTGTGATTCTGGATGGAGTTTTTAACCACTGTGGGAGCAGGTTCGCACCGTTTCAGGATGTACTTAAAAATGGCCGGAGCTCACGCTTTTTTAAATGGTTCTATCGGGTGGAGACTCCGGTCAGATATGAGGAAAATCCGAATTATGAGACATATGCCTATGTGAAGGAAATGCCGAAGCTCGACACTTCAAATCCGGAGGTACAGAAGTATTTCTGCGATGTAGGAAGGTTCTGGATAAGAGAGACCGATATCGATGGCTGGAGACTCGATGTAGCAAACGAGATCAACCACGATTTCTGGCGGGCTTTCAGAAAGGCGGTAAAAAAGGAAAAGCCTGATGCCTTTCTGATCGGAGAGATATGGGAAGATTCGACAGTCTGGCTCCGCGGTGACCAGTTTGATTCTACGATGAATTATAGCTTCTGCTATAACTGTAGAGAATTTTTTGCAGAGAAATCGATCACGGTTTCTGAATTCGATGAGAAAATGCAGCACATGTATCTGCGATACCCTGAGATGGTGTCACAGGTGCAGATGAATTTCTTAGATACTCACGATGTACCAAGATTTTTAAGCTACTGCAAAGGTAACAAGAGAAAGCTCAGGCTCGCTGTATTCTATATGATGACGGCCATGGGAATCCCATCGGTGTTCTATGGAGATGAGATGGGCTGTGAAGGTGTGACTGAAGCCGAGTACCGGATGCCAATGCCGTGGCAGGACGGCGACTATGACCTGAAAAGCTATTATGCGAGGCTCATGGAGGTCCGTAATGCGGAACCTGCCCTGCAGTCGGGAAAATACAGAACTGTTTACTGCGACAATGTCTCTGGCATATACGCATTCCTGCGAAAAAAAGATGATGATGAAATCCTTGTGATCCTGAATAATTCTGACAGAGAATCCTCCTTCTCTCTGCCAGAAGAATTTCAGAACAGGCAGTGGAAAGACCTCATCACCGGAGAGAGTTTTAGTGTAACTACTATAGCTGGTTACACTGGAAAAATCCTTAAAACAATCTGACAAACTTTTTCTTCATGCACAGCCCCGGAAGGGGCTGTTTTTTCATTCATCTCTGCCCTTATGCAAATTTTTCTTTTATATACCTCTAAAGCAGGAGAGTACATAAAAGACTGGAATGCAGTCACAATATAAGAACGAAGGGAGGAGGCCGGCTTACACATTTTACTCGGATTGATTTTAGTATATATGATCCGAGTATAATTGACACGGGTTTAAAGACTGCTATAGTGTTTTCGAGGTGAAGACACTATGGCTTTTTTTGACAGAGGATGATAAGGGATATATATTCTATGAAGTAAAATTCAGAAAAAATCCCTTGTCTTCAGAGAGAGTGGACAAAGAAATTGCCCAGGTAAATGGCTGCGGACTGGACTGCTACAGGTATGGATTTATATCAAGGTCAGGATTTGCACAGGAATTATATGACAGGGATGATCTGATACTTATATCATTGGAGCAGATGTACAAGTGATAGCGCAACCATAATCTTAATCATGTACTAAAGGTACATGGATGGAAGGCTGATAAAGCATATTTGACATAAAACGAGGTTTTAACAGCATACGACACCTGGTGACAGGCACCGTTAAGCGCGAACCGTGCTTTTAAATCACGTCAAGATCGAGTTTGTGAAGTAGTGTGACAAGAAACAGTAAAAAGATTATAATGGTTCATATATTGGAAAATAAGAGAGGATACATCATCAGATGAACAAACAGCAGCTTGCAGCAAAGATCTGGGAATCTGCGAACCGTATGCGGTCGAAGATAGAGGCAAATGAGTACAAGGACTATATACTCGGATTCATTTTTTATAAGTATCTGTCGGATCAGGAGCACAGGTGGCTCAAGAGCCAGGACTATTCGGAAGATGACATAAAGCAGTACGTGAATGAGGACGATGCAGAGACCGTATCCAATGCACAGCAGAGCCTGGGGTATTTCATAGCTTATAAGGATATGTTCTCGACATGGATCGGCGTGGGGTCGGACTTCACCGTAGACAATGTCAGGACCGCCTTGTCTTCTTTTGCACGCCTGATATCGCCATCGCACAAGAAGGTATTCGAAGGCATATTCAATACTCTTGAGACCGGCTTAAGCAAGCTTGGAAGTGATACGAAGACGCAGACCAAGGCCGTGAGCGACCTCATCCATCTGATTGATGAGATACCGATGGATGGAAAGAGTGATTATGATGTGCTGGGATTCATCTATGAATATCTGATCAGCCAGTTCGCTGCAAACGCAGGGAAGAAGGCAGGAGAATTCTATACCCCACATGAGGTGTCAGTGCTGATGTCGGAGATCATAGCCTATCATCTGAAGGGACGTGATGAGATAAAGATATATGATCCCACATCCGGTTCCGGTTCGCTCCTCATCAATATCGGTCACGCAATCGCAAAGTACATGGATGATCCGAACCGTATCAGATACTATGCACAGGAACTGAAGGCAAATACATATAACCTCACCAGAATGAACCTCGTCATGAGGGGAATCCTTCCGGACAATATCGTCACTAGGAATGGCGATACCCTCGAGGAGGACTGGCCATATTTCGATGATTCAGATCCTACGGGAACCTATGAGCCGTTGTATGTGGATGCCGTGGTATCGAATCCGCCATATTCGCAGCGATGGGATCCGACTGAAAAGGAAAATGATCTACGTTATTCCAGATACGGTCTGGCTCCGAAGTCAAAGGCAGACTACGCTTTTCTGCTTCACGACCTCTATCATCTGAAGCCGGACGGAATCATGACTATCGTACTTCCGCACGGAGTGCTGTTCCGTGGCGGTGAAGAGGGTGAGATCAGGAAGAATCTCATAGAGCAGAACAATATAGATGCGATAATCGGACTGCCTGCAAATATTTTCTTCGGGACAGGCATACCTACTATCATCATTGTACTCCGACAGAAGCGTGAGAATACCGATGTACTGATTGTCGATGCATCGAAGGGCTTCACAAAGGAAGGAAAGAATAATAAGCTTAGAGCCTGCGATATAAGAAAAATCACGGATACAGTCACGAAGCGTCTCGAGATACCGAAGTATTCGAAGCGCGTGAGCCGTGACGAGATAAGGGCGAATGATTACAATCTGAACATCCCCCGCTATGTGGATTCTTCAGAAAGTGCCGAGAGTTGGGATATCTATGCGTCCATGTTCGGCGGGATTCCGGAGACAGAGCTTGCTTCACTGGATAAATACTGGAAGGCATTTCCGACTCTGAAGGATGACCTTTTCGAGACCGATGGGAAGTATGCGAAGGTACAGGCCGCTGATGTCAAGACAGCAATCAAGGATAATGCGGACGTTTTGGAATTCATGTCGGCATACAGGGGTCGTTTCGCTGATTTCGGAGAAAAGTTATCATCCGAACTTATCGATAATGCAGAGACCCTTTCGATAGTGAAGACTGAGGATGAGATCACGACAGATATTTTCAGCAGATTCGATGATGACAGTCTGGTGGACAAATACGTGGCATACGAGATTTTCAATTCAGCTTATACGGACATCTCAGGGGACCTGGAGCTGATCCAGGCAGAGGGGATGGCTTCTGTAAAGGTGGTCGATCCGCTTATGGACGAGAAGAAAAAGGGCGACAAGATAATTGAAGTCCAGAATGGATGGAAGGGGCATATTCTGCCATTTGATCTCGTGCAGAGGCAGCTGCTGTCAGGTGATCTCTCAGCAATTGATGCGAAAAAAGACCGCCTGTCGGAAATTCCATCAGAGTACGATACAATCATCGAAAGCCTCTCAGAGGATGACAAGGAGACGATCTCCGATGCTCTGAACGATACGAATGATGAGTTTGTCACGAAGAATATCCCGGCAATGATAAAGACCCTGAAGGCTGATGATCCTTCATCTCCGCTCATTGCAGAGCTTCAGAAGGCTGAGAAACTGAACAAGGAAGAGAAGAGTCTGAAGTCAGAGGTGAAGAAGGATTCTGAGGCGCTGGTTCTGAAGACGAAGGAGACCATCGAGAATCTGAGTGATGCAGAAGTAAAGACACTTCTCCAGAAAAAATGGATTGCCCCAATCGTTGATGGAATTGAGGCGTTGCCGAATGCCCTGATCGATGCGCTTGCAAAGAAGGTCACAGAGCTGTCATCCAAGTATTCAGACACCTACCAGGACATCGAGAACGAGATCCATGACACAGAGAAGTCACTGTCGGAGATGATGTCGGAGCTCACAGGATCGCTCGAAGATATAGAGGGAATAGAAGAGTTCAGAAAGATGCTTGGATGACCATGGGTTATCCGTTTGCCTATCAGGTCATGGGATTATAAAGCGCGGCCTGGCATATTCGCCAGAACGCGGGAAGCTGTGTTTCCAGCTGCCAAGGTTCGCAGAGTTTGTAGAGATGAATGATTAGACTATTAAGGAAGGGATTCATATGAACGAAAGGAAAGCACCGGAAATAAGATTCAAGGGGTTCACGGATGATTGGGAACAGCGTAAGGTTGGTGACACTTGCAAAATAAATGGACGAATTGGATTTCGTGGCTACACCGAAAAAGATATTATTTCCAAGGAAGCAGGTGGCGTTCTTACTTTTAGTCCTACGAACATAGTTGATAATAAACTTACAATGGATTGCAAGAACACTTATATCACAAGGGAAAAGTATGATGAATCTCCCGAAATCATGATTAAGAATGGGGACATATTGTTTGTGAAAACAGGTTCAACATTAGGTAAAAGTGCCTTGGTTACTGGGCTTGATGAGGATGCATCTATAAATCCCCAGATTGTTGTTATGAGAGTTGAAGAAGGAACGGAGGCATTCTTTTCCAATGTGCTCACCACGCAAGATGTATTAAAGCAAGTTACCGCAGTAAGAATTGGCGGAGCTGTTCCGACAATGACCGAAACAGAACTTAAGAATTTTGTTTATTATGAACCAACATCAAAAGCTGAAAAAAATAAAATCGGTGAGTATTTTTCTAACCTCGACAACCTTATCACCCTTCATCAGCGTAAGCATAAAAAACTGCTTTCTGTAAAAAAATCGATGCTCGAAAAAATGTTCCCTCAAAATGGTGCTAAGGTTCCAGAAATTCGATTTGAAGGATTTACTGACGATTGGGAACAGCGTAAGTTCGACGAATGGGGGACTTTTTATTATGGACATAGTTGTCCAAAGTGGTCTGTAACAGAAGATGCAACAACTCCTTGTATCAGATATGGAGAGTTATATACAAAATTTGGAACTAAAATTGACAAGGTTTATTCGTACACAAACATGCCTCCAGAAAAGCTTCGCTTTAGTACGGGGAAAGAAGTTTTAATTCCACGAGTTGGTGAAGATCCATGGGATTATAATCACTGTACATGGCTTTCTTTAAAGGATGTAGCGATTGGAGAAATGATTTCTGTATTTAATACGGATCAAGATCCGCTTTTCTCAGCTACAATGTTTAATGCCACATTGCAAAAAGAATTTGCTGTAAGAGTTGAAGGTGGAAGTGTTACAAACTTGTATTTTGAAAAGCTTAGAAATATAGACGTTTCATACCCTTCATTGCCAGAGCAGAAAAAGATTGCAGCATTTTTCGAGAACCTCGACAACCTTATCACCCTTCATCAGAGTAAGCTGGAAAAATTAAGGCTAATAAAAAAATCTATGCTTGAGCAGATGTTTGTATAGTATTTTATAGTTCTGATGAGGTTTGTTAGTGACAGCAAATCCATTTCACATTCTCTCAGGGTAAGAGTAAGTGTAAGATGGCTTTGCTGAATCTTGATGGATTATGCTGGGCAAAAAGCAACGGGAGAAACAATAAAACATCTTAATCAGAATATCCTTGTAGACTTTCCTGTTGTGATGCCAAAGAAGTCTGAACAAGAAAAAATAGGGCAGTATTTTGAAGGCATTGACACCCTTATTACTCTTCATCAGCGGAAGTAGAGGATATTAGAATTGAGGAAAAAATGATTGGATTTGATAAAGAAGCGGATTTTGAGGCAGCCCTTATCGCTGCACTCCAGAGTAATGGATGGGAAAAAGAGGTCATCCATCATCCGACTGAGCAGCAGCTGATAGACAACTGGGCGCAGATCCTTTTTGAGAACAACCAGGATATCGACAGGCTCGACCACAAGCCTCTCGTGAAGGAGGAGATGGATCAGCTCATAGAGCAGATAAAGGAGCTTCGCACGCCGCTGGCACTCAATGGTTTCATCAATGGAAAGACAGTGGCTATTATGCGAAAGAATCCCGATGATAAGCTGCATTATGGCAAGGAAGTGAGTCTGAAGATCTACGACAGGATGGAGATTGCAGCCGGGCAGAGCAGATATCAGATAGTGGAGCAGCCAATTTTCCCAAGACACGACAAGGTTCTTCAGGACAGGCGAGGGGATCTGATGCTTCTGATCAACGGTATGCCTGTATTTCATATAGAGCTTAAGAAGAGCGGAGTGCCGGTACAGGAGGCATGCAACCAGATCGAGAAGTATGCGCATGAGGGAGTCTTTACAGGACTCTTTTCTCTGGTGCAGGTATTCTTCGCGATGAATCCTGAGGAGACTCTGTATTTCGCGAATCCTGGGCCGGATGGCAGATTCAATCCTGACTTTTATTTTCACTGGGCTGATTTCAATAATGAACCGATAAATGACTGGAGGCGCATTGCATCATCTGTCCTGTCAATACCAATGGCGCACGAGATGATTGGTTTCTATACTGTGGCCGACGATTCTGACGGCGTGCTCAAGGTCATGAGAAGCTACCAGTGCTACGCGGCTGATAAGATAGCGGACGGAGTTGCAAAGAATGACTGGAAGGACGGGCGGCAGCTCGGCGGATACGTCTGGCACACCACCGGCTCAGGCAAGACCATGACTTCGTTCAAGTCGGCTCAGCTCATTGCGAATTCTAAGGATGCTGATAAGGTTGTGTTCCTGATGGACAGGGTGGAGCTCGGCACGCAGTCACTCAAGGAGTACCGTGCCTTTGCGGACAATGCCGACAATGTGCAGGAGACTGAGGACACAATCACTCTTATCAGCAAGCTGAAAAGCATAGATCCGAAGGATACCCTGATCGTTTCTTCTATCCAGAAGATGAGCAATATCCGTGAGGATGCCGAGGGGAAAATGCGCGCAAAAGACTTGGAGAATATCAAAGCGAAGCGTATCGTTTTCATTATAGATGAGTGCCACAGATCGACATTCGGCGAGATGCTTACTACGATAAAGGCTACATTTCCAAATGCACTTTTCTTCGGGTTCACAGGAACTCCTGTTTTTGAAGAAAATGAGAAGGCAATGAATACTACTGCAGATATCTTCGGAGATGAACTTCACAGATATAGTATTGCAGACGGCATCAGAGACAAAAATGTGCTGGGATTCAATCCTGCGATGGTCATGGTATATCGTGATAAGGATGTACGTCAGCAGGTCGCAATTCGTGAAGCTGGCGGCGGATCACTGGAAGAGATCCTTGCAGATCCGGCCAGCTCTGACAGATACTATCATTTTATCAATGATGTCCCTATGGTTGGCGAGAAAAAAGAAGACGGGAAGTATGTGAAGGGGATAGAGGACTATTTTCCAAAGGAGCAGTATGAGTCAGATGAGTTTCAGACTGCTGTGGTGGAGGACATCGTAGAGAACTGGCTTACCATGAGCCGGAATAATAAGTTCCATGCGATATTTGCGACGAGCAGCATTCCTGAGGCTATCCGCTATTACAGGAAGTTCAGAGAGATGGCACCGGACCTGAAGGTAACAGGGCTTTTCGACCCGACAATCGATAATGAGGGTGGGAAGAAGTCTCTCGACAAGGAAGACGGTCTGAAGGAGATGATCGAAGATTACAATTCTCTGTATGGTCAGAACTTCGATATTGGGGGATATGCTAGATTTAAAAAGGACGTGTCCGCAAGACTTGCACACAAGAAGCCTTACGAGCGAATTAAGCCTGAAAAGCAGCTTGACCTGCTGATTGTCGTGAATCAGATGCTTACAGGTTTTGATTCTAAATGGATTAATACGCTCTATCTTGACAAGGTGCTCGTATATCAGAATCTGATACAGGCTTTCTCACGGACGAACCGTCTTTTCAATATCAATGAGAAGCCATTTGGCTCCATCAGATATTACCGCTATCCTCATACGATGAAGAGAAATATCGAAGAAGCAGTGAAGCTGTATTCGGGTGATAAGCCTAGAGGACTTTTTGCGGATCATCTGCCTGACAACATCCGTCACATGAATGAGAAGGGTCAGGATATGATCGATATCTTTACCCATGCAGGAATTCCTGATCTCGACAGGCTGCCGGAGGATATTGCCGCGAGGGCGAAGTTTGCGAAGCTGTTCAGGGAGTTCTCTACATACCTGCAGGCTGCACAGATTCAGGGATTCACCTGGGATAAGAAGTCCTATCCTCTGACCGTGGATGATGATGAGAAATCTGGTACGATTGAGATGCTCATAGACGAGAAGACCTATGCTATCCTGAACCAGCGATACAGAGAGCTGCGGAAGTCCGGCCCTGGTCCTGATGGTGATGGAGATGTGCCTTTTATCATTGATCCGTATCTGACTGATCAGAACACAGGGATTATAGACAATGATTACATGAATTCACGCTTCGATAAGTGGATGAAGCAGCTGAATCAGGACGGTGTGTCAGAAGAAGAGAGGAATGACACTCTTGAAGAGCTGCACAAGTCTTTTGCCTTCCTGTCGCAGGTGGATCAGAAATTTGCAAATCTTTTCCTGCATGATGTACAGACTGGCGATGCTAAGCTGCATGAGGGATGGATGCTTTCCGACTATATCGCATCATACAAGCACGACCGCAAGAGTGACCAGATCAGGAGACTGGGTAGATACTTAGGGCTTTCAGAGGAAAAACTGACAGAACTTTTGAATGCGCATGTAACGAAGGACAACATCAATGAATATGGGCGTTTCACAGCTCTTAAAGATACAGTAGTAAAGGAAAAGGCTGCACATTATTTTTCTGAGATAGATGGAAAGACGATGCCTATGTTCCGTGTCAATAACCGTGTGAACGAATTCCTGATGGACTTCATTCTGTCAGGAGGCAAGGATGTATCAGAACCCGATGACGATAAATGACGGCTCTTCATCATCCCAGAATCAAAACTACCAGTTCCCTTCCATCCCCTGATATGATAGAATACTCTTATAGATGTAAATATGATAAGGAATAAGAAGCCGGAGGGGTTATGGTTATTTTTCTTATTAGTAGTCTTACGGAGTATTATTCTGGAGACGGATACGGGGCAAGGCCTGTATACGAGACAAATGGAATGGCCAGGCGGCTTGGCAGATACTGGAAGAAGGATTCAAGGATTCTTCTGTTTGCGGCCGATCCGGACGATCAGAAGGGAAATGATCTTTACAGAAGAAAGATCGGGGATTCACTAAAGCTTTCCGGTTTTTCTCTTGATGAGATAAGGATCTTTGACAGCAGGACAGAGGAGCCGCTTGAGGCTTTGATGCAGTGGGCTGATGTCTTGTATCTGGCAGGAGGCCATGGGCCAGACGAGAATGCATTTATAGAGAAAGCAGGGCTTAAGGAAGCACTTTACGGTTTTAACGGTATCTTTATAGGTGAGAGTGCCGGAGCTCTAAATGCGGCCGCAGATGTCCTTATGATGCCGGAGCTTGCGGGAGAGGCATCAGACCCGGACTTTTGCTATGAGCTTAAGG
>Ga0310695_10014945_pt1 | contig 10420 bp, 4 predicted proteins | sample RumenRJG_04DNA_FD_203882 | JGI IMG/M metagenome (GOLD analysis project Ga0310695, IMG submission 203882) | Bovine rumen microbial communities from Lethbridge, Alberta, Canada - RJG_04 (v2) (version 2) | ecosystem: Host-associated > Mammals > Digestive system > Stomach > Rumen | place: Canada... | reverse complement strand
CTCCGCTTGACCTTCTTCGGAACCGTTGTACCGGAAGGAGGAACCGGCGGGTTGTTTCCGCCGCGTGCATAGGACTGGCGCTGTGGCGACTGCGATACAGGCCGGGGTGTTGTTCCCGATGGAGCGGCACCACTTGCGGCTCTTTGTTGCTGTGCCCGTCTCTGCTGTGCCGCGATGCGCTGAGCCTCTTCAGGAGAAACGCGGCGACGCTGCTGCTGCGGCCGTTGCGTGGAAGAGGATGGGGCAGAGGAGGTCCGTCGGGGATCAGCGGAAGTCCTGTTTCCGGCTGGCTGACGCGGCGCGGTTCCGGATGGATTCGACGGTCGCCGAACGCCGGAAGATGCCGCTGTCTGTCGACCGGAAGAAGGAGCGCCATTCCTGGAAGCAGCCTGCTGCTGAGCGCGGCGGCGCGCTGCTTCTCTCTGCTGAGCCGCGGCAGAGGCGGCAGAGGTGTTCACGGAAGGCCGGACATTATTGGCGGAAGACTGCGCATTGGCAGGCCGTGACACATTGGAAGGTCTGCCCGGATTCCGGGAAGCGGTATTCCCGGAGGGAGAGGATGGCTTCTGTGCCGGCGGATTGACCGGTGTGCCGTCCGGATTGCGCTGTCCGAAGTATTTCTGGAAAAAAGCTTCATCTTCTGCGTCGAATTTCTGCGGTTTATCGAAATATTTATCTTTCAATGAAAAACCTCCTTTGAAATCTGACGTTTGCGGAATTAAGATATCATACCTGTTCTGTCAATTCAATGGAATAATTATGAACAAAAACAGGAAGGCCGAAGCCTTCCTGTCGTTTATTAAAAGGTGGTGGATTCTCAGGCCTGGCCGAGAACGTTGGTGCAGAACTGCTTAAACATGGTGGCCGCTTCTGCACGGGTGGCAGTTCCCTTCGGATCTACCAGGTTGCCGGGTTTGCCGGTGATGATGCCTGCGCCAACGGCCCAGGTGATATTCTCGGTTGCCCAGAAGCTGATGTCTGCAACATCTGCAAAACCGTTCAGGCTGCCGTTGGGAGTGACATCCTTGCCCTTGTAGACTGCGTAGCTGCGGAGAATGGTCGCCAGCTGTTCGCGTGTCACGTTGGCATTGGGAGCGAAGGTCCCGTCGCCCATGCCGGCTACGACATTATTGGCAGCGGCCCAGTTGACCGGATTGACGAACCAGTCACCGGCGGATACATCACGGAATCCGGCGGAAGTCAGGACGGCAGGTTTTCCTTCCATTGCGTACAGGATGGTGCATACCATCGCACGAGTCAGGTTGGAGTTGGGCTCAAAGGTCGTGGCGGAAGTACCGGTCATGATATGCTTGTTCAGGACATAGTCCACAGGACCATGATACCAGCTGTCCGGAGTCATGTCGGAGTATACGGCGCTGGGGCAGCCCTGCTCCCAGGAGGAGTGTCCGCCGCCACTTCCGCCGCTGCCCTGACTGAGATCCGGTTCTCCCTCGCCGGGGGCGAAGGATACATTGACGCTGACATCCGAATCGGGCATTTTGAAGTAATAGGTGGTGTTGATCGCCTTTTTCACAGTGACCGGATTGCCGCCGGCATCACGGACCTGGATGGAGGAGCAGTAGCTGCCCTCGTTGGGAGTCACGGTAATGGCGGTATCCTCGTTGACCTTTGCCGTATTGACGTTGGTCACAGCGGTACCGGCTCCGGTAGCATTGAGGTAGACGTTATGATCGGCCCAGGTCACAGCAGTATCTGTGGAGCCCTGGCTGATGCACTCTTCGATGCGATCTGCATAATAGCGGTGGCCTTCCAGTGTCGGATGGACATTCAGCATCAGTTCGTTGACGAAGTCTGCTTCTACCAGAGCGCGGGGCATGAAGACATAGTCGCATGCGCCGGTAACATCACAGTAGGTGTACTGATCCCTGTAAGGGCTCTCATTCTGAATATAATTGTTGGCGATCATCGTGTTGCCATCGGTAAGGGGACCGATTTCCACAAGGGAAGCGCCGGTCAGCTTGCAGCGATGGAACGGATTCATCAGTCCGATGGCGACCAGTTCGCAGTTCGGGTTGATCTCACGGATCTGCTTGATAATCTGATCCCAGTGGGAAGAGAAATTCATGATGCCTTTGCCGAATCCGTACAGGAAGGCAGAGATGACCTCCGGAAGAACTCCGGCCATATAGGCATATCCGAAGAAGGTATAGACGGCATTGTACAGATCACCTTCCGACTGTCCGGTGAGCAGAGAGACCAACTGGGAGCGGATCTGATAACCGGTAACATCACCGATCTTCAGGTTGGCATCATCCATCACATAGGAAGCGTACATCATGCCCTGTGTGAACATGTCGTTGGCGCCTACGTTCAGGGTGATCAGATCTGCCTTTGCGATATCCGCATGAACGCTGTCCTGCAGCTCGGCAAATTCCTGTGCCGAAGTACCGCCCATGTAGCCGATGGATGTGTTGCTGAACTGGTCATACTGATAGTTTTTATCCAGCAGACGAAGAATATCTTCCGTACGGAATCCGCAGCGTGCATAGTTGTACACGTTTGCACCGGTCTCCTGGGAAACCAGCGTACCGTACAGACCCTGGACCATCAGACCCTGCGGACGGATGTATCCAAAATAATCATCGCCCTTCAACAGTCCATATCCGGCGGCGTTACTGTCGCCGAGGATCAGGTAATTGTTGTAATGCTTGACATACTTGCCTTCTGCAAAAGCACCTACGCCGAGTACGCTGACCAGCAGCACAACGGAAAGCACCATGGCAAGAATACGCGTTGTCTTTCTCTTCATGATTGTTCCACCTTTTGAAAAAAGTCCATAACAAAACAGAGGAAGGGATACTTCCTCCTGATGTGTTATCCTATTGTAACCAAATACAGTGCGTTTTGCAATACCTTATGGGGTTTTATGTTCACCGTCAATCATGAAAAAAGCTTAAGTGCCATATAATAAAGGAAGAAACTGTGATTTTCTGTCCAATTTTGCCAGTATAATTCCCAGTGTTATTGGTGGTAATGAGGTGTTGAAATCATGAATGCTATCCGCTATAATGGATTAAATCCCGTTTCCAAATCGTAAACATTTGTGAGCGGGATAAATCACGGAAGTCAATACCGTTTTAAAAAGGAGCAGTTCGCTCCTCGCTTTAAGACAGACGATAATGTGAGGGTAGTTTATGATGAAAACACATTCTTCCAGACTGATGTGTCTGGCAGTCGCACTGGCAATGATCATTGCCCTGCTGTGTCCCATTGCCGTTGCGGACAATGAGCCCACTGTCAAGACCGCATCCAGTGAGAAACACGCCTATACGTTTATCGGAGACAGTATCCCCAGCGGATTCTCACTCCGGTATGATACACAGTGGAATTCGGAGGTCATCTACGACACCATCCGCAATGCATATGTGTATTGGAAACGTCCTCTTGGCATGCATCAGGTTGTGCCGGCATCCTATCCGGCACTGGTTGGGGAAGCGCTGGGAATCAAGAGCGACAACCAGATCAATTCCTATTACAACAACCTGGCACGCTGTGGCGTCCGCACTCAGGAGATCCTCCGTTTCATGGATCCGGCATACAATGCCCAGATGGCAAAAGATCCGGATGATGAAGGAAACCGCAAGATCCTCAATGAGGGCGGCTACACCGGCATGACGAAGAGAGAGCTGGAAGACCTGTGCAACATGTTTAATGATTATGTGGCCAACTCCAAGCTCGTAACATTGGAGATTGGCTCCAATGACGTGGCGCATGCTGTTCTGGATATTGCTCCGTATCAGCTGCAGAAGGTGCTGGATCAGGAAGCGAAGGGAATCTCCGTTTATGCACTGCTCCGTCGTTCCGAGGAAATCCTCAATAACGGCGGTGACCTGACGGCGATCCTGCTGCAGGCAGTGAAATGGGCAGAGCAGCTCCGTGTCCTGCCGGAGACGCTGGCCGTTTATTCGTCCTCTCTCATCACCGCAGCGTCGGATATGCTCAGCAATTACCAGAAGATCATCAATAAGATCTACGATCTCAACAAGGACTGCACTCTGGTGGTCGTTGGCGCATATAACCCGTTTGCCGATCTGAAGCTGACCGACATTGGCCTTGTCAAGGTGGGCAAGCTCATGGACGGCCTTATTGATTTCGAGAATACCAATCTGAAGAGCATGTCTCCCAACCGGAACTTCGATTATCGTTTTGCGGACATCTCGGATGTCAAGCTGAATGGCTTTACGCGTTCTGCGATGGACTTCATCCTCAGCAATGACCTCGCGGATTTCAATATGGAATATACCGAGACCATTCATCCGGGACAGGAAGGACACCGTTACATTGCCGACCAGATCCTGAAAGTCCTCGGCAGCGACTATTCGCTGAATCTGCCGGAAGAGGGAACTCCTTCGGATGAACCGGTTCCGGAAGGCGCTTACCGCATCCTAGTCGCAAGTTCGGAAGGCGGTGCCATCAATGTCGTACCCACCTCGGCAAAACCGGGAGAGACGGTTTCGGTCCAGATAGCATCCGCTTCCGGATTCCATCTGAAAGATCTGTATTACTACGGTGATCAGACTCCGAGAACATCCCTGACACCGGATGCCAACGGCATGGCAACCTTCGCAATGCCCGCGGAGAAAGTCACAGTGACCGCCTCCTTCGAATCCGATAACGCCGGAGATCCTCTGGCAGTCTTCACAGACGTTAATAAGGGAGACTGGTTCTACGATCCTGTAAAATACGTTGTGATGAAGGGATACATGGCCGGAACTTCCGCCAATACGTTCGGTCCCAATGAAGCACTGACACGTGCCATGGTGGTACAGATTCTCTATGCCATCAAGAGTAAGCCTCCGGTTGAAAAGCGGGCAGGATTTACCGATGTCCCCTCCGGAGAATGGTACTACGACGCTGTTTCCTGGGCAGCGGATAAGGGAATTGTTGCAGGATTCGAGGATAATACCTTCCGTCCGAATCAGAACGTAACGAGAGAAGAACTGGCAACGATGCTCCGTGCATTCACCGCCTATTCCAATGCCGATACCAATGCAAACGGTTCTGTAGACGGCTTTGCCGATGCAGCTACCATCAGCGGCTGGGCAGTGGACCACATCAAGTGGGCCGTCGGACACCAGATCATGGCCGGCAAGCCGGGCAACCTGGTGGATCCGAAGGGAACCGCTACACGTGCCGAAATGGCAACGATGATTTACCGGCTGATGTCCGAGGTCATCGGTGACCGGTACTGATACAACGAATTCAATCAACAAAAAACGCTGCAACCGCAGCGTTTTTTGTTTTTCGGCATAGAAGAAACTTATCGCAAAGGAACGAGAAAGAACCGCGGGAGAGGAAAAGGGAGGAAATGGAACAGACCGTCTTTCATGTGACTAGGTGAGGCATTAAAACAGAAGAAAAGTTGTCGAAATTCACGAAAATACTCGGCACAAGTTGCGTCCGAATGCTTGGATGTGTATAGTAAAAGAGATATAAAATGCTTAATAATGTGCTGTGTTACAGGGCACAGGATGAAGTAGGGAGACATGTTATGAGAAAAACCAAGAAAAGGATCATCAGTCTGCTGATGGCAGTAGCGATGATGACGGCATTGCTGGTTCCCACTGCAATGGCGACCAACAATACCAAAAGCGATAAACACTACATTACTGTCATGGGTGACAGTGTCGCCACCGGATTCGGTCTGAATCAGGATACGGTATGGTCCAGTGAACTGAAGACGCGTCCCACCGGAGAACGGTATTACTTTAAGCGTCCGCTGGGTGACGGAGTTGCGGTACCGAACAGCTATACTTCCATCGTGGCAAAAGCGCTGGGAGTTGATGTGAGCGATCCCAACCATGTGCCGTATCTTTATAACCAGACCCGCGCCGGCTTCCGTTCTGTTGAAGCTTTGCGCATGATCGATCCTGCTTATGATCAGGAAATGATGGGGGATACTTTCGGAAATGAGGAGATCCTTTCCGGTTATTCGGATATGACAGCGGCAGAACTGAAATATATGCGTGAAAACGCGGCAAGACAGGTACAGAATTCCAAACTGGTCATATTGAACCTAGGTTCCAACGATGTCTCTCTTGCCCTGACGGATATCGGTCCGAAGCGGCTGGAAGAACTGTTTGAACAGGAAGAGAAATCCATCAGTGTCCGCGGCCTGATCGAGGGATCAAAGAAGATCCTGGAGATGGGCGGAAGTCTGACAAGCCTTCTGGTCTTTGTTCTGGACTGGGCTGAGACCGTCGGAGCACTTCCCGAAACCCTTGCTGTTTACAGTTCCGCAATGATCGAGGGCGTCACCAAATGGATGGACGTTTATCCCAAACTGGTGGCCCGCATCTACGAACTGAACAAAGATGCGACCATTGTCAATGTCGGTTTCTATAATGCTTTCAAGGAAATGAAACTGACGGATGTGTCTCCGTTTAACATCGGTCAGCTGATGGAACCCGCATCCATCATTGCCGACCAGTATATGAGCACTCTGGCTCCCTATGCCAACAGTGATGAATATGATTACCGCTTCGCGGAAGTCCGCGGAGTCAAACTCAACGGCTTTACAAACTCTCTGCTGACGTCGATTCTTTCCGGAGAACTGGACAACTTCAGCATGGAATATGCTGAGCAGATCCATCCGGCAGCGGAGGGACATGCCTATATGGCACAGCAGATCCTGAATGCTCTCGGTTCCGATTACTCTCTGAATCTGGAGAATGCACCGGTGGATCCCACTCCGGTAATCCCGGCCGAGGATGAGCTGTTTGCAGACGTTCACCGGGGAGACTGGTACTACGACATGGTGAAATATGTTGCCGAAAACGGATATATGTCCGGCACCGGTGACAATATGTTCTCACCCAACGCATCGCTGAGCCGTGCCATGGTGGCACAGATTCTTTACGCCATGGAAGGCAAACCCGCTGTGGCTTCTTCCGGAAAGTTTACCGATGTTGCTGCCGGCGACTGGTATGCAAATGCAGTCAACTGGGCAGCGGAAAAAGGTATCGTAGCCGGATTTGAAGACGGCACATTCCAGCCCAATGCCAATGTAACAAGAGAACAGCTGGCGCTAATCCTGGCCGGTTATGCGAAACTGAAAGGACAGAATACGGCTTCCACTGCGGATATCAACAGTTTCTCCGACAGTGCTTCCGTCAGTGCATGGGCCGCCGACGGAGTCCGCTGGGCCGTGGAAAAAGGCATCATTTCCGGTAAGCCGGGCAACTTGATCGACCCGCAGGGAACTGCCACCAGAGCCGAAATGGCAACCATGATCCGCAACCTGAAAACGAACGTACTGTAATAAGGACAATCCGCAAGGATCGTATGCGGAGAAAACTCAAAATCAGCAGAACAGATAAGAGGCGTGAATCCTGTGATTCACGCCTCTTTTTTTTAACAAAACAGCATCTGAAATAAGGGAAAAAATAAAAAAACTCAAAATAGTTAAAACATTTCGAGCCATTTTGCGTCCTTTTAGGTAAGAAGTTATGAATAAAATTAACGAAAATCCGTTATTTTTTTTAAGAAATCTTAAAGAATTAAATTTACATTAGAATGTTTCTGGGTTAAAATGGAATAGAGTGGGAAATTATGTCAATCTATCCCTGACATTTTTTTCCTAAAAGCATTTTCAAACAGCGAAAGAGAGAGACAATATGAAAAAGCTAATAACCATTTTAATTACTTTGTGCATGATGGTTTCTCTGATTTCCGGCACTGCGCTGGCCGTGGATGAATCTGCCGGAGAAGGAGAACAGTTGACAACGAACGGGACACTGACGGTACAGGGGACACCTCTGTATGTTGCATCCAACCCCGGGGCAGGTCTGGACGGCAGGGTGAATGTATCTTCTGACCTTCTGGGTAACAGCGGAACGCTCTTCCTTCCCGGTAAGGCAGCGGCGGACAAGCTGTGTTTTTCTTGGGATGATGCATCCGTAACTCTGGAAAAAGACGGTGTTGCATACATCAGCGGCAGTGCTCCGGTCGCGGCAGAGAACGAAAGCGTCACCTATCAGGTGAAGAAGGGAGCTGCGGTATCCTCTCTGACGGTGAAGACACTTAAGGGTTCTTCCGGTGTGGAACCGATGTTCCTGGAGATCAATGAGGATCTGGGAACCATTGATGCCATGAAATCCGATGAGAATCACGAAACCAGCTGTTATGGTTCCGTCGTATTCGATCATATAAGCAAATACATGAGCATCAAGGGACGCGGCAACTCCACCTGGACAACCTGGGGATTTGCGAAAAAACCCTACAACATCACCATTTATGAAGACGCCGGTTTTCAGGATTCCAAGAAAGTGGAGTTCGTAAAAGGAGTCAAGACCAAGAAATGGTCTCTTATTGCAAACTTCCTGGATAACTCTCTGATGCGCAACAAGATCGCCATGGATCTGGCGGAAGACATTGGAATCGGGATGAAGACCAGATTTGCCGATCTCTGGATGAACGGAGAGTATCTTGGAAACTATCTGATCACTCCCAAGAATGACTACAATGCGCCGGACGGCGGATACGCACTGGAAAACGACAACTATCTTGAAGAAGGAGAAGAGCAGTTCCCAATCCCCGGAATGTTCGAAATCGGCAAGATCACCGGCGACCGCGGTTACTATAACCGGATGACGGTAAAGGACATCGGCAAGGACGCAAAAAAACAGGGCGTGGATACAGCGGCCATCGAAGACTATTTCCTGGAAGCCTGGGCTGCACTGGAGGATTTTGATTCCGAAAGCTACCAGAATTATTTTGATATGGATTCCTGGGCAAAGATGTTCCTCATGTACGAGGTTTCCAAGACCTATGACTGCTTTTCCGGAAGCCTTCTGATGCACAGGGATGGCCTGACTGCTTCGGATAAGCTCATTGCAGGTCCCGCCTGGGATTATGACGTTTCTTTTGGACGGACGCTTCACAAATTCTTTGTGGGTGTTGCCGAGAATGTTCAGGTCAATGCGGAAGGCTGGTACAACGACAGTATTGGTCTGATGGCTGTGAACCAGCCGGTCAGCCTGTTTCAGGAACTGGGAAAACATGCAAGCTTCATGCGGCATGTTGCAAAAGTGTACAACGAGAACAAACAGAGTTTTGAGGGAGCGGCTGCCGATGTGGATCGTCAGAGGGAGATTCTGCGCCAGTCCGCACAGATGGATGCGGCGAAGTTCGGTATTGTCAACGTGTGCGGAGAATATGTAGTGTCACCGGAGATCATGAGTGCACTGGGAACCGGAAACTACAAGCTCAACTATGAGTTCACCGTCAACTGGGACAATTACGTGAACAACCTGAAGGAATGGTGCACCAAGCGTGTGCTGTGGCTGTCAGATCATCTGGCTCCCGGTGTGGATATCGTTACCTTCCACGGCGGCACAGTGAAGACAGACGGATCGGATGTAAGCAGCGATACCGGAATGCCCTTCGCCGATGTAAAGAGCGGTGACTGGTTCTGCCCCTATGTGAAATACGTTTACGACAACGGTCTGTTTGCCGGCACTTCGGAGACCACCTTTGAGCCCAACACAGCAATGACCCGTGGAATGTTCGTCACAGTCCTCTGGGCACGGGAAGGAAAACCGGCGGCAAAAGACAGCAACTTCAAGGATCTGAAGGCCGACTGGTATAAGACAGCAGTCAACTGGGCGGCAGCCAGCGGGATCGTCGGAGGATATGACGCCGAACATTTCGGCCCTGATGATTATGTGACACGCCAGCAGATGGCTGCGATCATGTATCAGTATGCCAAGTACAAAGGATATGACACGGAAGCAAACGGCAGTCTGGATCAATTCAAAGATGCATCGTCCGTGGCTTCCTATGCTGAAACAGCAATGAAGTGGGCAGTTGGCCACAAGATTATCGCTGGGACCGGAAACGGTCTGGAGCCGGACGGAAATGCGACCCGCGCTCAGGTGGCAGTGGTTTTACAGGCATTTAATAATAACGTGAAATAAAAAAGCATCCCCCAGATAAGCATTCCCCCAATATTAACAGATTGGAGAGTTTATTATGAGAAACTTGAAACGTACGATTTCCATGCTGATGTGTGTCGTGCTGCTCCTTGGAGTGATGGGTATGACAGCGTTGGCAGCGGAAGATACCGGGGCGGCCGAGAGTGAGGCAGTGAACGATCTGCAGCCGGCAGAAGCCGCAGCGGTAGCGACCACAGACAGCAGTGAAGATATGCAGGATGCCGAAGAAGTCCCAACGGAATCCAGCACCGGGAAAAAGGAAAGTGCACTGAAAAGTGTCTTCCGCTCGGAACTGTATATCAAAGCCAATCCGGATGCCGGACTGGACAGCGACATCAAAGTGGACCTCGATCTTGCCGGCGGAACCGGGACCCTGTACCTTCCGGGCAAAGTGTATGTAAACGCTCTGTCCTATTCCTGGGACAATAAGGATGTGGTCCTCATGATGGGAGATACGGAGTTCA
>Ga0310695_10014943_pt1 | contig 10422 bp, 9 predicted proteins | sample RumenRJG_04DNA_FD_203882 | JGI IMG/M metagenome (GOLD analysis project Ga0310695, IMG submission 203882) | Bovine rumen microbial communities from Lethbridge, Alberta, Canada - RJG_04 (v2) (version 2) | ecosystem: Host-associated > Mammals > Digestive system > Stomach > Rumen | place: Canada... | reverse complement strand
GGGATACCGTTCAGCGCCAGGTAGAGATTATTCTCGAGCCAGGCAGCGAACAGTATCAGGTGTTCAATTGTCCATCGCTCTATACCGGCTGCCGTCAGATACGGGGCTCATGGAACGGATTGGAATAATGCTCTAAATGATAAAGGCTGATATGGGAAATATTGATTTTAAAGAAGTGAGAGACAAGGTTTTCAAAGGATGCGGTTGCCTTTCCATCGCTACCATCCTCTTTGTAGTATTGCTGGCCATCATCGGATCGTTTATTGATGACGAATCGACGGCCGACGACTCTGCCGAAGAGCAGAAAACGGAGGCAAAGGAGGAAAAGAAAGACAGCGTGATCGTCAACGAGCCCTTGGAGGGCGATCCCTACAAAGAACTCGATGAACTGATCGGTCTGGGCAAAGTGAAAGATGAAGTACGCACACTGGCAAACTTCGTGAAAGTACAGAAACAGCGTGAAGCCCAAGGTCTGAAGATACCCAAGATGTCGTATCACCTCGTTTTCACTGGTAGTCCAGGTACTGGTAAAACCACCGTTGCCCGTATCGTTGCCCGTATCTATAAGGATTTGGGCGTGCTGAAGAAAGGTCATACGGTAGAGACCGACCGCGGAGGTCTCGTCTCAGGCTATATGGGCCAGACGGCCTTAAAGACCGACTCTCTGATCAATTCTGCCTTAGACGGTGTGCTCTTCATCGACGAGGCTTATGCCCTCGTGCCTGAGGACGGCAATGGCAGCGACTATGGTCAGGAAGCCATCTCTACGCTACTGAAGCGTATGGAGGACGACCGCGACCGGCTTGTCGTCATCATTGCTGGCTACTCCAAGGAGATGAAGCGCTTTATCGACTCCAACCCAGGTTTGCAATCACGTTTCAACCGTTATATCGACTTCCCCGACTACACGGGCGGTGAACTGTTCGACATCTTCAACATGTATGTCAAGAAGAATCAGTACCGATTGGATGCAGATGCCGCAGAATTCCTAAGACATGCGCTCGACAGTGCTGTCTTGCATAAAACCCGTAACTTTGGTAATGCCCGTTATGCGCGTAACAAGTTTGAGAAGGCCATCCAGGAACAGGCCAACCGTCTGGCGAGTGTCAGAAACGCCACGACCGACCAACTCACGCTGATTACGCTTGAAGACTTGCAGAAATCATTCAAATAACAACTCATTATGAACCTGAACCCAAACTATTTCAAACACTGTACCGCCATCCTGATGATGGCCACGCTGATGGCAGGCTTCACAGCCTGTGCATCAAAGAAGCAGGTAGCTGCCGTATCGTCGCCCTTGTTGGAATCACAGCCGGCCAAACAGCCCATGCAGATGATTCTCGACTCCGACTTTGGCAGTTCTACCGATGACCTCTTTGCGTTGATGATGCTCAACCATTACATCGACGACGGACGAGTTAACCTCCGGGGTATCATCGTCGATCGTGAAGGTGAGAAGAATGCTCAGCTGGTGGATATCTTCAACAACTATTACGGCCATCCCGAGATTCCTATTGGTCTGGAGCGTAACGGTGTCAAGAATCCCCGTTGTTTCATTCCCTATAACGGCATCGTTGATCTGAAGGATGCTCAGGACAATCCGCTCTTCAAGCGTTCCGTTGATGTCAGCAAGCTGCCTGAGGGCTATAAGCTCTATCGTAAGCTGCTGAGTCAGGCCGACGATAACTCCATCGTGGTTGTTGCCATCGGCTTTGTAACCAGTCTGGCCGAACTCTTTGAGTCGGGTGCCGACGAGTATTCACAGCTCAGTGGTGTCGAACTTTTCGGCAAGAAAGTCAAGTCGGTCTATATCCAGTCTGGCCGTTTCGAGAGCGGCGACAGCCTCAGCGGCTATAACATGAGAGCTGCCTCTAAGCAGTCGGCTATCTTCTACGACAAGCTGCCCAAGAACGTAGATCTGATTATGTCACCCAGTAATATCGGCGACATGATGAACTATCTGCCGCAGGATGTGCTCGTTGACCTCTCCTATACCGAACAGAACCCCATCAAGGCGGTCTATACCAATTATACCTGTGATACAGGTCAGCGTATGTGGGACACCAACTGTCTGGTGAATGCAGTGCTGGGCGACAAAGAGTATCACATGTCACCCCGCGGCTGGGTGAAGTTCATCGATAAGGGCGAGGAGTCGCTGATGCTCTTTACCCCCGATCCCAATGGAAACGCCCGTTACCAGATGCCTGGTGACACCTATTTCGCTGAAGAGAAACTGATGGATATCCGTCGTCATAATCGTATTAACGCCCATGTCGCTCCTTATACCATCGAGGCTCCCCAGCCACAGATTATCAAGGCTGAGGCTGCTGCCTGGGCAAAGCCCCGTATGTCACAGCTCGTGGACAAGTATCTGGGATCAGCAGGCAACACGCTCGACCCCGATGAGGTACGTATGCTCTTCCGTCCATTAGGCTATACAGGGCCTAATGCCAACGACTATGCCGAGGCAGAACAACTCGTGGTCAATGCCGTTTTTGAGAAGATGATCCAGAAAGCTCTTCGCGCAGGTCGTAAGGACATCGTGATCGTCACTGGTCCTCCAGCAAGTGGCAAGAGCACAGCCGTCAAGAAACTGAACCTGAAGAAAGCCGGTCTCATCTATGATGCCACTTTGATTGGCGATGGCCGTCTGGCAGATGTCATCCGCAAGGCCAAAGGTCTGGGAATGGAGAAAGTGACTGTGGTGCCCGTTTATAACGATGTACTCACCTCCTACAAGAACAGCCTGAACCGCGGTAAGATGACATGGCGCTATACCGCACTCGACTATATGGTCAATGCCTTCCGTGATAATATCGGCAAACTCGACCAGATTCGCCGTGACTTCCCCGATGTCGAAATCATTCCTGTGGATTGCTCTAACAACAAGGGATGGATCCGTGTAACGATCGACGAAGCACGTAAGTGGAACTATGAGGTTACAGAGAAAGAGATGACCCAGCTCTTTACCTGTCTGCTCGATGAGATCAATAATGGTGAGATTGAGGCCGGCTCTGTTCCTGCCGCTACGGGTAATATCCTCTCTATCAAGACTACTGGTGAGGCTAATGCCGCACTGGCCAAGGAGATTGATCGCAAGGTCAATGAGATTATTCAGGAATTTAAGATGAGATAATAACTAAGAAGAAAGTACGATGAAAAAGATCATGTGTTTCGTCATTGCCGCTATGGCAATCAGCATTATAGGTTGTAAACAGACCCCCAAACAGGCAACTGCCGCTGAAGAAGTGGCGTGGTATGAGAACGACTCCGCCCTGCAAGCCCAACTGGCTGCAGCCATCGAGGATGCGAAAGCGCTCGACTCCTCCAAGATTGTCAATAACCTGATGCCTATTCAGAAAGGCTACCCTGGTGAGGAGTGGGCCACTTTCGACGGTCATGACATGGTGCTCGTCGTCACACTGGTTGACTCCAGCCGTCTGCAGCGTTTCTTTGGTCGCGACGACCTTTATCGCATCGAGCGTGAGATGGGCACATGGGTATCGCTGCCTATCGACTGGGCCAACCGCCGTGCAGCTTTCGAGGGGCTCGACAGTATTGGTGCCCACATGCGTCTGATACAAATGTATGGTCTCGACCCCACTTGCGACTATGATATTATGGTTAGTTTCTATGCTGATCCTGCTGGCATCTTCCGTCCTGCCCACGATCCTGCTATCAACACGACTTCTGCTGGTCTGGAATTCCCAGCCTATGCCGATGAGAACTACAAGGTGGGTGTCACCAACTTCCGCGAGTGGTACCGCTATAGCATTGAGGCAGCCTTCGAGGACGACAGCCCACTGCCATGGACACAGTTAGGCTATACCTACGACTGGCATGAGGGCGACAACCACCAGGGTGTGTCGGAGTATATCGTCACCGATCAGACGCTCGTAAAGGTGAAGTCAGCCCAGACTGCCTGGGAGTTTGTCAAGAGCCTCAAGTAAAGAGCGACAGATATGAAAAGACTCATGATTTTCGCCATCTGCGCGATGGCTGTAATGATCAGTTGCAAGAACAAAGGCAAGACCGAGGCGGCCTCTCTCGAAGATACAATCTCTGCTGTCATCGACAGCATCATCGAGGAGACCGACACCACACCCATGCCCATGTTCCTGATGGGCGAAGATGGCCGATATGCCCAGATGCTCTACTGGACTAGCGACCTGAAGGAGCCACAGAAGACTGAGGACAATGAAGACTGGTTCGCCATTCAGCACCAGAGTTGGGCTCTGCAGGACATGTTCCGTCGCAACATCCATGAATATACGAATATGTTTGTAGATGACAAGGTGGTGAAAATCAAGTTTGTCGATGAGGTATTAAAAGATCCTGACGGAAACACCCCAAGCATAGGCGAACGTCATGGACGCAATGACATACCATCACTCTGTGCCCGTTTCGACTTTGCCGATGCCAAGGACAAGAAGAATGGCTGGGGTGACGTCATCGTCACCGACAACTACCTGAAGTCGCGCAAACACCTGCCCATCACCTTTATCGCATCCGAGTGGAACAAGCCCAAGCCACTACCTTCAGCCGTCATCAAGCAACTGGAGCAGAAATACGGCATGAAGGTCAGTCGCATGCAACATACGGCGACCATCGGCGACCACTACATCTGGGGCTGTCTGCAGTTCGAGGGTGCCTATGCGAATGCGCCAAAAGACAAGTACGATCCTGACCGTAGGTCTGCACTGGCCCTCGATGTCATCATCGATGGCGATAAGTTCTATGTCAATGAGGAACTGGGGTATTATGATGACAATTATGGTGCCACTTGGAATGCAGACGACGACGGACAGTATGTCGGCTGTGATCTCCTGGCGGCTTTCGAGGGACCAAAGGGACTGGAACTCTGCTATCGTCGCGATGCCCCTGAGAGCACGGCTATCGGCATGTTCTATATGCGAGGCGATCAACTCATACAGATCACCTACGAGACCTATCATAACATGGTCGATGAGCAGCGCCCTATCTGGAAGAGCGATATCGCCCAGATGCAGAAACTCTTCCAGGCTGCCGACCATGAGTACAGGAACGTGAAACTCACCAAGTGGGCTTACACCTATGTTGACTTCACCAACGACTGGCTCTGGCTGCGCGACAAGAAAGATGAGTATGGCGCTTTCTTCATCCGTGACGATGCGGGCAACTTCCATTTCGTGGCCGCTGAGACCCCACGTCTGAAGCCCACGCGCTTGCGTAAAGACGGTATTTGCTACCTCTGCATCTCCGGCTCTGCAGGTGGCCCTGCTACTTATTCTGAGATCTATGCCTTCAAGGATGGAAAACAGATCGAACGCTTCACAGCCCTCTACGTCTATGGCGATATCGATGAGTGTACCCTCAACGGCAAGCCCCTCAGCAAAGAAGACGGACAGACCTACGTTAATAACCTGCCTGATCCCGAGGAGATGACAGCTTCTTTCACTGATATCGAGGCTAAGCCTGAACCATGACAGATTAATCCCAACATTCGAGATTCTTTTCTATCGCAGGTAACTGCCTGCGATGGAAAACGGGTTCTTTAACACCCTTGCGTTTCTGCTGCTTGTAATCCTCAAGCAGCAGAAATACATATTTACCCAGTACGACGATGGCTATCAGGTTGCATGCCGTGAGCAAGGCCATACACAGGTCACCCAGGCTCCATACAAGTTCCAAGCTCGCCAAGGCGCCAAACATCACGACCACGCCTCCAGAGAATACTCTGTAAACCGTCAGTACCAACTTGTTCTTCGTCATAAACCGTATATTGGCCTCCCCGTAATAATAGTTGCCGATAATACTCGAAAAGGCAAACAACAAAATGACCACCGCAATGAAGATCGGACCCGCATGGCCTATCTCCTTGCCGAGGGCTGCTTGCGTCAGGGCGATACCGTTCAGTTCTGGTACATCATACAGACCACTGATCAGAATCACGAAAGCCGTACACGAGCATACCAACAGGGTGTCGGTAAACACGCCCAATGCTTGAATCAAACCTTGTTTTACTGGATGCGACACCGTGGCAGTCGCTGCCACATTAGGGGCACTACCCTCGCCTGCCTCATTGCTGAACAAACCGCGTTTCACACCGTTCATGATGGTGGCTCCCAAGGCGCCTCCTACACCCTGTTCCAATCCAAAGGCATGCGTTACAATCACTTTCAACACCTGAGGAATCAGCCCGAAGTTGATGATGATAATCACCAATACCAGCACGAAGTAGCCGATGGCCATGATAGGCACCAGCACCGCACTGACGTTGGCGATACGATGAATACCGCCAAACACAATGGCCAATGCCAAGACACTGAGTACGATGCCAACAACCAACGGATTCCAGCCGAAAGCTTCTTGCATGGCTCCACAAATGGTGTTGCTCTGTATCGAGTTATACGACAGGCCAAAGGTAACCGTCAGAAGTATGGCAAAGAGATAGGCCATCCATTTGCAGCGAAGTCCTTTCTCTATATAATAGGCAGGTCCGCCGATAAACGATTCCTCATGGCGTTGCTTGAATAATTGTCCCAAAGTCGATTCAACGAAAGCAGTAGCCGACCCCATCAGAGCGATAATCCACATCCAGAATACCGCACCAGGACCGCCAACGGCTATCGCTGTTGCCACACCGGCTAAGTTGCCCGTGCCTACACGTGTTGCCACAGACACAGCAAAAGCCTGAAACGAAGAGATATGCTTATGTCCCTTACCCTCGTCTTCAAGATTCTGTATGCCCTTAGTCGCTGAATCGGTCAACAGTCTGAACATCTCACCGATCATCCGGAACTGCACCCCTTTTGTCTTCCACGTGAACCACAACCCACAGGTGACAAGTGCACCAATGAGTACATAGCCCCACAGGGCATCGTTCACATAAGTAATCATTTCATTCAACATTTCGGGCACAAAGATACGAAAAAAGCCTAATAATCAAAAAAAAATCGTATCTTTGCACCATATTTGTCTAACAAAAACAGACAGACGATGAAAAAAGTAAAGAACAGCGAGTTGCTTTTGTCATATATTCGCGAGGGGCGCATGATGACCCGTCGCGAAAAACTCTCGCTGATCATCCAGCTGAGTATTCCCAGTATCCTGGCGCAGATCTCAGCGACGGTGATGTTCTTTATCGATGCGTCAATGGTAGGTCATCTGGGAGCCAAGGCCTCTGCTGCCATCGGCCTTGTAGAGACCACCGGATGGCTGATGGGCGGCCTGGCAAGTGCAGCCAACATGGGATTCTCCGTACAGGTAGCCCACTTCATCGGCGCCAACGACTTCGAGGCAGCCCGACGCGTCATGCGACAGTCATTGGTCTGCTGTCTCATTTGGGCCCTCATCATCTCCGTGTCGTCTATCGCCATCTCGCCTTTTCTACCCTATTGGCTTGGCGGCACACAAGAGATTGCCCACGATGCTTCGCTCTATTTTGCCATTTTCGGCTTCTGCGGAATATTCTTCCAGATGGAGGGACTGGCTGGCTCCATGCTCAAGTGCTCTGGCAACATGAAGATCCCCTCAGTGCTGAATATCGGCATGTGCGTAATGGACGTCATCTTCAACTATTTCTTCATCTACATCCTCGGACTTGGTGTGATGGGTGCCGCCATTGGTACAGGTGTGGCCATTCTGATCACAGCCATACTCATGCTCTACTTCCTGCTCGTGAAGTCAAAAATGCTGTCGCTCGTTGGTCGCCCCGGCTCCTTCAAGCCCAAATCAGATACCGTCAGCACAGCCTTTAAGATCGGGGCTCCGATGGGCTTACAGCACATGCTGATGGGAGGCGCACAGATTGTAAGCACCCTCATCGTAGCGCCATTGGGCACCATCGCTATTGCAGCCCACTCACTGGCCATCACGGTAGAGAGCCTCTGCTACATGCCAGGCTACGGCATCGCCGAAGCAGCCACGACACTTGTCGGACAAGGCATCGGCGCAGGCCAACGGCTCTTGACGCGTTCATTCGCCTACCTGTCTGTCAGCCTCGGCATTACTATCATGACCGTCATGGGCATCATGATGTGGATCTTCGCCCCAGAACTGATGGGCATCATGTCACCTGTCGAAGAAGTGATAGCCTTAGGTACCGATGTCCTGCGTATCGAGGCATGGGCAGAACCGATGTTTGCAGCCGCCATCGTGGTCAACGGTGTGTTCATAGGTGCTGGCGATACCTTCATACCCGCCATCATGAGTCTGGCCTCCATGTGGGCTGTCCGTCTGACACTGGCTGCCACCCTGGCTCCTAAATACGGACTGAAGGGCGTATGGACGGCGATGGCCATCGAACTGTTCTTCCGAGGCAGCATCTTCCTGGCAAGGCTTCTCAAGGGGGGATGGAGCGAGAAACTTAAAATCAAAAGTTAATAACCAAAGATAATAAATAATGATGACCACTATGCGCAAAATTCGTCTTTTCATACTTTCATCACTGTTCTCTCTATGTTACCTTCCAGCATCGTCTCAGACGAAAAACGCTGAGGTTCTGTTTGAGACAACGGCTGGCAACATCCGTATCGCCCTGTATGACGAAACGCCCCAAACCCGCGACAATTTTCTGAAAATCACGAAGATGGGCGTTTATGACTCTCTGCTCATCCATCGTGTCATCAAGGACTTTATGATCCAGAGCGGCGACACCAACAGCAAACATGCCAAACCGGGCCAACTGTTGGGAACTGGCGATTTCGACTATACCACAGAGGCCGAGTTCCGCCTGCCACAGATCTTCCATCGCCGCGGCACCATAGCCATGGCCCGTGAGAGCGACAAAGTCAATCCTGAGCGTCGATCCTCTGCCTGTCAGTTCTATATCGTCTGGGGCAAGGTCTATCAAGACGATCGCCTGCTCGCAAAAGTACAGGAAAGACTCGACTCTGCCACACAAGGACAGGTAAAACTGACGCCCGAGATGATCGAAGTCTATAAGACCGTAGGAGGAACGCCCCATCTCGACGGACAATATACCGTCTTTGGAGAGGTGATCGAGGGGATGGACGTCATTGAGAAAATCCAGGGCGTAAAGACCGACAAGAACGACCGTCCGCTGGAGGACATCCGCATTCTGAGAGCCACCGTCACCAAAGACCTGCCTCAGCCAGAGAAGAAGGAAACGGCCAAGAAGAGAACGCCTCGGAAGACTGGAAGAAAGAAATAATGGACATTTCGCGCATCACGGGCACAGACATGTGGCTGAGCTCTGATTGGAGAGTCTATGAGGATGGTAAGGAAATCATTCATGAAATGACTAAGGTGGAATAGGGACAAAAAAAAGCCGCTCAAGGGTCATCAACGACTCAAGGGCGGCGCCAACAATCTATGAATAACTAAAAACCTTTTCTGAGAAGAAACGGAGTGTCACCACTGCGTCTGTTATCCCTACTGGCAAATCTTTTTCTAACACCTTAGAATACCTAATGCCAATCAATCTTAATAAAAACCTAAAACCAAAATTCTAACTAACTATTAACTCTAACTAAACCTAAATCAATCTTTAACATTTACCTCAACTAATACCTCTGTATTGTGTCTGTGTAATTTCTATTGAAGATGTCATTGTTTCCTTTTGACGATGCAAAGGTACGACGATTTTTGCAACCCGCAATGGATTGCACCCTGTTTTTGTGAAAAAAGTGCCCTTCTTTTGATGTATATCAAGCAATTGTGTGCGAACACAATCATTTTGTGTTCGATAACAGCTCTTTTGACACCTTATTCGTCAACTCTACGAACTCTGGGATAGAAAGTTGCTCTGGCCGCCGCGTCATCATCGCGTCGTCGAAGAATTCTGAGGAGGCTGGATGGTCGCCATTGAAGATCTGACGGAGGGAGACTCGCAGCATCTTACGGCGCTGATTGAAGACCGTCTTGACGACACGACGGAACAGTTGCTCGTCGCAACCAAGGTCGGTGACCTCATTGCGTGTCATACGGATGACGGCACTCTGAACCTTGGGAGGCGGATTGAAGACACCGGGTTCGACGGTGAAAAGATATTCGACATGATACCAAGCCTGAATCAGCACGGAGAGGATGCCATACTGCTTATTGCCAGGCTGAGAGGCCATACGCAGGGCTACCTCATGCTGGATCATACCTGTGCAACAGGGTATGAGGTCTTTATTGTCGAGCATCTTAAAAAAGATCTGCGATGAAATATCGTAGGGATAGTTGCCCGTCAAGACGAACTGCTGGCCATCGAACACCTCGTTGAGATCCATCCTGAGAAAATCGCCACCTACTATATTATTATATAGGCGCGGGAAATGCTCCTGAAGATATGCCACCGACTCACGGTCGATCTCGACGACCTTAAATGGGCGAGGTTTCTCAACAAGATACTGAGTCATGACGCCCATGCCAGGCCCTACTTCGAGCACAGGGAGGTCGGGACAGGCATCTACGGTATCGGCTATCGCCTTG
>Ga0310695_10014942_pt1 | contig 10422 bp, 9 predicted proteins | sample RumenRJG_04DNA_FD_203882 | JGI IMG/M metagenome (GOLD analysis project Ga0310695, IMG submission 203882) | Bovine rumen microbial communities from Lethbridge, Alberta, Canada - RJG_04 (v2) (version 2) | ecosystem: Host-associated > Mammals > Digestive system > Stomach > Rumen | place: Canada... | reverse complement strand
TATGACAACATTTGCATTGAATAATCTTTGGACTTATCTACAGGGACTTTCGCTCTCGCAGAACGATCGCGAGTGGCTTGCAAACAAGTTGATTATGCCAAAAGAAAAGTAGCATATCAAATATCAGGTTACGACATTATCTCTCAGAATATTTTGGAAGTGTCAGAATTATTTCATACCTTTGCACTACCTAATAGCAATTATATGGACGAATTACAAAACATTCAGAATCTCATATATGTCATTCGCGGACAGCGTGTGATGCTTGATTTTGACCTTGCGACAATCTATCAAGTAGAAACTGCTCAACTCAAGCGTCAGGTTCGACGTAATATTGAACGATTTGAAGGTGAGGATTTTATGTTTGAACTTTCTCATGAAGAACTCTTGAGATGCCAAATTGGCACCTCAAGTTGGGGAGGTAGTCGCTATGGAGCTTTTGCATTTACCGAAATTGGTGTTGCTATGCTTAGCGGAGTCCTTAAATCAAAGGTTGCTGTTGAAGCAAACCGCAAGATTATGCGTGCTTTCGTAGCCTATCGTCACTTGGCCGAGTTGCCTCTTGCTGCCACATATCTCGACCTAAGAAAGCAAATCGAAGATCTCAAAAACGAGGTGAACGATATTCTTGCCGATCAGAACGACATTAACGAGAGCACTCGTGCCCAGCTCGATGCCATCAGTACTGCGTTAGCTGAACTGCAGGCTAAGCCTGCTGCAGAAAAGCCTCGCCGTCCCATTGGTTTTATTCAACCAAAAGACGAAGAGGATTCTTAACTTCCTCTTCCTCCACGCTGTCTATCTTCGTTGCATCCATCATTTTTATTCGTTATTTTTTGCTATTTCAGAAAATGTTCTTAATTTTGCAGCGGTAATCATTTAATAATTGGCTTATGACAACATTTGCATTGAATAATCTTTGGACTTATCTACAGGGACTTTCGCTCTCGCAGAACGATCGCGAGTGGCTTGCAAACAAGTTGATTATGCCAAAGGAAAAGACTACAGAACTTTCGGCAGAAGAGCGGAAGGCAGAGTTCCTTAAAATGGCTGGTATTTGGTCGGAAACAGAAGAAGGAGAGGAGTATTATCAGATGATGAAACATCGCAACGAAGAACGTCCTCTTAATCGTGAAATCGCCCTTGATGATTAACGACTTATGAAACTTTTGAGAGAAAAAAGTGGTGATCGAGGGGGGATGGAAAGGTTACACTGTGCTGGCACGGTGTGATGCACGGGGTTACGACACACGGGGGCAGTCCACTGTGATATTTTTCTTTCATACTCTTTTCCACACCTTCCACCTTATTATATAATAATAGAGCCATCATCAATGGTGGCTCTAAGAGATTAAAATGTAACGCCGTGCCAGTGAATTTAATCTATTTACTCGTTGTTACCCAAGAATGCAATCCTCTTCAGGGGCAACATATTCTTATCCTCATCGCTCATCTTGTCATAGTACTCCTGCCACATCACAATAAACTCATCACCATCAATCAGACGAATGAATTTATCGCCACTCGATGCAGCATGTTTGGCATCTGTAGAATATGTACCTGATGTAACAAATAGGGCAATATCACCAGCTTTTAGTATACCAAGTAGAGCTCGTACATCAGCAGCTCCAGTTGCTGTATCCGGCTTGTGCTTTACCTGCACTTTGATTCGTGGGGTTTTAGCACCCAAGGGATCTGTATAAGCCACAATGTCGATGCCACCATCCTTGCCGCGAGGAGCTACCGACTGAATATAGTAACCCATAGCTTTGAGTAGTGATGCGACAAGGTCTTGGAATTCATAAGGATTCTTACTCTTCAGATATTCACGGATACCATTAGCTGCTCTTTCTTCCAAAGTTTCCAGTTCAATCATGGTTTCCTTTGCGGGGTCGTTTTCTTCTTCTGGTTGAGCCACAGGTTTTTCATCCGTTGTCTGCTCCTTGCCACGATACCATGCTTTATAACGTTTCCACGCTTCATCGCGCAATTTCTCTGCTCCAAGCTTTAGTGCCTCCTCACCTTCAGGAGTTATCGTCCAATTACCCTTTTTCTTTATAAGGAACCCTGCACGCACGTAGTCAACCGATGTAAAATGCATATTGCTTTGCCAACGGATATTACCTGTATTCTCCAAAGTCTCTTTCTCCCAAGCCGAGAGTTCTACTGATTTTTCAATTTCTTGCATCAGTATGCGTATAGGCATTGTACCTCCGTTCTTCGAGAGAATGGTCAATGCTGCGAACATCGTCTTGGCCGACGTTACATAGGATTTTGATTTTGCTTTCATACCTTTGAGTTTATTTTTATTCCATTGGCTTAATCATCGATTCGATGAAAGAGGTTTCTTCGTCTGTCAGACCATACTTAGCATAGAGTTCTGCGTCCGTCCAAGGTTTGCTGAAATCTTGAAGGGGGACAAATTCATATACTTGAGCAAATGCATCTTGAGTTTTCTTTTTTATTGAAACCATAAACCTAAAGAAGCGAGTTTTAATGTAGGAAATAATATTCATACATTCTTCTTTTGAAAAATTGTGTTTAACAGGATCATAACCTATACATATATAAGTTTGAGAACATATACTACCTGGCTCTCCATAAAAAGGAACACCAAGAACAATAGGGTCATATCCAGAACCACCCGCCTTTGGTATATATACTTTATGAATATCTACCGTTTCGAAGGCCTTTATCATATCCTTTTTCCGAATCCATGCATATCCACAATTAACCATACCCTTATTAAGATAGTATTTAATATTATGTTCTTCATCTTTCTCTAATACATAACCTTTCCAACTGGTGTTCAATATGCCCTTAGCGCAATCACAAAATAGAGTACCAGAAGCCACTAAAGAAGCAAAAGATTTTTCTCCAATGTATTCGCCCTCACTAGCAACAACTTTCTTAATGATGTTGGATGCTTCTAAATCTCTGATAACAATACCGATGCCTAAAGAATCCAGATTCTCATCACGAGTGTAGATTTTATCTGCTTTATGGAAAAAATATTTGCATTTGCCTGTATAAGAGTCAGAATACAAATAGTAGTTGACACCTCCTTTTATTTCAACATTACTAAATACATCAGTAGTAATGGGGAAATCATGTACTTTTATAAAATGATTTGATTGGATCATCCTGTCAACCCATTCATCAGAAATACCTCTGCCAGCTTTTGTCATCCATCTGCTTGGTGTTATTAAAGAAGAATATTTGGGCTTCAACTTACAAGATACATCCATAAATTGAGGATAAACAGCGCCTGCAAGTGCAGCTTGGGTTGACGTTGTTTTTTCGGTTGTTTGCATTACCTGATACGGCGGATTGCCAACTATTGCGTCTAATTTCATATTCGTATTATCGTTGATTTTCCAGAAGTGTTTGCCATCACGGAAAGTGTTGACAACAGCCTCTGGGCGTTCAGAAATATTCTTGATTAAATCTTTGTAGTACTGAGCATTCACTCTGACGGGACGGAATCCGGCAAGTGTTCGTTTGGTGATACTGCGAGCCATTGGGGTCTTACAGACTACGAGGATGTTTTCTTCTATCGTTGCATCCCAAAGGCTTTTGGCAAAACCGATTCCCACTTCACCATATTTGGCTTTAGCTTCCTCTACTCTACACCTATATATATTATAAGCCACATAGAGAGGATAGAGACCACTCTTGGAATTGATTTCTAGGATATGACTATCTGTGCGGAACACATCTTTTGTGACTTGGCCTTGGTCTACATAACGAGGCACCGAAAGCATCTCTTTAAAGTTCTCATCATAGAAGCACCAGCCGCCTAAGCAGTCACTCATGTGCATATTCACCACTCGCCAAGGTGTCAGTACAGTTTCCTTATCCGGATTGCGGAAAGTATTGAAGATGCTGGCGATACGCTCGATACGTTCCTCTATCGTGAACTTATCCGCTGCACGAGCCATTTCACGGATGCGTTTACCTGCCTCACGGAATACATCTGGCTCGTAGTATTTCTTGAATTTCTCAAAACGCTCCTTATCAACACCCTTGGGCATGAACTCTTCCCAAGACTGATCATCTATCAAAGATGCAAAGTTGTTGATGGTGATTTCCTCTTCCTCGTTTTTTAACTCAGCACCATAGATAAGCAACGGCATACGTATAGATATACCACGAAGAATACTGATAGCATTTCGACGCTGACTGCTCATTGCTTTCAGTTCGTCCAATCGTGCCTGCTCTTCTGGGGTGCGCTCTTTCTTGGGTTTCTTCTCTAAGCGCTCTTTCTCAGCATATTGCTCATTTGTAAAGCCTTGTTTGTTGACATCGATATCACCCGTCTTCGCCATAGCCTTTGTGGCACCGATAGTCTTTTTTAGTTCATCAAAGTCCCTCAGTTCAACATCTGTCAGTTTCAGCAGTTCGTCATTATAGAGTGCTCCATCCTCAAAGCCACATTGCACTACCTTTTCTATCTGGGCTTTCTTTAGTTGGCTCATCATCTTGTTTACATCATAGGGCTTCATCTGTGAGCCATCGATAGAGATGATTGGGCAGAAATTGAGGAAGTCACCCAAAATCTTTCGGTCTTCATCAGTCTGTTTACCGACTTTGGCGCTGACTTTTGCCGTCTCTGCCAATACTCTCAATGTACGGTCTGGCGCAAAGTCGAAAGCATAGCATTGCTCTTTCATACGGCCATGACAGGTGAAGGGTGTCTGAACACGGAAGATGGTCTGCATATATTGTGCTGCAGAGGTGCTGAAGGTGCCTGCCATCATGAATACGGCTGTCCAAGGTTTGATGCTGACACCCGTTGTCAAACGACCACAACTTAGGGTGATGGTATAAGTCTCGTCAGGATCAGGGCCGATAGCATCATTCACCATCTTCAGGGCCTCTGCATTTTCCTCATCCTCATCACCATTACCAGCCACGTTGACCACCTTGAACAAGCCAAATACGGGATGTGCCTTTAGCTTGGCACTCAACGCTCTGGCAGAAGCCACACCAGGAACCACCCAGAGCGTATGTCGGAATATCTTGCGGAACTCGTCGCGACTATAAGGATAAAGACTGTCTTTGTCATCCTTGCAAAGCAGGTCAAGGAAACGGTCTACATCCTTTTCATGTATGAACGAATCATCATCTTTGGTACGGAAAAACTCACGGAAATTAAATGCCTTCTCGTCTTCCACATATTCGCTCATCAGATTGCCTAAATCGTAGGTGTAGATGTTGATGGCAGGTAGCGATTCATATGGATTGGGATCACCCATGTGTGTCAAATCCCATTCCGCTTTCGCCCTCTGCTCCATTACGTAGTCCCAAGTAAAGATCTCGTTCTCGCTATAGTCATCAAGCAGGTTGAAGGGCGTACCTGATAAACGCAATACTTTGGTCTGAGGTTTTATCAGTTCATTGACTACGTTCTTGCCTAATTCCGTCTGTGTGCCCTCATGAGCTTCATCTACAATCAGGAAGTCCCAAGGGGCATCGAATATCTCGCTGTTCTTCTCGAACTTACCACCTACAAGGTCTGAACCTCGGAGGTCTTGCATGGAGGCAAAGTAGACATACTTGTCGCCCTTGGCTGCCAACTGTTCGAGTTTTCCGAACAGTTCCCCTTTATTCTTGGAACCATAATGGTAATCCTTACGGTCGAAGAATATCTTCTGGAAGTCCTCAAACCATCCTTCATCTACAACTGGGCGATGGGTTAATATCAAAGTACGAGTGAAATCTGCCTGCTTTACCACCTCCAAGGCTGAGAGTGTCTTTCCAAAGCGCATCTTGGCATTCCAGAGCATCTGGTTGCTGCGTCTGAATTGCTTGATGGTCATGTCGATGGCCTTGCTCTGCTCCGGACGGAACACTATAGGTGTCTGCTCAGTCGTGATATCGCCAGGCTTCAAGCTTGTCTGTCCATTCTTTACAGCCTTGATGGCATTCTTCGCAGTTTCCAAGTCACAACAATACCACTCGTTGGCTCCCTTGACGGTATCGAAAACTTTCTTCTTGATACCGCTGCGCTCCAATACCGTGTGTACCTGTTTGTCGTTGAACGAACAGATGGTGCCACCCTTGATGTAGATGGTCAGTTCTGTATGCAGCAACTGGTAAGCGATGCCTGCCGTCTTCGTATATTGATCAATACGTTTACGGGCAGCCTCCTGTAGTAATGGATCGTTTGGTGCCAAGAGGTCACCATTATCCTCTTCCAAAGTAGTTTCGCCAATCTTCAGGCAGTCCTTATGCCATTCGTCGCCGATGGCAAAGATATAGATGAGGCGTGATTTTAGTGAGGACTCGAATGTTGCCATAGGTCTTTATCGTTTGATGAGGTCAATGAATCGGATTTTCTTCTTGTTGTTAGGCCAGTCGCGAATCAGACAATACGTGCCGTTATGTCTGCGCAGGTCGTCCTGCTGACAACCAAGGCAGTTCACTATATGTTCTTCTTCACCAAAGAGTGTTTGTGTTTTCGCTGTCACACCATTCTTGCAACTGTCAGGCACTACGCCTTTCAGTCCGTCCATCTGCCATAGGTTCCACGACACGATATAGGCAATATAGTTGATGGATTTTACAAGTGGGGCCTTACCGAACTTGGCCTGATAGTACTCAATAAAAGTCCAAAGCAAAGCCTCGCGGGCCAGTAGCAGGTTGTCGCCCTGCCACTCATAGCCATAGATGTTCATGTAAGCTGTTTGTGCCCAGTCCAGCCAGTCGCCACTTGTCTCTGTATTCTCAGAAACCACTCGAAGTTTCCTATCGAGCAATCCGATTCGTTGCTCCAAAGGGATGGTTTCTCCTGTGGTGGTGTCATATCGACTGGCTAAATAAGGCGCCTCGCCACATGTCATTTCCATGCGGGTAGCCCTTATATAGTCCTTCCACGTCTTTCCTTCCGGAAATGTTATCTTGTCTGTTGTGGCTTTCCAAGTGTGATGTTCGCTGTCTTCTGTGTTGAAGACATCCTTGCGTCCGAACCAGGCTTCATCCACTAGATTGTTCTGGGCATTGCAGATCCACGAAGGCGTGAACACCTCTGCCATATCTTTCGAGCGGTCTGTCTGGTTCTCCTTTGATTTGAACACACGAGGACGGACTACCATTCCATGCTCACCTGTTATCAGTTCAGGTAGAATCTCCGAATGATAATCGTATCCACTTCCAAGCGCCTCATAGTCATGAGTGGCCCAGAAGATATTTTTGCCTGTGGTATGGTCACGCAGGAGTGTAGCCAACACTTCTGGCGAGATAGCCGACAGGTCGTCCTCCCTGATATCAATACAGGGAAGACCAGATTCTTTTTCTGGCATTCTTTTCGCTTATAGCTATTGGCAAAAGCACTTATCGGAATCTTTGGGCCTTCATACGTCAAGACCTCTACACACGAAAGAAGCGTGTCCGCTCCTTACCGAATGTAGAGGCCCTGAGAAAGCCCAGTTGAATGATAAGTGACGTCCACGCTATAAGCGCGAACAAATCACAATTATCGTTATTCAACTATGAAGTAAGAAATTTCTCAGGTTTCTACATTCTCCTAATAACTGCTATTGTCGTTATTGTTTTACCCTCAAAAATCATACTGGCACCTCCACTGAGGATGAATTCCAATACTTGATTGCAAAGATAGTGATTTAATTCTATTTTCCCAAATTTTATCGATAAAATGTTCAGAAAAGGGTTTGCCTTACTTAATAAATATTAAAAATGCATGCATTTTTAAGGTCAGGCAAGTGGTGGTTGACACTTCTGTCAAATTACATTAATAAAAAGCAGTAATTTTGTGATGAAAATTATAAACAGAGTCAAAGATGGCTCAATAATCAAAAAAAATTACAATGAAAACAGAACAAGAAATCTTATCTAGTCTCGCCGAGATTGTTCTCAGGCGAACAAACTACAGAGAACACAAAATGCGGGTAAGCATGATTATCAGTGTAGGCCATCTTAATGGCAACATCTTCAATCCCCAAAAGATGTTCAATCATACGGCAACCACGTTAATCCGTTTTTTGGCAAACGTTGCTCTCATCATGGGAGAGAAGAAATTCAAGGCCATGATGTATGAGGTAATAGATGCTATTTGGAAAATCGCTGACAACGACGAGTTGCTTGACGAGATTAATAACCAACATTCCAAGAAAAATACTCATGGATAACGAGGCGTTTAATTTAGTTCGTCAGTCGGTCGTCAACAATTCGATGACCGACAACGAAAAGCTTTTGGAGGAACAGCGTGTTACTTGTGAGAAAAAATTACCTCCGATGGAATTCCTGTTCCGCGTATTCGGCAAACCATGTTTTCCGCGTGGCGAACTGGTAGGCGTGACGGGTAAGGCCAAGAGCGGAAAAACACTTTTCAACTCAATGCTTATGGCGTGTTGTGTCCGCGAGGAAGTGTTGCAAATACAGCGACCGTTCGAGGATGTTGATGGTACTTGGCAGTGCAATCCCATCAAGTGTCTTTGGTATGACACAGAGCAGAGCGAACAGTCAACGCAGGAAATTCTGACCAACCGTATCTTGCGTATGGTGGACATTCCTTCAGACAGCGATGTGAAGCCTGCAAATTTTTACGATATTTTCAACGTTCGCTGTCTCAAATACACGCAACGCCTCGACCTGTTTGAGGTGGCTGTAAAAAAGTATCGTCCTGACTTGGTGATGCTCGATGGTTTGCGTGACCTGATGTCAGATATCAACAATGGCGAATTGGCGCAGACAATTATTGATAAACTCATGACTTTGGCCCAAGAGTACAGATGCTGTATAGTCTGCGTGCTCCACCAGAACAAGGGTGGAGATGATCGCAACCTGCGTGGGTGGATTGGCACCGAGTTGACTAACAAGGCCTTCGAGGTGTATTCTTGCGAGAAACTTAAGCCCGAGAACGTATTCGTAGTGGAGCAGACCTTAACCCGCAAATACGACTGGGATGACTATCTGTGCTTCCGCATGGACAGCACAACGGAACTGCCTGTGAAAAGTGAAGTGCCCACACGCTATAACCTGATGAGTGGTAATTACACGGCTGTTACCCGAACGGGCGAGAAACTTCCTGACATGAATCGTGAATGGTTGTGGTTCGACGACAACAACAAACCACATCCCAAAATCAAAGAACTGTTCTGCGAAGCGCTGAAAATGGGGCCACTGTTCTATTCTGACCTGCAGACAAAAGTCCAGCAGATGCTCAAATGTGGGACGGATATGTGGAACAACACGTTCCGTCAGGCTCGCGATGGCGGCATGATTGTCCGTACGAAGAACCAGTACGGAAAGACGGTGTGGCAGCTTCCTATCCAACAGCCTGTCCACCAACCCATACAACAGGAGATGTTCAACCAGTCCGAGACCGACTAAGGCGAAAGCCCCTCCTCTTAGGCCCCTATATAGGGGACCTTAGAGGGGGGCTTAGCCACCCAAACGTCGAATCATGATAATCCCAGAAATCTGTAATCACTCATTCAAAGTGCTTCGGGAGCAAATTGCCCCTATGGTCAAGCACAAGGTAGACATGATGCTACCTTCCATGCCGATGGTAGAGGCTTGTCGGGCCGACGACTTCGACTTCTTCCAGCCCTTTATCGAGGCAGGCATGTTGACGGTCGAGCAGATGCATCGTGCTGCGCAGCGCTACCACCTCGGCAAGACCAAGAGCGGCGAACCTATCTACTGGATGATAACCGAAATGCAGGAACCGCTGGATGCACACATCGGCGATGGTTGGATATCGGACGCACTTAAGAAGCGAGAGCCCTTGCTCGACTGCTGGCGGCCTACGCACTGTCTCTTCGGGCTGCACCTGCTGCTGAATCATGAGGGCGATTCCATCGCTATCGTTGAGAGCGAACAGTCGGCTGTGATATTGAGCGAACTCTTTCCTGAGACGCTTTGGATGGCCTACGCCACGATGTCTCATCTCATGCCCGACCTCTTGGCTCCGCTGCAGGGTTGTCACGTCACGTTCTATCCACGTACCGACGCCACCACGTCGAACTATCTCTTCTTCCTCGACTATGCCAAGTTGGTTGGCAAGCGCTACAACATCACCCTCTCCGTCGACCGCACCCTCGAAGATCATGCCACCGACTCTCAAAAGTCCCGCCACATCGACCTCCTCGACTTTCTCCGCGAATCCCTATCTCACACAGATTAATTCTTAAATTCTCTAATTCTTGATCTTTATGAATAGATCCTATCGTAAATCAGAACTGGCCGCATTGGCCGATGTATCCTATTCCACATTCTACCGTTACCTCACGTCACGTAGAGAGAAACTCTCAAAGCTTGGCAGTAATCTCAAAGCCCAAACCCTTCGTGGTGAAGCTCTCGATTTCGTCTGCCGCGACTATAACATCACGCTGCCTCCTGAAGAACCCGAACCTCCAAAGAAGCATGTCAAATTCCGATGAGTAGTTAATGTCCCGC
>Ga0310695_10014941_pt1 | contig 10422 bp, 6 predicted proteins | sample RumenRJG_04DNA_FD_203882 | JGI IMG/M metagenome (GOLD analysis project Ga0310695, IMG submission 203882) | Bovine rumen microbial communities from Lethbridge, Alberta, Canada - RJG_04 (v2) (version 2) | ecosystem: Host-associated > Mammals > Digestive system > Stomach > Rumen | place: Canada... | reverse complement strand
TTTCCAGCAGCGCCAGACGGCAGCGCTCGAACAGTTCGGCGTCCGCCAGCAGCGTTTCAAGTTCGGCGGCCGCGCGGCCGGCGGCCTCTGTTCCGCGCCGCCGCAGCGCCGAAGCCGCGTCGCGCGCAGCGCGTCCGAATCCGGACGAAGTCCGCAGCGCGGCGGGGGAGGACGCGACGAGCGCGGCGAGCGTCTCGGCGCTCACGTTCTCCCCGGTCGGGAAAAGCGCGTCCACCGCGCGGGTGACGGTCGTCACGCCGGGCATGAGCGGCTTCTGCGACTGGCCGTCGACAGGCGAAGAGGCGATCTCCGCGAATTCCGCGTTTCCTATGCCGGTGTCGAAACGCAGCGGCTCGGTGGTGCGTGAAACGGTGAGTCCCATTACTGCACGCCTCCGAATTCCATTGCCGCCGCGCGCAGCATTTCGAAAGCCTCGTTCACGGCGGGGAGCGTCGCCGCGCGTTCGGGGATCCGCACGGCGAAGACCGCCCTGCCGCTTTTCGCGAGATACCCGGTGCGGAGCGTCTGCCGGCGGCCGGGCGCGCGCCGGGCCATCGACAGCAGACGCGACATCGAAGCCGCGTCCGCGCCGGAAGGAATCGTGACGGCCACTGCAAGCTCTCCGCGCGCGCTTTCGAAACGCAGCTCCATGCCGCTGTCGAAGCGCATCGCCGCCGCGCCGCGCGCGTTCAACGCCAGCCCGCGCAGCCCCGCCGCTCGTCCGAACTCCTCGAGAACGCTTTCTATCCACGCACCGGCGCTCACGACGCCTCCTTCCCGGCGGAATCGTCCCCGTACCTGTCTTCCTCCTCGATAAGCCCGTCGAGGTGCTCCTGCGCCGCGTCCACGAGCCGCGCCCTGTCGCCCTCGCGCGCGAACATGCGCGGCGAAAGCATTCTGAAAAGGCGCACGAGCTCGCGCGCGAAATCCATGCGCGCGAGGAGCTTTGACATTCCGCAGGCTCCTATGAAAGCCGCGATCTCCGACGATTCCACGTACTGGCGTTCGGTGAGATCCACGGTGCGGCCCGTCATCTGCGCGGCGTCCATGAGGCATTTCTCCGCGAACTGCGTCCCCATCCTCTCCCGCAGACCGTCGAACTTTTCGAGAACCGTCTGCAGAACCTGGACGCACTGCAGGTCGAGCGTGATGCGGCGCAGCTCCTCCGGCGACTGCGAAGGCGACGGAGACTGCAGATCCGCGCCGCAGCCCGCGAGCAGAAAGTCTATCGCGTTCTTGAACCCTTCCGGTCCGCGCGCCGCCATCAGAGAGCGGAAGCACTGCTGCGGAGTGGTGAACCCGATCGTCTCGCTGCGGTAGAGATCGCGCAGGCTCTGCATTTCCTCCGGCGTGGACGCCCTCGCGTTCACCTCGGCGGCGAGATTCACGCCGGCGCGGACTTCCGCGCCCTTCTCCTGCATCAGGAGCGTCTTTGCGCGGCGCACGATGTCGGCGGCCGATGTTTCCCCCGAACCGAAAGCCTGTTCGAGAATGTCGAGCATCGCGAACTGGTGCGAAGGGTCGGTGCTGCCGCGCGCGAGCTCTTTCAGCAGCTCGCGCGCGTCCATCGGCGCGCCGGACGAAATCGAATTGCGCAGATTGCGCGCCGCGCGCGACAGGAATTCGCGCCCCGGCATGTCCGGCATCATGGAGAGCCACGTCTCCACGGCGCGCACGAGCGAGGAGCGAGGCCCCTGCATTTCGCCCATCTTCCTTTCGGAAGCGCGCTTGAGGGCCTTTTCCTCGAACTGGAAAGAGAGCTCCTCCATCGAATCCTCGAGCTCCGCGAGCGGATCCGCTTCGAGCACGACGCCTTCGCCGAATATCTCTCCGCGCGCGGGAACGGCCGCCGGCGCCTCCGCGCGCGACATCGCCTCCATTACGCCCGCCATCGAAGAGGCGTAGGTCTGCCGCATCACGAGTGAAGGATCTATCGCCATTACATGGCCATCCTTCCTCTGTTGCCGGGCATCGTGCGCTCGCGGGGCAGCGAGCCTTCGATCCACACCGTGCAGGGTCCGTGGAACCTCATCAGCATTTCGCGCGGACTGCGCGGCAGAATCATGTCGAGCAGCGTGAGTTTCGCGCAGAATCCGGACGGTGGAGCGCCTGTGTAGGCGACAAGCGCCTTTGGACGCACCGAAAGCGTCTCGCCGTCCTCCACGTTCACGCGCATCGTGCGCCCGGCCGTGGCGACGACGACCCACGAACCTTCGTCCGTTCCGCTCTCGCCCGTCACGGCGAACGAAGTCACGGTCGCCGCGCCGGCGATGCTCAGCGGGACGAGCCTGACGTTTTTCGCCCCGGTGCGCGCCGACGCCGGCGCCACGAGAATCTTGGAGGAAACGGCGAAAACCGGCTCGGCGCAGGGAATGTAGGTGAGGAACGGACGCGCCGAATCGGAGAACAACGTCCTGCCCGTCGTCTCGAAAAGCGACAGCGCGGCGCGATCCGGCATAAGCCAGCCCTTGCGCCGCCTGCGGACGGCGGTTCCAAGGAAAGCCGCAGGCTGCGTGCGGCCTGCAAGCCACGCGCCGGCGCCCGTTTCGGCAAACCCGGAGTCTATTTTCACCAGAACAGCCATCCCGAAGAATCTTTTTCTTTCTGCGCGCCGTCGGCGCGCTCCCTGGCGGCCCGCGCCGCCTCTTCCATAAGACGGCGGTCGAGCGCTTCGCGCGCGGCGTCCAGTCCGGAGGCCGATAAATCGGCCTCCGGGCGCGATGCTCCGGAAGGCTGCGCCGGAGTGGTGATCACGTAGCGTTCGGCGTTGCGCGCGGCCTCTTCCAGACGCGCTTCGAGAGCTTCCGTCTCGCGGCGGATGAGTTCGGGAGATGGCTGGGCGGAAAACGCGGCCTTCCCGCCGGCCGCCTTCTTCTCCGCCGCGGCTTTTTCGGCAGACTTCTTCTCCGCCGCCGCCTTTTCAGCGGCTTTTCTCTCTTCGGCCGCCTTCTTCTCCGCCGCCTTTTCGGCAGCCTTCCTCTCTTCGGCCGCCTTCTCCTCCGCGGCCTTCTTCTCTTCCGCGGCTTTTTCGGCCGCCGCTTTCCTTTCAGCCTCGGCCCGCTCCGCCGCTTCAAGCTCTTCCTCGGCCTTGCGGCGCGCGGCGCGGCGGTCGTCGTCGCGCTTCTTCGCCGCCTCGACGAGCGCTTTCTTTTCTTCCTTGAACTTGAGATCGCGCTCTTCCTTGACCGCCGCGCGCTTCAACGCGCGGATTTCGCGTTCGCGGTCCAGCTCTTCGGCATCGTCCAGGACGGTCTCCATCTCGAGCGTGTCGCGCAGGCGTCGCGCCTGCATGCGTACAAGAGCCTCGGAATCTATATCGACTATGTGCGGCGTGAGGATGAACATGCGCTGTACGGTCTCCTTGCGCGTGGAGGATCCGCCGAAGAGCCATCCTATGAAGGGAATGTCGCGCAGCCACGGAATGCCCCATCCGGCGTCTTCCTCGATGTCGCGCAGATAGCCCGCCAGAAGAATCGATTCGTCTTCGAAAACCGCAGCCTGGGTTATCAGCGAGCTGGAGCGTTTCATCGGCATCGCATCCACGGAGACCGATTCGAATCCGCCGTCGTCGAGCTGGAGCGACAGCCATATCTGATCCGTCCCGGCGGAACCCGGCGCCGCCACGATGCGCGGCTTTATGTTCAGTTTCGTTCCGGCGCTCACTTCCTGGAGCGACGCGACTTCCGTACCCACGACGCGCGCATGGTAGCTTTGGGTGTCGGTAATCATCGCGGCGAGATTGTTCACGGTCAAAAGCGACGTGCGCGATATGGATCTCGCCTTGCCCTTCTCGCGGAGCGCGGTAAGGGACGCGGACACGTTCGCGTCCTTGCCGAGATACGTCAGCGCGCCCGCAAGGCCGCGCCCGCCGAGGCCGGCCGCGTCGAACAGGTTGCCGGCATTCTCGCCGACCGCTCCGGATGTGTGGCCGCGCCCGCCTTCGACCTTCAGCGCGAGCTGCCAGTCGAGCGCGTCCTTGCGCGACATTTCCACCACGGTAACGCCGATCTCCACGAGCTTGGCCGGCTTGTCGAGCTGGCGTATGACTTTTTCGTACGTCGGCAGACGCGAGACCACGTCGCGCACGACAACGGCGTTCAGCCGGTTGTCGGCGCGTATGACGGGCTTGAACGAAAACGCGGCGGCGAGTTCGGCGGAATCGGCAGTATTGGAGACGGAAGAGTCGCGCGTGCGGGCGCCGTCGGAAGACACGAGCTCTTCCAGCAGATGCGCTATGCCGCGCAGCGTGACGGAAGATTCCGGGCTTGACACGCTGAAGCTGACGTCGTCCGCCCACGTATGCACAAGCGGGAACACGCGGGTTTCCACTTCGTTCCACGTGCGCATTTCGCGCAGTTTGTCAGCCTTCGCGACGGTTTCGGCCACAATGGCGACGTAGCGCGGCGGACCGGATACCATGATAAGCCGCCCGTCGGAAGTAGTGCGGATCGGGAAGCGCTCGTCCTCCACGCCCAGATCGCGCAGCATGGAACGCACCTCCGGCGCGGCCATGTATTTCAGATCGATGAGCATGGCCGTGGTTTCGCCGGCGCCGTAGATGTAGAGAGCCGCGCCGTCGTAATACCACGCAAGATTGTGAACGGTCGCTATCTTGCGCAGGAAGTCGGCGGCGGGGACGTCCTTGAACTCCCCGGAAAACGCGCCTCCGACAGCGGGAGACATGACTATGGAAAGCCCCTGCGCCACCGCGAACGTGTCCAGCGCGGTTCTCAAGTCCATATCGCGCGCAGTGAGCGAATACCGCGGCGTCTTCCACGGAATCTCAGCGAGCCGGCGCGCGACGGCGTCGCCTTTCCCCGACTTCGGCGCGGCGGAAGCGCCGCAGGCGAAGAGCGCCAGCGCAGCCGCGATTGCCGTGATTGTCTTGAACATTCCCAGTCCGCCTTTCATCTAAGGTCTTATCATCATCACCTGGCCGTCGGCGGCGTCTCCGGAGCCGCCGTCAGTTTCGCCGGTGCGTTCGCGCCACCAGTCGCACGAATCCATGAAAGTTTCAAAAAGTCTCGCCAGACCTTGCGGCCCCGCGTTATCGGGCGCGTCCTGCCAAAGCGTCAGCGACCCGTCGATATACGCGAGAACCGCGTCTTCGCGGAGCATCCTTCCCGCCGCGTAAGCCGCGAAGAGAGGCGCCTTTTCCGGCCCGTCCGCGAGTTTGTGGCTCAGCATCACGCGCCCTCCGCGCGAAGACGCCTCCACTTCGATTCCGTCCACGCGGAGCACAAACGAATCGCCGCCGCCGGATTCCCTGTCGGGATAACCGATGGCGTCAAGCAAAGCGTCTATGGCCGGTGCGGACATTTCCGAGGCTAATCCTCCGTGAAAGCTTGCATATTATACCAAAACCCCCGCAGTCTGGCACATTGACTTGAACGGAAAAAACGCGCCCGGGAGTCAGAGATGTCGCCGCTTCTTCAGATAAAAAACGCGCCGCGTTGAACGCGGCGCGCGGTTCAGGGTCAATCTGCCGCTTTAGGCACGACAGACAGATTGACCCCTATGCGAAAAAACGCATTTCCCGGTCGCCCAAATCCGACGTCGTGAATGAGAACTCCGCAACCTGTTCCCCGTCGCCAGGCGTCAGGACTACAGGCTTAACGTTTGCGACACGCGAAAATGCCACGCCGTTGCTTGAAGCGAGCAGGACGGCTTCCGCCTTGTACGTTCCGCCATTTATAGGCGAATGGGCGGGGATGTTGAACGTAGCCGCAGCCTTGAACTCTCCGGAAGCGGCACCGGACGCACCCGTGAGTTTGAAGTTCGAATCGGGATCGAGCGGCTCGTATCCCATGAGATACGAGTCAATATACGACATCCCGTTCGGAGCGGTCGACTTTACCGTATCCTCGTCTATGCTGTTGCCAAGCATGCTGTTTTCGTAAAACCACACCGGATCGACGTTCAACCCGTCATCATCCTCTCCGCTTTTGGTAAGGCGGATGTAGAAGTAGTCTCGCGCCTTGTAAACGAGATTGCCGTTTTCGACCTTGAGCTCCCCGGGATATTTGGGATCGAGTGTGAATTTGCATTCGCCTACGCCTGTCGCAAGGATGAACTCCGTGCCGGGCGCCGGGTTGAAGCCGGATGTGAACTTCACCGTCGCCGAGCCGGTCGGGGCGGTCGTGAACGCGAAGGACGAATTGGATGCGCCGGATATTACGAACTCGAGCGTCGAGTTGGTTGCGAACGTGCATGCTCCGCCGATCTGGGCGGCCGCGCCGGATTCGGGGGCCGCGAGCGTCGCGCCATTTTCAAGCGTGACGTCATTGCCGGAGGGGAGGGTCGAGCCGGGGACGAGTTCTAGAACCGCGCCGTCCTTGACCGTCACGGCTCCGGTGCCGAAGCTCGCGGCCTCGAAGCGGACCGTTCCCTCTTCGATGGTCGTGCCGCCGGAATAGGACTTCGTATGGTCGGCAGTCCCGCCAGTGACGTCATTCATCACGAGCAAGCCCGCGCCCGTCTTCTTGATCGCGCCGCCGGTATCGCTCGTGACGCCGCAGCCGAGTGTGACAATCTTCCCTTCCCCGACATCGATCGTGAGCGTGATGTTCTTGCTCATCCTGATGCCCCAATCGGATCCTTTGTGCAGGCCGAGGAACTCAAAGTTGTCGCCCGCCTTCACCGTGGTGTTGACGTCGAACTGCCATCTCCAGTCCTGGACGATGCAGCCGAGGCCGCCCTTGCCGACCGTGAGGTTCGGGATGTTCGACCTCGCGTAGAGCTGTTGCCGGTCTTCACGAACCTTTCGGCCTTGACGGTGCCGGTGTTGCCGGCAGTGCCAAGGTTGCTCCAGCCGTTGTCGCCGGACAACGTCTTTACAACGACTTCGCCGTCGACTTCGAGAGTGCCGTTCACGTCGATGTCGCCGATGTTCCAGCCGTTCGTCATGACCGTGAAGTACGCGCTCGCGCTGTTTTCAATCTTGAGGATGCGCTTGCGGTTCGTCTGCGTTCCCGTGAAGAGTTTTCCGCGAACCTCCGAGCCGGACAGGATGATCCACGGCTTGTCGTAGCTGTCGCCGAGACCGGGAACGCTCCAGTCTTCCGTGAACGTGAACTTGCCCCTCAGCGTGCGGGCCGTGTCGGACGAGGAGGACGTCCTCATCGCGCTCGCGGGATGCGTCGCCTTCGCCCCGCCGAGGAAGGAGACGGCATAGCCGCTCTGGACGCACAGCATCTCGCCGGCGAACTCTACTTCGTTGTAGAAACTCTGGACGCTCGACGCGAGGTTGGTGACGGCCTTGACGAGGGTGAACTTGCCGCCTTCGATGCCTATCGGCGCGGAGCCGGCCGCGAACGTGACGGAGTCTATCTGAAGGTCGCCGAGGTCGTTCACCGCGCTTCCCATCTCGTCGGACGCGAAGACGATGCTCGAGCCGTTCCCGGGCACGTTGCCGTCATACCAGTTGCCGGCCGTGGAGAACTTGCCGTCGCCCGCCGCGCCGATCCACACGCAAGCGCCGAGTTCGACGCTCGTGCCGACGGCCACGCGGAGCGTGTTGCGGTCGGGCGTGTAGAACCTGACGTCCGAAGACGTCTCGTTCACGAGTTCGAAAACGCCGTTCACTTCGTTGGGCAGGACTCCAGTCGTCGCGACGGGATAGTCGCCGTCGGCGATCGCCGAGCCGTCGCCGAGGACGATCTTGACCTTGCCTTCGCCCGTCTTTTCGAACGCCGTTCCGAGCGAAACGGGTGCGGCGGACGAGGCCACGAGCGGGAGCGCGAGCGCCGCGCCGCCTTCGACCGAAAGAGCGGCCGGGAGCGAAACGGACGTGGACGCGATCTTGAGCGTGGCGCCGCTTTCGACGGCCATCGGCCCGCTGCCGACCGCGCCCGCGAGGGAGACGGTGAGCGTGCCGCCCTTCACGACGGTTCCGCCGCGATACCTCTTCTGGCGGGACTTCATCGTCATTTCGCCTTCGCCCTTCTTGACGATCGAGCCGTCCGCCTCGTGGACGTACGAATCGAAGACGACCGTGTGACCCGCCGTATCGACGGTCAGCGTCTTGCCGTTCAGGTTGATGCCCCAGTCGCCGTCTTTCGGGCCGTCGCCGGAAACCGGCTGGTAGACGGTGAAGTTGTCCTGCGCCGTCAATTCCGCATCGACAAACAGGCGGAAGCAGTAGTCCTTGCGGTACATGCCGAAGCCCTGATCGCCCTCGCCGCCCACGACCATCTTCGGCATGTAGATGTCCACGTATCCGTAGCCGGTCGCGCTCTTGTAGATGCTCAAGCCTTCGAGAGAGCCCGAGTTGCCGCCGCTGTAGCCGAGGATGCGTCCGGGCGTGCTGGAGTCGCCGCCGTTGACCTTGACATAGCGCCTTGCGACGAGCCTGCCGTCAACCTTGAAGACGAGCTTGCCGTCCACGTTGATGTCGTAGAACGACCCGACGCCGCCTTCATCCACGCGGAGGTGGTAGTTGGACGCCTGGTAGGACGACGCCGCGAGGTTCTGCCCCGTTACCGTAGAACCGGACGCGATGACGAAGGGCTTGCCTGCCGGCTGGTTCGCGATCGTCCAGTTCTCCGTAAACGTAATATTGCCCTTGAGAGTATGGCTCGCGAGAGTGTCGGACGTGATGGACGAGTCGGGCGCGGTCGCCGTGGCGCCGCCTGCGAAATCGACTTCCGCCACCTCGGAGTGGACGCGGTAAGTCCCGGAGAACGCAACCGGGACGCCCAGCGTCTGCACCGACGGAGACGAGTTCGTGACCGCCGCGACCGCGCTGAACGCGTACCCGGCCTGCGAAGCTATCGTGACGGGCGCGCAGTTCTGGGAGAACGTGACGGAAGCGGGAGCGAGGTCGCCGATATCATTGTCGATCGTCGCCGCCGCTGCGGCGTCGAACACTATCGGCTCGGCCGCCGCAGGCTTCACTCCGCCAAGCCAGTTGGCGTCCGTCGAAAACTTGCCGTTGCCCGCCTTGCCCGTCCAGTAGCAGACCGGCCCGGAGTATGCGGCGACTTCGCCCACCGCGAGACGCAGCGTCCTGCCGTCGGTGGAGTAGAGCCTCGCCGCGCTCGCAGTAGCGTTCTGGAGGGCGAGCATCGTCGCGAATCCGGTCGGGAGCGTCCCCGTCGTGGAAAGAACGGGATAGTCGCCGTCGGCAAGCGTCGAGCCGTCGCCGATGACAAGGCCGACAGTCCCTTCGCCCGCGAATGCAAGCGCCGTTCCAAGCGCGACCGCTGCATCGCCCGGAACCGCGAGCGTCGTTCCCGCATGGAAAGTGACGGTTCCGCTTGCAGGCATTCCGTTCGCGAGAACCTTCAAGGTTCCGCCCTCGACAGTCGTGCCGCCAGTATATGCTTTCACGAAGCCGGACTGGCCGTCGAACGTATCGGACATGACGAGCGTTCCCGCGCCGGTCTTGCGCAAGATGCCGGCGTTTGGGTTTTCGCCTACGCCAAACGTGACCGTAAGACCTTCCGGCACATTCATGGTTACCGTATGGCCGTTGAAACCGAGGCCCCAGTCGTTCCCGTTGAGAACGCCAAGAAAGTCGAAGTCGTCCGTGGCCGTTATTGTCGTATCCTGCTGGAATTGCCACACGTTATCTTTGTGCGCCGCGCCGACGCCGCCCGAACCTGCGATCAGATTGGGGATGTAGCAGTAGACGCTGTAGCCGTCCACCTTCTTGATCACGGGCGCCTTGACGGTGCCGGTGTCTCCGGACTTGCCGAAGTTGGCGTGCTGGCCGGACACGCCCACCGATATGGATTCCGTCGCTTCGAGGGTTCCGTTCACGGAGATGTTGCCCTTCGTCTTGCCGACAGCGACAGTCGTGAAGCACGCGTAGCCGCCCTCGTCGACCTGGAACATCTGCCGCTCTTCCGTGCCGGTGAGAGCCTTGCCGGTCACGTTCGCGCCGGAAGCGACGATCCACGGGTAGTTGTCGTTCCCGACATTGCCGATGGTCCAGTCAGCCGTGAACGTGAAGTTGCCGTCAAGCGTGCGCGAGGCGATGGTGCCGGTCGTCGTGCGGAGCGAAGCGTCTGGATACGAGGCCGTCGCGCCGCCGGGGAACTTGACGAAGCCAGTATCGCTTGCGCAATAGGCGCGGTAAACACCTGCGAACGCAACCTCGTTCGAGAAAGTCTGCACCGACTCCGAAAGGTTCGTCACCGCGAGAACGCCCGAGATCGCATAGCCGGAAATCGTCGTTTCGCCGATGCCCGCGCCGAACGTGATCGCTTTCGGCGCGAAGCCGGAAATGTCGTTCACGAGCGCGCCGGAGCCGGACGGGAACACGAGTTTGGAACCGTTCTCCGGGACGAACGCAGGCGACCAGTTGTCTGCGTTGTTGAAGTGGACGCCGTCGCCCGCGCCCGTCCAGACGCTGGAGAGGCGCTTGCCGCCGACGGAGAGCCGGACCTCCGCTCCGTTCACGACGTAGAATTCGGCGAC
>Ga0310695_10014940_pt1 | contig 10422 bp, 7 predicted proteins | sample RumenRJG_04DNA_FD_203882 | JGI IMG/M metagenome (GOLD analysis project Ga0310695, IMG submission 203882) | Bovine rumen microbial communities from Lethbridge, Alberta, Canada - RJG_04 (v2) (version 2) | ecosystem: Host-associated > Mammals > Digestive system > Stomach > Rumen | place: Canada... | reverse complement strand
TCTAAGTCACTCATTGCGAGCATCTTATCACCCTTTGAAGCAGCCCCGTCAGAAATTCCGTCGCCGTCTAAGTCAACTCCTCGTCCTTGTAATGCAGAAACAGAACCATCTTTGTTGAAGTCAACTATAATCGGGTCATAAGCACGAACAGCAGTACTAAATATATTAGCAGTTGATTCTGTCTCTACTTCGGTAACATTAACATCAACTTTTGCATCACCATGTTTACGCCATTTTGATTCATTTTCCTGCCAGTATTCAGTATAGTTATCAGTCACTTCTAAGCCATCAAGAACTTGAATATCGTTATTACCATCGCCTGCCTTGATATTAACATTAGAACCGTTAATCAACATTTTATTATTTCCACCGGCATCGTTAATATTAATGTTCTTATTTCCGGCAATAGTAGTTAGCCTATAATCTGCAAGTTTATCAACTTCATAATCCTGAGTTACAACAGTAACAGTAGTAGTTTGAACACCTGTTACAGTAGAGAGGTTGTCATTCAAATCAGAAGCAGAAAGTTTAAGAACTGCATCACCCGCACTGCTTACACTTTCTCCATAAGCACGGTATGTCACATTTCCGTTGCTATCTGATTGATATTTATATATGTGCCATTGTTCGCCTGTAGCAGAACCTTGTGCAATAACATACATAGGAAAATCTTTTCCGGGGACTGTTTCTTCAAAATTAACCGTTTGAGCAACTTCTCGACCTTTAGCAGTAAGATTATTCAATATGTCTGCATTAAAACCGGTTGCCCTGGTTGTAACTTTAACATCTCTGGACACTTCTTTTGTTACTATCTTGCTACCGACTACTTCACCACGAATATCTTCAACTTGAGATTTATCTAAAAAGTTTTCGTAATTTGAATAGTCAGGAACATTTAAGCCGTCCGGTTTGGCTATAATTCCAAATTCAAGAGACGAAATAGTATTATTACCATTACCTGCCACAATATTTAAGTTATTTCCTCTGAATACGACTGAACTGTTACCGCTTCCCGTAGCAGCAGAGTTGTTATTACCCAAAATTAAAAGGTCATCATCACCATTTTTTGAGTTAACATTATTTTTTTCACCTATAACGACTATCTGTTGACTGCCATCAGAAGCAACGACAGACTTATTGTCGCCATAAACGGCAATTGTTTCTTTATCAGTATTTGTTGTCTTTATTTTGTCGTCAAAATCTAACGATATTGCATTTGCATCTGCAAGAAGCATAACAGCAGAATCCGGCTCATCATAATTAACATGACCGGCTTTTTCACCTTCTCCATTCTGAGTCTGTGCAATCCGCTGCTCTTGCTGCGTAACCATACTTACAAGTTTGTTTTTAAACTCTGAAATTGATAACATTTTATTTTACCCGCGTAAAGTTATACCTACTTATAAAAAAACATTTTTAGCTAATTTCATGACATAATACATAACTTTTGTTACATATATTTACAAAATTTCAGCCGTTAGAAATTTAATCGTGACATGACTTTGCGGATATTTTTTGAATTTTAAAATCCGGATTTTGTAAAAGTCGATTTAAAATTTCATCATATTTTAACAAACCGTCCTGAGCATTAAATTGTTCTACGACAGAAGCAGAGTTTACGGACGCAGCGAGCATTGATTTTTCAATGTCCCAATCAGTTTTTTCAAGGAACGAAACAAATGTTGACGCAAAAGCATCTCCTGCTCCTAATGTACTTACAACTTTTGCAGGAAATTCACCGCATTTATAATAAGTTTTTCCGTCAAACGCATAAGCGCCGTTTTTACCGTCAGTAATTACAACTATTTTTGCCTTTGTATTTTTCAATTTTTTCATCATTTTTCTTAAATCAGAGTGAATTAATTCTTGAGAATATTTTTCGGTTTTTGTATCAGGTCTTATTTGAATTTTTGTAAGCATTGTTGCTTCATCGGAATTCATTAAAACGACTTCGGCAGTTTCCAAAATCTTTTTAAGGTATCTTTCACCTTTTTTGATGCTGCTTGTACCAACATTTATTGCCATATTAACATTATTTTTTTCGGCAAATTCCGCAATTTCATCAAGAACCTCGGTACTTTGACCGTTTAATGGAGCAATATATAACCATTTTGAATTTTTAATTGACTCAAAATCAATATCCGAACTTTTTAAATTTGCATTCGGTCCTCTGTGTGCAAGAACTGTTCTGTCTCCTTGAAAACTTACAAGAATAACAGAAAAACCCGTTATTTCATTATCGGCTTCAATAACCGTATCTGTTGAAATACCACCTTTCTTTAGCATTTTTTTAATATCTTTTCCGATACTGTCATTTCCAATGTTTATAATGGCAGAAGTTTTAAGTCCCAAATTAGAAAAGTTGCAAGCAGTATTCACCGCACCACCGCCAAAAGCTGTTTTAAAGTTGTTAATCTCTATTTTGTCTCCGTAAGGGTATGACATAAAGTCCTTTTTCTTGTCTTTAGTTGAAACAGAAACAATGTTAGCATCTTCTGTTTCAATAAAAACGTCCATTGTAGCACTTCCTATTGTAATAACATCATATTTCATCTTATTTCCTTCTTTCTGTTATGCTCTTGGGTGGGCATCATCATATGCCTGTTTTAATCTTTCCGTTGTTACATGTGTATAAATTTGTGTATTACTTATACTTGCGTGTCCCAATAATTCTTGAACAACACGCAAATCCGCACCATGATTTAATAATTTTGTTGCAAAACTGTGTCTAAAAACGTGAGGTGTTACGTGTTTTGGTAATTGCAAATTATTAACGGTTTCTTTAATTACATTTCTGACACTTTGAGGTTGAAGCCTGTATCCTGTTTTGTTAATAAAGAGATAAGAGTCGTCATTAGGACTATTGTCTGGTTTTTCCGTACAGATTAATGGGCGAACAGTATTTATATATATGTTTAAAAGCTCTCTCACTCTGTCAGAAATTAAAACAATCCTCTCTTTTGAACCTTTACCGAAAACTTTTATTTCATTATTTTCAATATTCAAATTTACAAATTTTAGAGAACTCAATTCAGAAATTCTCATTCCGCTGGAATATAGAAGTTCAAGAATAACCTTGTTCCTATATCCTGCAGGAGTATCAGATTTTATTCCATTTAACACCATTTGCATTTCATCTTCCGAAAGAAATTTTGGAAGATTTTTTCCTCGTTTTGGAGAATGAACAGCCTTTGCCGGATTTGAGTCAACAATTTTTTCTCTGAATAAAAAATTAAAAAATGTCCTTAAAGAGGCAATTTTTCTTGCTGTAGTAGTTTTTGAATAATTAAATTTTTGAAGAAAAAGCAGATATTCTTTAATAGTATGATAATCAACTTCTTTAAAAGAATCTTTATCAAGCCAAATCAAAAAACTCAATATATCCGAAGAATAAGCTCTTAAGGTGTGAATAGAAAAGTTTTTTTCAACCTCAAGATACAATTTAAAATTTTCCAGACATTGTTTAAACAAAGTATTCATTCAACAACAATAAATTATTGAACAAATTATCACATCATACAAAATAAGTATGAATTTAAAATGAATGCAGTTGTATAAATATTTTTCTTACTAATAATTTTATGAAATAATACAAAGCAGGAATAAAAGTCAAAGGCAATATTAACACTATGATAAAAAATTTAAAAATTTTATGGCTCATTTTGTTTATACTTGCAATCTCTTTTTCAATGTGGACAGTCACATATTGTCTGCAATATGACGTATTAACCATTCACGATTTGGCTTATCCCTACGGAAGAAAGTTTTTAGAACCCGATCACGGAAGGTATTTAGCTTATTTTACCTCTAATTTGCTTGTTGAAAAACTTCCCGAAATCTTTAATATTCACCCCAATGACTTTTCTCCCAAATATATTTCGATAGTTAAAGGATTTATAATTATTCTGATTTGTCTTATCATTACAAATGCTTGTTTTTTATTTACCAAGGAAAAAGATAAAAATATCTTTAAATTTCCAATATATAATCCTGCATTCACTATTCTTTATATGCTTATTTTTCTTGCATTATTTAATGATAATTTTTTCTTTAATACGAAATTAGGAATTGGGTTACATTATTTTGCAGTATTTGAGAATATTATATTTTTTGAATATCCTTCCAGTATAGTTTTATATACTGCAGTAATGAGTATTTTGGGATATTATTTCATAAATGATAAAATTCCCGATAAAAAAACTTATAGTATCTTTTTGTTTTTACTGTTTTTGCTTGGAATAACGGTAGAAGCAATTAATTTCCCTGTTTTTGCGGGTTTTATTTTGTTTATTCCATATTTGATTTTAAACAAGGAAAAATTAAAAGATAAAAAACAATATATTATTCAGATTTGTATTGTTTATGCAATTGCTTTGTTTGCTTATTATATAAGACCCAACGGACACGTTCCGAAATATAACGGATCTTTTATACATTACGTAAAAACAGGAATAATACCTTTTTTTAGATTTTATTGTGATTATATTATTTTGAATTATTCAAAAATATTACTTCCTATTTCATTACTTTTTATCCCAAGTTTTTATACAGACAGAGAAAAATCAAAGAGACTGATGTATTTTATAACAGTAAATATTGCAGGATTTTGGTGTTTTTATGCTCTTATGTTCTTTGCAGGATACTCTTATGCAGATTCCTTTTACGTAGAACCCAAATGGACAAATCTTTATCGAGTTATAACATTGTTCTATCTTGTTTTTACCATAGGTTTTCTTATTGATTTCAATGTAAGTAAAAAATTGTCAAACACGGTTAAATTAATCATTTGCATTTGTATATTTCTAATATTTCATAAAAATCTTATAACAGAATATTTTCCAAACATGAATAAAGTAGTAAACGAAGAAAAAGAAATAAGAACTACTGCTTACATAATGGAAAAAATTGCGCTTTATTCACTTCCGGAAATCCATGAACTTGTAATTCCGAAAAAACTTATTAAACACGGATATCTGTTTTGGTTTACGGATTATGAATGCGGATATTCTAAATATCTCAATAATGTTTATCCGAAAATAAACATATCTAAAATGCTCTATGCAGAAAATGACAGGTTTCTTGATAACATTACCTTTTATGATAATGAACTTGAAAATCTGAAATTTTCACATCTTTTAAAAGAAAAAATGTACAGACATAAAAAAGTTTTTAATAATTGTAAATAATAAATGTAAAAATTATTTTTTATAGTTGCAGAAAAGGAAAATAAAGATAATTTAAACTACATTAAGAAATATTAAGACAAGTTTTAGGGGTGGATTTTCCATGACCACATGGATTTATAGGAATTTTAAATATTCATTCATTTGTTGTATATACAATTTGTTGTACAAACTTTTTCCTTTGGTTATAATTAAGGTGTGTTTATGAGCATGCCTTAGGGAGGCAATTCATTAACTAATGAAAAATGTCATATCTGAAAGACTAAATTTCATAAACAAATCAATCGCACCATATAAACCAATCATAGTAGCCGTCACGAAGTATTTTGACGAATCCGGCATAAAAGATTATTACAATCTCGGGTTAAGAGATTTTGGGGAAAATCGAGTGCAGGATGCATTAGCAAAAATCGAAAAACTTCCTGATGAAATACTTAAAAACAGCAGATTTCATCTAATCGGTCATTTACAGACGAACAAAGTGAAAGATGTTGTCGGTGTGTTTGAACTTATTCATTCCGTTGATTCCTACAAATTGGCATCTGCAATTTCAAAGGAAGCCGAACGAAAAGGAATCATTCAGAAGATTCTTTTACAGGTTAACAACGCAAATGAAGAACAAAAATTCGGATTTGCACCTGAAGAACTTTTGAACAATATGAGCGAACTGCTATTGCTCCCAAACATTCAAATAGAAGGTTTGATGAACATAGCACCTTTATCTCAAGATAATAACTACCTGAGAAATCTGTTTAAAAATATCAGTCTTTTAAAGGATAAAATACAACTTGAATATAAAGTAAAATTACCTCATCTATCAATGGGAATGAGTAACGATTATCGTATTGCACTCGAAGAAGGTTCGACGATAATAAGGCTTGGAAGAATACTATTTAAAGAAATAATATAACGGGAGGAACAACAGTGATACTTACAGACACAGTAAAAAATTTAGTAGGACAATTAACTAAGGGGTTTGATATGGAAGAAACGGAAGAACCCGAAGAAATCATGCCATATACAAATGTTACGGATAAAAACCTTGCATTAGCCCCTGAAGCAACATCAAATAAAAATACAGATTTAAAAGTAGTAAGTCACCCTACATTCAAGGGCAGTTACGATGTAATGATTTGCGAACCTAATTCATATGACAAATCAGTTGAACTTGTAAAATTATTAAAAGAAAAGAAAGCAATAATTGTAAATCTTCATCTTTTAGATTCAACTGATGCAAGAAGACTTGTTGATTTCTTATGTGGTGCAGCACACGCACTAAACGGAAACCAACAAAAAATCGGTGAAAATGTATTTATCTTTACACCAATGAATGTTTCCCTTTCTGCAGAATCACAAAAGAACAAATTAGTTAAAGATGCATTGTGGAACTAATATCACTGTTATTTAATAAAAACAAAAAAGCGGATACATAACGTATTCGCTTTTTTGTAATATAAAATAAAATATTAATTACATACTATTGTTTAATGCTTCTATTATTTCTGCAGAAATAGGGCCTTCAACAGCTTTAACTTTTGGTTTCTTATTTTTTGCCAATAAAGTTTTCTTTCTGAAAAGCATATCGGTAAATGCTTCTATTCTTGTGACAAACCCTGCTTCACCTGTTTGCTCATCTATTGAAAGATTTAAAAATGCCTTATTTTTCATTTTTGCAAATCTTGCAATTCTTTCAATCATGAGAGAATCAGGTCCGCAGCCAAAAGCATTTATAGCGATTACACCGTCGATATCGGAAGAAAGTATGTAGTGTGCTGCCGCACCTGTTATTTCAAATTCGTTAGCCCAATAAAGTTTGGTTCCGACAGAAAGAATACCTTCTTTCATTTGTTCTTGAGTCAATTGTTCCGCTGTTTTAGTACCGACATTTAACGCCTCCAATTTATCAAGTATTTTCATACTTACCCGCTCATCGTAAAGGTTATAACCGTGGGCAATAACTGCAACATTTATCGGATATTCTTTCTTTTGAGATGGAATTTCAACTTTATCTTCAATGGCCATTTTAATTGCTTTATGATAAGGAACACCCATAGAAGTCATTATTCTGAAATTGTTAGCAACTTTTTGACCGTTTCTTGCAGCTTTTTTAATCATTTCAAAGTCTGTTATTCCGAAATAAGAAGCAGCTTCTTTAAGAAAATCATAAAGTCCGTGATTTTTTTCGGATTTATCATAAGTAGCCTCTATGAGTTCATAATCACCTTTTATTACATTTCTGATAATATCCGGCAGACCTCTGATTTTAGAGCAGTTATAAATTTTTGGCGCAATTGATTGAACAGACGGAACAAAAATCTTTTTTACACCCTTTTCGAGTAAATTAAGAATGTGTCCTGCATAGATTTTTACAGGAAGGCATGTCTCTGAAACAACCAACGAAGAACCTGAAGACATAGTCATTTTTGTTGTTTTATCCGACAAAACTATATCTATACCCAAATCAGTAAAAAAACCATGCCAAAACGGATAGTATGTATAAAAAAGCAATGCTCTCGGAATCCCTATTTCCATTGTTTTTGTCCTTTATCAATCAAATTTCAACATGTATTATATAACAAATAAATGTAACAAATTATAAAAGGTGTAAAAAAGAGTGGCAAAAAATATATTTTCGAGGTTTGATAGTAAGGTAGTTTCATTTTGTAAATTTGTTTGTGAAAGGAAAAAATATGAACGAAATCAACGGAGGCGGTTTTAACCCGCTAAGATTTAATCAGTTGAAACACAAGGACGAAGACAGAAATACTTCTTTATTAAAGTCACCAGGTATTTCAGATTCAGTAACTCTGAGTAAAACTGCAGAGCATAAACCTGTCATTACTACGCAAAGAATAGGCAGCGCATTACATGTTTCATTCAACGGAAAAATGAGAGACCCCATGCCTGCTGTTGAAACAGATGCAATACAGATGAGAGTCAGAGGGGTTGCTTCACACCAAAAAGGAACTGCAGGAGCAGGAGAAAATGCAAAAGACGATAATGTTGTAAGACTTGCTCAAAGCCAATGGAAAGACGGTCAACAATTAGTTTTCAAAATGTCAAAAGACAAAAGAGGAAACGATAAAATTGAACTTGGGGTACCTGAACTCGGAGGAATAAAAAAAGGAATTATCGGGCGTGTCCCCGATGAATTGGTTCCCGATTTAAAACAATTAATGAAAGGAAAAGAAAACCAATTCAGATTTGAACTTTCTAACGTAATTTCAGGAAATTCAAAAGGTGCTCCGACAATCGGACTTCGTGTAAACTTGAAATATACGGGACACGATGAAAAGACAAAAAAACAAGCAGAAAAAGTTTTCACATCATTCCTTGATTCAAAAGATAAAAACATAAGCAAACAAGTTATGTTGTATCAATCTCCGACCTCACCCGAACAAGTTCTCGGAAGAATTTTTGACCTTGAATCACAAACTAACGGGCCAAAAGCAGTTGAAGAAATTAAAACCGCAATAACAACAATTTCAGATGAAATTAACAATCCGGAAAATAAAAATATTCTTATTGTAGGTCACTGCAAGCCTGACGGAGATACATTAGGCTGTGTTATCGGTATGAAAACAGCAATCCAAGGTGCATATCCCGATAAGAACATTGATTGTGCGGTTGATGATAAGATTCCGGGATTATTCAGAGATAAAATGCCGGGAATTGAAGATGTAAAAAGACCATACAACCCTGAAAGAATAGAACTTGTTAAAAACAGTATTGCAAAGATGGAAGCAGGAGAACAAAATTCCGCTACACAAGCACAAATTCAAATTTTGAAAAATGAACTTGCTGATTTACAAGATTCTTCAAGATTGTTTGACCCCAATCCGCTTAACGGTGAAGAAAGAAAACACTATGACATGGTTATAATGCTTGATATTCCGACACCAAAAAGATTTTCGGGCGGTTTCAAAGAATACATCGAAAATTCTGATAAACAAATCTATATTGACCACCACCCTCACAAACTCAACGAATGGATGGATGCAAAAGATACAACAGGCGTTGATATGGAAAAAATACATAAAAACAATTTAGCCTTTGTATCCGACATGGTTCCTGCGGCAACTCAACTTGTTACTATTATTGCTGATAAAGCAGGAATTCTCGGTTCAACAATGAAGAACAGTTTTGAAGAAGCAAGAAAATTTGTAGCATCTGTAATTACGGGTACTTCAACCGATACAGGTTCATTTACAAGAACTGCAAACCTTCTTCCTGAGCATATGGAAATGTCTGTAAAGGACAGACCTAACTTTGCACCTGAAGGTATGTCAAAATGGCTTATTGATGAAGTAAACGCAAACCAAACTCAACAAGTTGATAAAAAATGGCTCAGAGATAACATCGTATTTGATGTTCCTGATAAAGCCCCGATTGTTGATGGTGAAAACGGGAAATTATCTCCAAGAGATAAGATGCTTGAATACGCAATAAACGGAAAAGCGGAATATCCCGAAATCGGTGTCGGTGTAGTTTCTGTTTCTTATGACCAAATGTGCGATATTTGGAATCAATCACTTGAACACGACTCTGAATTCACACTTTTAGATGTTCAAAACGGATTTAAATATTGTGAAGTTATGAGTGCATTAAAAGCAGACCCGTCAAAGGTCAGCGGTCAAGCAAACCCTAAAGATTCACCGTTACAAGCACAAGCAAAACAAATGTACTCATCACCTTATGATTCTGACAAAATTGCTATCATGGCTATTCAAGACAGAAAAGCAGGTTTTGTGACAGAAAATTCGGAAGTTGCTGATATGAACGGTATCAGATTATCCTTCAGATCGGCAGATTGTTCAGACCACGCAGAATTGTTGGCATCTATATTTGACGGCGGCGGACACGGCGGCGCATCAGGCGGAAGAATTGACTTACCCGGTGTTGAAATTGATTCAAAACTTGTTGTAATGATTGACGGAAAGCCTGTTCATGATGCAAAACAAGTTCTTGAAACAGCAAGACATAACTTAGAAGTTCTTCACAGTAAAACATTAACCCCTGAAGAACAAAGAGCACAAATGCACGAAGTTAAAGTTGCAATTGATGAAGAAGGCGGAAAGACATTCTCCGATTTAGTAGCGGCAATTGTTACGGAAATACGTGCAACCCAACCTGCTCCCGAACCTGCTGTAAACAACAATAATTCGGGAAGACATGACCATCACCACAGAAGATAGTCAAATAAACAAGTGATGAAAAAGCGATACTTAAAAAGGTATCG
>Ga0310695_10014937_pt1 | contig 10424 bp, 5 predicted proteins | sample RumenRJG_04DNA_FD_203882 | JGI IMG/M metagenome (GOLD analysis project Ga0310695, IMG submission 203882) | Bovine rumen microbial communities from Lethbridge, Alberta, Canada - RJG_04 (v2) (version 2) | ecosystem: Host-associated > Mammals > Digestive system > Stomach > Rumen | place: Canada... | reverse complement strand
GCTGATTTCGTCGGCGGCCAGGAGCTCCTTCCCCGTATCCAGAATGATGGCTGGCTTGATTTCGACGTAGTCGTTGCCACACCTGATATGATGAGTGTTGTCGGTCGTCTCGGCCGTATCCTCGGACCTAAAGGCCTGATGCCGAACCCCAAGGCCGGTACAGTCACGATGGATGTCACCAAGGCAATCAACGATATCAAAGCAGGTAAGATCGAGTACAGACTGGACAAGTCCAACATCATCCACTGCCCGATCGGCAAGGCTTCCTTCACAGAAGAGCAGCTGCTGACCAACTACAACGCACTTGTTGATGCGATCGTCAAGGCAAGACCCGCTGCAGTCAAGGGCCAGTACATCAAGAGCATCTCTCTTGCAACCACCATGGGCCCCGGCGTCAAGGTTGTCTGCAACCGGTATTAAAAACAGCACCCCGGAAAAACGGTTCATAACGGACCGGGGCGCTTGCGCACCGGAACGGCAATGAACCGTTTTTCCGGAGGCGGACAAGGCGCGAAGCGCCTCTGTCCGACAACGCTTATAGATGCGGAGCATCTATAAGAGGGGTGCGTGAGAGCGTTTCACGGTTCATAACGGACCGGGGCGCTTGCGCTGCAGAAGTTCTTTCAGGACTATATAATGTTTTTTAAAAATATTCTTGACAGGGCATTCTGCAGATGCTAAATTGTATAAGGTTTTCACCCACCGAAGACAGCGGGTGTGTCTGCAGCCGGATTCCGGCCATGGCAGATGCGTAAAGGTAAGGTCCACCCGCCGAGGATGAGTAATACGTAATATCACGGCTTTTTTATGTCGATATTTCCGAACTCTCTGTCTTCGCGGCAGAGAGTTCTTTTTTACAATAATTACTCTCCGTCGGAAAATGCGGCGAAACAGGTGAGCGCCGCAAGGAAATCTATAAGGAGGTAAGATAATGGCAAAAGTTGAATTGAAGCAGCCGATCGTTCAGGAAATTTCCGAGAAGATCGATGGCGCCCAGTCTCTGGTCCTTGTTGACCACAGAGGACTGACAGTTCAGCAGGACACGGAACTCCGTAAGCAGCTCCGCGAGGCCGGTGTTTTCTACAAGGTTTACAAGAACACAATGATGAACTTTGCGTTCAAGGGAACCCCGTTTGAAGGCCTTTCCGATCTGCTCAATGGTCCCAGTGCTATCGCAGTTTCCAAGGATGATGCGACCGCACCTGCAAGGATCATCGTTGAGTTCGCCAAGACTGCTAAGAATCTGGAGGTCAAGGGCGGCGTAGTCGAGAACAGAGTTGTCGATGTCAAGGGTGTTGAGGAAGTCGCTCAGATTCCTTCCAGAGAGATCCTGCTCGGCAGACTGCTCGGCAGCATGCAGTCCCCCGTCGCAAACTTCGCACGCGTTATCAAGCAGATCGCGGAGAAGGACGGCGAAGGCGCAGCTCCCCAGGAGGCATAATTACAGGCTTCGGGAAGCACATCGGTGCGGCTTCGCCGCTCCGTACACAGTATTCGATTTTAAGATTGATTATTTGATATGAATTTTTAGGAGGTCATAAAATGGCTAAACTTACAACTGCTGAATTTATCGAGGCGATCAAAGAGCTGTCCGTTATGGAACTGAACGAGCTGGTCAAGGCTTGCGAAGAGGAGTTTGGTGTTTCCGCAGCAGCGGGTGTTGTCGTTGCAGCTGGTCCTGCAGCAGCAGCTGAGGAAGAGAAGACTGAGTTCGACGTCGAGCTGACTGACTTCGGCGCACAGAAGATCAAGGTTATCAAGGTTGTCCGTGAGATCACCGGCCTTGGCCTGAAGGAAGCTAAGGAGCTCGTCGAGGGCGCTCCCAAGAACATCAAAGAAGGCGTCTCCAAGGAAGAGGCCGAGGCCATCAAGGCAAAGGTCGAGGAGCAGGGCGCGAAGGTTACCCTCAAGTAATTTTCCCAATCCTTTCTTTATGTATGAACTGCATGCACAGCATGCAATTTGCAAGCGGTCGGCCCTCGGGCCGGCCGCTGTTCTTGCCATCAGGCAGAAATCCGGGGAGACATATGCTGCGGTACAGTCCTCCGGAATGGAAGCAATACACCGGCCAATGCACCGGCATGACCGCCCGGCTTATTGCTGTCAGATCAGATTGCTAAAAAAATTGCTAAAATATCCGCTATTTGAAAAATAATTGTTGACCTGAGGCGAATGCAGTAGTAGAATGTTATTCGCATCTTTTTTGCATGCATTTCTGTAGTCCTATATGAATCACTGTAAAGTGCAGTTCGGGAGCACAGATGCTGTACAGAACAGTTGAGATCTACAGGACTGTCTGAATGCAGGCCGCTGAAAGCGGCTCATCTGCACGGAATTGATTCTGACAGTGTGTCTTTCTCCTGCAGATATTAATGACAACGCATAAATAACGGGGTGAATTAGATGGAAAAAAACAGGATACATCCTATAGGCAGTGGCAAAAACATCCGTATGAGCTATCAGCGTCAGAAGGAAGTTCTGCCCATGCCGAATCTGATTGAAGTTCAGAAGGACTCCTATCAGTGGTTTCGTGATAAAGGCCTTCAGGAAGTATTGGATGATATTTCTCCGATCGAGGATTTCAGCGGAAAACTCAGCCTGACATTTGTCAGCTACACTCTGAATGAAGAGGATGCGAAGTATTCGATCGAAAAGTGCAAAGAGGGAGACCGCACTTATGCGGCTCCGCTCAGAGTCACCGTCCGTCTGTATGATAAAGAGAATGACCGGGAAATCAAGGAGCAGGGGATCTTCATGGGAGATCTGCCCCTGATGACAAAAAACGGTACCTTTGTGATCAACGGTGCCGAGCGTGTAATCGTCAGCCAGCTGGTCCGTTCCCCCGGTATTTATTATGGAATTGACAAGGACAAGTTCGGCAAGCAGCTGTTTTCCTGCACCGTGATCCCTAACAGAGGAGCATGGCTGGAGTATGAGACAGACGCAAACGACGTGTTCTATGTTCGTGTGGACAGAACCAGAAAGGTACCGGTTACTGTCCTTGTTCGTGCGCTCGGAATCGGCACGGATGAGGAGATCGTAGACCTTTTCGGCGACGAACCCAAGCTTCGGGCAAGCTTTGGCAAGGATCCCTCTCATGATTATGAGTCCGGACTGCTGGAGCTCTACAAGAAGATCCGTCCCGGCGAGCCTCTTTCTGTCGACAGCGCGGAGAGTCTGATCAACTCTATGTTCTTCGACGCCCGCCGTTATGACCTGGCGAAAGTCGGCAGATATAAATTCAACAAGAAGCTGGCACTGCGCAACAGGATCGTGGGACATTCTCTGGCTGAGGATGTTGTCGTGAACGGAGATATTCTGGGAAGCGCCGGCGATATTGTTGACCGCGATATGGCGGACAGGATCCAGAATAAAGCTGTTCCTTATGTGTGGATCAGCACAGAAGAACGCCCTGTTAAAGTTCTGTCCAACCTCATGGTTGACCTCACGGAATATATTGACTGTGATCCTGAGGACTTCGGTATCACAGAGAGTGTATACTATCCCGCGCTGCATAAAATCCTGGTCCAGATCCAGGATGAGGAAGATCCGGAAGTGATCGGAGATATTCTCCGCAGAAGTGTACATGAACTCGTGCCCAAGCACGTGACCAAAGAGGATATTCTTGCCTCCATCAACTACAACATGCACGTTGAATACGGGATCGGCACCGATGATGACATCGACCATCTCGGCAACCGCCGCATCCGCAGTGTCGGCGAACTGCTTCAGAACCAGTACCGCATCGGTCTTTCCAGACTGGAGCGTGTGGTCCGCGAGCGCATGACGACTCACGATTCCTCCGAGGAGATTTCTCCCCAGTCCCTGATCAACATCAAGCCTGTTCAGGCGGCTGTCAAGGAATTCTTCGGTTCTTCCCAGCTGTCTCAGTTCATGGACCAGAACAACCCTCTGGGCGAACTGACACACAAGCGCCGTCTGTCCGCACTGGGCCCCGGCGGTCTGTCAAGAGACCGCGCCGGATTTGAGGTCCGTGACGTTCACTATACACATTACGGGAGAATGTGTCCCATTGAGACCCCTGAAGGTCCCAACATCGGACTGATCAACTCCCTTGCAAGTTATGCCCGTATTAACCAGTACGGCTTTATTGAGGCACCCTATAGAAAGGTCGACCAGGATGACCCGAACGGCCCCCGTGTAACGGATGAAGTCGTATATATGACTGCGGATGAAGAAGATAATTATCATGTCGCGCAGGCGAGTACGGAGCTGGATGAGAACGGTTACTTCGTACACCGCAGTGTGTCCGGACGTTACCGCGCAGAGACTTCCGCTTACAACAGGACTGTTTTCGAGTATATGGACGTCTCCCCCCGTATGGTCTTCTCCGTGGCTACATCTCTGGTACCTTTCCTGCAGAACGATGACGCTAACCGTGCCCTGATGGGATCCAACATGCAGCGTCAGGCGGTCCCGCTTCTTACAACGGAAGCACCTGCCGTCGGTACAGGTATGGAGACCAAAGCCGCGATCGACTCCGGTGTCTGCGTACTGGCCGAAGAAGACGGCGTCGTGCTGTTTGTGGATGCCAGAGGCATTGTCGTGCGTGAAGATGACGGCAGCAGACGTACCTATCGTCTGACCAAATTCGAGCGCAGCAACCAGAGCAACTGCTACAATCAGAAGCCGATCGTCAACACCGGCGAGCGCATTGTCAAGGGGCAGGTCATTGCAGACGGTCCTTCGACTGCCAACGGCGAACTTGCACTGGGCAAGAACCCTCTGATCGGATTCATGACCTGGGAAGGCTACAACTACGAGGACGCTGTTCTTCTGAGCGAGCGTCTGGTCCGTGACGATGTTTATACTTCTGTCCACATCGAGGAGTACGAGTGCGAAGCACGCGATACCAAGCTGGGACCGGAAGAGATTACCCGCGATGTTCCCGGCGTCGGTGAAGATGCCCTCAAGGATCTCGATGAAGAAGGTATCATCCGTGTCGGCGCGGAAGTCCGTGCGGGAGATATTCTGGTCGGCAAGGTCACTCCCAAGGGCGAGACCGAACTGACTGCAGAAGAGCGCCTGCTGCGCGCAATCTTCGGCGAAAAGGCACGCGAAGTCCGCGATACTTCCCTGAAGGTTCCCCACGGTGAATACGGAATCATCGTGGATACAAAGAAGTTCACCAGAGAGAACGGCGATGAGCTCTCTCCCGGAGTGAATGAATCTGTTCGTATTTATATTGCACAGAAGAGAAAGATTTCCGTGGGCGATAAGATGGCAGGCCGCCACGGCAACAAGGGTGTCGTATCCCGCGTCCTTCCTATTGAAGATATGCCTTATCTGCCCAACGGCCGTCCTCTGGATATCGTCCTGAATCCTCTGGGCGTTCCTTCCCGAATGAATATCGGACAGGTCCTTGAGATTCATCTCTCCCTGGCTGCGGAAGCCATGGGCTTCAACGTGGCAACACCCAACTTCGACGGTGCCAGCCACAACGACATCCAGGAAGCGCTGATCATGGCCAATGATTATGTCAATACGGAATGGGATGAGTTCTCAGAGAAATACGCCGATGTCCTCGGCCCCGAAATCATGAATTATCTGTACGAGAACCGCGCCCACAGGGAACTGTGGAAGGGTGTCCCGATCACACCGGACGGCAAGGTCAGGCTCCGTGACGGACGTACAGGCGAATATTTTGACAGTCCGGTCACGATCGGACACATGCACTACCTCAAACTCCATCACCTGGTCGACGATAAGATCCATGCCCGTTCTACCGGCCCTTATTCTCTCGTAACACAGCAGCCTCTGGGCGGCAAAGCCCAGTTCGGCGGTCAGCGTTTCGGAGAAATGGAAGTCTGGGCGCTTGAAGCCTACGGCGCTGCATATACACTGCAGGAGATCCTTACGGTCAAGTCCGATGATGTCGTAGGCCGTGTCAAGACATACGAAGCCATTATCAAGGGCAAGAATATTCCCGAATCCGGTATTCCTGAGTCCTTCAAGGTCCTCCTTAAGGAGCTTCAGGCACTGGGACTGGATGTCCGCGTGCTTCAGGAGGACGGAAGCGAGGTAGAAATCAAAGAAGATATCGATTACGATGATTCGACTGCGATTTATCGCCATGAAATGGCGAACAGAGCCGGAAGCAGTAATTACGGCGACACGGATGAGGTGAGCCTCGGACGCGCCGGATACAGCAGCAAAGAGGTCAACCCCAGGAGCGGACAGCTGGAAGATGTGATCGAGCCGTCCATACCTTCCTCTTCTTACGCTGCACAGACAGACAGCGATGATTACGACGATGGCAATTATGATACAGACAGCCAGGAAGATGAGGGCTATTGATCAGAGACTCTGATCGTTTAGTCTCAACGTTTCTAAAATCGCAATGCTTCTGATAAGGAGATAAAAATGCCGAATACGAAACAGCAGAACTATCAGCCGGTCACGTTTGATTCGATCAAGATTGGTCTTGCCTCTCCGGAAATAATCCGTAACTCATGGTCCCATGGCAAAGTAACCAAACCGGAGACCATCAATTACAGGACTCTTAAGCCTGAGCGGGACGGCCTTTTCTGCGAAAAGATTTTTGGACCCACCAAGGACTGGGAGTGCCACTGCGGAAAATACAAAAAGATCAGATACAAGGGTGTTGTCTGTGACCGCTGCGGCGTCGAGGTCACGAAATCGAGCGTGCGTCGTGAGCGTATGGGACACATCGAGCTGGCTGCGCCTGTCTCACACATCTGGTACTTTAAGGGAATTCCCAGCAGGATGGGACTGATTCTTGATATCTCCCCCAAGGTGCTGGAAAAGGTTCTTTACTTTGCGTCTTATATTGTTCTTGACAAGGGAGAAACGGATCTTGAGTACAAACAGGTGCTCAATGAGAAGGAATATCAGGAAGCCAGGGACAAATGGGGCAGCAAATTCAGGGCCGGAATGGGTGCGGAGGCCATCAAGGAGCTTCTGCAGAAGATCGATATCGAAAAAGAATACGAAGAGCTTTCTGCAATGATGAAGGCAGCTTCCGGGCAGAAACGTGCCCGTATCATTAAGCGGATCGAAGTGATCGAGGCCTTCCGCGAGTCCGGCAATTCACCCGCCTGGATGATCATGGACTGCATCCCGGTCATTCCGCCTGATCTTCGTCCCATGGTACAGCTGGACGGCGGCCGTTTCGCGACTTCCGACCTGAATGATCTGTACCGCAGAATTATCAATAGAAATAATCGTCTCGAGAGACTGAAAGAACTCGGCGCACCGGATATCATTGTCCGCAACGAGAAGCGTATGCTGCAGGAAGCGGTCGACGCCCTGATCGATAACGGCCGCAGAGGCCGCCCTGTCACAGGCCCCGGCAACCGCGCCCTCAAGTCCCTTTCCGATATGCTCAAGGGTAAATCCGGACGTTTCCGTCAGAACCTTCTGGGCAAGCGTGTCGACTATTCCGGACGAAGCGTTATCGTCGTCGGTCCCGAACTGAAGATCTATCAGTGCGGCGTACCCAAGGAGATGGCCCTCGAGCTCTTCAAGCCCTTCGTCATGAAGGAACTCGAGAGCAGAGGAATTTCCCAGAATATTAAAAACGCAAAGAAACTCGTCGAGAAGGTGGACAGCCAGGTATGGGATATCCTCGAGGATGTCATCAAAGAGCATCCCGTTATGCTGAACCGCGCACCCACCCTTCACAGACTGGGTATCCAGGCATTTGAGCCGATCCTCGTCGAAGGCAAGGCGATCAAGCTTCATCCGCTTGTGTGTACAGCTTTCAACGCGGACTTTGACGGCGACCAGATGGCGATCCATCTTCCTCTTTCCGTCGAAGCGCAGGCAGAGTGCCGTTTCCTCCTCCTTTCTCCCAACAACCTCCTCAAGCCGTCTGACGGCGGACCGGTGGCTGTTCCTTCCCAGGATATGGTCCTTGGTATTTACTACCTTACCCAGGAGCGCGAGGGAGAGCCGGGTGAAGGCAAGTACTTCCGCAATATGTGCGAAGCGATCCTCGCCTATGAGAACCACTATATTACACTGCACACAAAGATCAATGTGCGCATGTCCAAAAAGAACGCTGAGGGCGAGACGGTCACCGGTGTGATCGCGACAACGCTCGGACGCCTTCTTTTCAACGAGATTCTGCCGCAGGACCTCGGATTTGTAGACAGATCCGTCCCTGAGAACTTCCTCAAGCTGGAAGTTGATTTCCTGGTCAAGAAGAAAGAACTCAAGAAGATCCTGCAGAGAATCATCGATACCCACGGAACCTTTGCGACAGCAGAGGTCCTGGACATGATCAAAGCCATGGGTTACAAGTACTCTACGATCGCGGCAATGACGGTTTCCATCGCGGATATCACCGTGCCGGCGCAGAAGAAAGACCTGCTCGAAGAAGGCCAGAAGATGGTTGATACCATCGCCAAGCACGCCCGCCGCGGTCTTGTCACAGAGGAAGAGCGCTACAGAGCAGTTATTGACACATGGGAAAAGATCGATAAGAGACTTACCAAGGTCCTGCTCGAGAGCCTTGACAAGTACAACAACATCTTCATGATGGCGGATTCCGGAGCGCGAGGCAGTGACCAGCAGATTAAACAGCTGGCCGGCATGCGCGGACTGATGGCTGATACCACCGGACGTGCGATCGAGCTGCCTATCATGTCCAACTTCCGTGAAGGTCTGGACGTTCTGGAGTACTTCATTTCGGCACACGGCGCACGTAAGGGTCTGTCCGATACAGCCCTTCGTACTGCGGACTCGGGTTACCTGACACGACGCATGGTCGACGTATCTCAGGAACTGATCATCCGTGAAGTCGACTGCTGCGAAGGAAAAGAAGCCATTCCCGGAATGTATGTCAAGGAATTCGTGGACGGACAGCAGACGGTCGAGGGACTGCAGGACCGTATTACCGGCCGCGTATCCTGTGATGATATTTACGACAACGACGGAAATCTGATCGTCAAGAAGAACCACATGATCACACCTGCCCGTGCGTCGAAGATTATTGCCAAGGGTGCCACCCGCGTCAAAGTCCGCACGATCCTGACCTGCCGTTCCCATTCGGGCATCTGCGCCAAGTGCTACGGCGCCAACATGGCGACCGGAGAAATGGTACAGGTCGGTGAAGCAGTCGGCATCATCGCGGCACAGTCCATCGGTGAGCCCGGAACACAGCTGACCATGCGTACCTTCCATACCGGCGGTGTCGCCGGCGGCGATATCACACAGGGTCTTCCCCGTGTTGAGGAGCTGTTTGAGGCCAGAAAGCCCAAGGGACTTGCGATTATCGCCGAGTTCGGCGGAACAGTCGCTGTTATGGATAATAAGAAGAGCCGTGAGGTCATCGTCACAGATGATGAGACCGGCGAGTCCAAGCCTTATCAGATCCCTTACGGTTCCCGTATCAAGGTTGTCGACGGCGCCAGTGTTGAGGCCGGCGATGAACTTACAGAAGGCAGTATCAACCCCCACGATCTTCTTAAGATCAAGGGTATCCGCGCTGTCCAGAACTACCTGCTTCAGGAAGTCCAGCGAGTCTACCGCTCACAGGGTGTTGATATCTGCGACAAGCACATCGAGGTCATTGTCCGCCAGATGCTCAAAAAGATCCGCATCGAGGACAGCGGCGACACGACTTTCCTTCCCGGAAGCCTCGTGGACGTCCTTGACTTCGAGGAAGAGAATGAGCGCCTGATCCAGCAGGCACGCACTCCCGCTGAGGGCAAGCAGGTCATCCTCGGTATCACCAAGGCGGCTCTTGCAACCAATTCCTTCCTGTCCGCGGCTTCCTTCCAGGAGACCACCAAGGTCCTGACAGACGCCGCGATCCACGGCCGCACCGATCCGCTGATCGGCCTCAAGGAAAATGTTATCATCGGTAAGCTGATTCCGGCAGGTACCGGCATGAAGCGTTATCGGTCCACACGCCTTTCGACGGATGCCAGGATCAGGGCTTCCAGAGCCCTGGCCGCACAGAGGGAAGAGCAGCTCGACGCGGAAGAAATTGAAAATATGGTAAAGGCCCATGCGCCTGTACAGGATCAGTTCATCGGGGCCATGGATGACGACGATATCGACGGAATGTTCACTGAGCCCGACAACGATGATTACGATGCAGAAGAGGACGAGAGAGAGGAACTGGACGATCTCGAGGAGCCCGATGCAAGTGATCTCGAAGAACTGGAAGATGAGATGGCCGAGGACGCCATCGAAACCGCTGAGATGGAAGCTGAATCCGAAACCGATTCAGACGAGGATCTCAACATTACGGAAGAATAAAAATTTTTATTGACAAGCAATGTACACTTGCGTATAATTCATGGGTGTGGCTCCGGCCACACCTTTTCCATGCGCATTTTTTTCCAAAGAACGACCGGGTATCCGGCAGATTTTGAAGAGAAAACCGCATCGGAAAGGAAACAGCTGCATAACCCTGTGCAGCACAAAATCTT
>Ga0310695_10014936_pt1 | contig 10424 bp, 11 predicted proteins | sample RumenRJG_04DNA_FD_203882 | JGI IMG/M metagenome (GOLD analysis project Ga0310695, IMG submission 203882) | Bovine rumen microbial communities from Lethbridge, Alberta, Canada - RJG_04 (v2) (version 2) | ecosystem: Host-associated > Mammals > Digestive system > Stomach > Rumen | place: Canada... | reverse complement strand
AATAACGGAGTTCATTATGACAGGTGAAATTAAATTATCAAATATAACTAAAATCTTTAATAAAGGAGAGGCGGAAGAAGTTACTGCGCTCAACGGCGTAGATTTCACAATTCCTGCCGGTAGCTTTGTTTCACTGATTGGTCCGTCCGGTTGTGGTAAAACTACATTGCTTCGTTGTATTGCAGGACTTGAAAATCCAACCAGCGGAGCAGTGCTTGTCGATGGTACAAAAATCACAAAACCAGGCAGCGATCGCGGCTTTGCCTTCCAGCAGGCAAATCTTTTTCCCTGGCTCACAATTCGCGACAATGTTGCCTTTGGACTTCACGCGCGTCACATATATAAAGAACGCAAGACAGACGTAGACGAGTTCATAAAACTTGTTGGCCTCCAGGGTTTTGAAAAATCTTTTCCGCATCAGCTTTCCGGCGGTATGAATCAGAGGGCGAGTCTTGCACGTGCACTTGTTGGTCACCCAAAAATCCTTTTGCTCGATGAACCGCTTGGTGCCCTTGATGCCTTTACCCGCATGACCATGCAGGACGAAATCTTGCGTCTCTGGAAAGAGCATAACACAACAATGGTTATGGTAACTCACGATGTTGACGAGGCAGTTTACCTAAGCGACTATGTGGTTGTAATGTCTCCTCGTCCTGCAAAGGTTGAAAAAATCATTCCAATTGAAATCAGTCATCCACGTGCCCGCGGTCAGGATATATTCCTTAAATATCGAACCCAGATTCTGGAAATCCTCGACTACGCAGGAAAAATTCAGGAAGTTGAATACGCAATTTAAAAAAGGTGTATAAGATGACAGCCCGGGAATCAAAGCTTTTTGAAGAAATCAAATCTGATCATAATTATATAGTAGATTTGCGACGTCATTTCCATAAACACCCGGAAATTGCAAAGGAAGAATTTAACACAGCCCTAAAAATTGAAGAAGAGCTGGATAAAATCGGTCTTGCTCATCAGCGGGTTGGAGAAACCGGCGTATATGCCGAAATTAAAGGCACTGGTGCTGGCAAATCTGCTGGCGGCAACACTGCTAAAACAATTGTCCTTCGAGCCGATATTGATGCTCTTCCTATTCAGGAAACTCATATCTGCGAATATGTTTCGCAAACTCCAGGAAAGATGCATGCCTGCGGACACGACTCGCACACTGCAGCTCTTCTTGGAGCCGCAAGAATATTGAATAATCATAAAGATTTATTTTCCGGCACAATCAGGCTTACCTTCCAGTCCGGAGAAGAAATCGGCTACGGTGCACGTATTTTTATAGACAATGGCTTTCTGGATGACGCAGACCGCACATTTGGAATTCACTCTGCTTCAAACCTGCCCGCCGGAAAAGTTGCTGTAGTTCCCGGTCCAAATAATGCCAGCGTTGACTGGTTTAAGATTACTATAAATGGATATCCTGCGCATGTTTCAACACCGCAGCTTGGAGCCGATGCAGTTTATATTGCCAGCCAGATTGTAATTTCCACGCAGGCTATAGTAACCCGCCGCACCTCTCCAATGGAAAATGTTCTTGTTGGAATCGGTACAATTAAGGCTGGCGATACTTATAATATCGTAGCTCAGAAAGCAGAGCTCGAAGGTACAATCAGAGCCTTTTCTCCGGAAGTTCGTGAAAGAACAAAAGAGCTGCTTATCGACATCTCAAAGCAAACTGCACAGATGTTTGGAGGCATAGCAGAAGTTGAGTTTAAGGATTTTACATCCTCTTTAATTAATGATGAAGCAGCAACAAGCGAAGTGCAAAACACTGCCGTAAGAATTTTTGGGGACAATAAGGTTGTAAAAGTGCGCACGCCATCTCTTAGTGGTGACGATTTTGCAGAATATATTCTAAAAGTTCCCGGATGTTACGCATACTTTGGAACAGCAAATCCTGCAAAAGAAGGAACCTCAGCCGCCCATCACGATTCAAAATTTGATATTGATGAAGACGCTTTAATTCAGGCAGTTTCGTTGTACACTTTCTATGTATTGGATTATTTGAATAAGTAAATTTTGATTATAGAATTTGGCTATAACCATTATATAAAAATAATATTACTCAGATGAAAAATTATCTGTTATAACATACTAAACTAGTAGGTAATAAATCTACTTATCATTGGCGCCTGCCGGGCGACCAGGAGGTAATATGAAAAAATCACTTATTTTAGCAGCAGTTTCTTTGGCTGCTGTTTCTCTCTTATTCACTGCCTGCAATAAAAAATCAGAAGCTGCAGGTAACTCTACACAGGCACAGAAGGTTGTTCGCATCAACTATCAGACAGGTAACCTTTGTGGTGCCCCTGTTCATGTGGCATGGAAACTTGGTCTCTTTGATGAAGAGCTTGCAAAAATCGGACAGAAGGCTGAGTACGTTGTAGTCGTTGAAGGCGGTGCAACTCTAGCTGAAATGATTGCATCAGGAAAGGTAGATGCCGGTTACGGACTTTATGCTACACAGCTTCAGGCTATTGAAAACGGACTTCCAATTTCCTTCACTTCAGGTATCCATATCGGTTGTACAAAGTATTATGTACGTGCAGACAGCGACATTTATTCTGCAGCTGATCTTCGCGGAAAGAAAATTGGTGTTCCAGGTCTTGCAGACTCTTCTGTTATGAACCTTAAGCGTAAGCTTATGGATGAAGGTATCGGAGTTACAGCTGATAATCTTGAAGTTGAATTTGTAGCTTATGCTTCAAGTGATCTTGCAATTGCATTGAACAACGGTGCAGTTGATGTAATTGGTGCGCATGATCCAATCGCAACTAAGGGAGAACTTGCTTACGGCTTCAGAAAAATTCTTGATACAGGAATTGATGAAAAGTTCGTAAAAGAATACTGCTGCCAGCAGTTTGTAACTCACAAACTTCTTCGCGAAAATCCGGAAGGTGCTGCTGCTGTTACACGCGCCTTGCAGAAAGCATCTGCTTTTGTTGAAGCAGAACCTCGCGCAGCTGCACAGCTTCAGATTGAGAACGACCTTGTTGCAGGTGATCTTGATTTTAACGCAGCACTTCTTGAAGAACTGAATTATCAGCCAAGCCGTTCACTTGGAAAGAAAACTTTTGATGCCGCTGCACGCCAGCTTCAGACAGCAGGAATCTTAAAGGCAGAAACAGACATCGAAAAGTTTGTTGAACAGGGATACGTTAGTGACTTGCCGGGAGTTCCAGACGGATACATCTACGACAGCGCAACAAAAACATATAAAGAAATAAACGGAAACAGATCATAACGGTGGTTGAGCCTGTCGAAACCACCACAGGAGACTTCACTATGAAAAACATCAACATCATTTTATCTGGCCTCACAGCCGTACTTGGACTTCTCGTTGGAATTGCACCTTACACTTTTGCAAAGGTTTGCGGAATGGCAAGCATGCACTGCCACAAGGTAACAGCGCCAACAGTACTGGTATTCGGAATTGTAATTTTTGTAATCTCAGCAGCACAGACAGCTCTTTTATGGAAAAAACGATAACTACAAAAAGCCTTGCGCTTGCAAACATTAAAAGAAAACCGTACCGCACGGCAGCCCTAACAGTCCTCGTTGCATTAGCAGCAGGGGTGCTGTTCGGTACCCTTCTTTTGACTGCAAGCATTAAAGGCGGGCTCAAAGGAATAAATACTCGCATAGGTGCAGACCTTATGATTGTACCGGAAGGCTACGAAACTCAGGCAGAAGGAGTTCTTCTTTCCGGCGAGCCAAGTTATTTTTACATGGAAAAAAGTATTGAAGAAACCGTCCGTGGAATTCAGGGAGTTGCAGCAGTAACCAGCCAGTTTTATCTGACAAGCCTTAGCGAAAGCTGCTGCGACTTTCCGATTCAGATTATCGGTTTTGACCCATCAAGCGACTTCATTATAAAATCGTGGGCAAGAAAAAAAGTTTTAAATACTTCTGGTGATGAAATAATTCTTGCCGGAAGTAATATTACTACAGAAAAAAATACAGTGCGTTTTTTTGAATACACTCATAGCGTTACTGCCCGTCTCGCAAAAAGCGGAACCGGTATGGATAACGTGATTTATACAGACATCAACAGCCTTCAGAAAATCTTTGACGATGCAAAAACAAAAGGCTTTGGCTTTATTTCTGACGGCGATACAAAAAATAGAACCAGCGTAATATTTGTAAAGCTTGCAGCAGACGCAAAGCCGGACAGCACAACGGCACGCATTAAAGGTGCCGTTCCAGGTGTACAGGTAATTCAAAGTGATAAGTTTGTTTCAAGCCTTATCGACAGTATCTCGTCCTTCCTGGCGATTTTGAATGCGGTAAGCGTACTTGTGATTTTGATTACAGTACTTACTCTTTCAATTGTATTTTCACTTACTATAAATGAAAGATTGCGTGAGTTTTCAATATTGAGAGTACTTGGTGCTGATTTTAGCAGACTCCGTGCAATTGTATTTACAGAAGCAGGAATACTTGGAAGCATAGGTGCAGTGTCTGGTGTTGGAATCAGCGCATTGATTTTGCTTCCGTTTAATTTTGTGATTTCAGAGAAGTTGAGCATGCCGTTCCTTTTAGCAGGCGCAGGGCAGATAATTTTGTTTGCAATTATAACATTTGTGATTTTGATTCTGGCGTGCCTTGCAGCATCTATATCCGGAGCTATAAAAGTTTCGAAAAAAGAAATATATCTGGGAATACGGTAGACGGTGGTTGAGCCTGTCGAAACCACCTTTAATAAGGAATAAAACATGATAGAAGCACACAACATAAATAAATCATTCATCACACCACGCGGCCGAATTGATGTACTTAAAGACTTCAGTTTTTCGATTAAGGAAGGCTCGTTCATTGGAATCACTGGAAAATCCGGAGCGGGAAAAAGCACATTGCTTTCTATCATAGCCGGCCTACAAAAACAGGATTCCGGTTCGCTTATCATAAATGATATAGAACTTAATTCTCTTAATGATAAAGAGCTCAGCGCTTTCAGAAATCAGAATATAGGCTTTATTTCACAGGAACAAAGCTTTCTTGAAAATTTTAGCGTGATTGATAATGTAAGACTGCCAGCCTTCCTAGGCAGGAAAAAAGTTGATAACACATTTGCAAAAGAAATTACAGCACGAGCAGAGCAGCTTCTCGAATCCTTAGGAATTGCACACCTTGCCCAGAACTATCCTTCTACACTCTCCGGCGGAGAAAACCACAGAGTTCTGATAGCACGTGCCCTTATAAATGATCCTCAGCTTCTTTTCGCCGACGAACCCACCGACTCCGTAGATTCTGACCGAACAGAAGAAATCATAAAAATCTTCCGCAGCCTGGCAGACGAAGGAAAAACAATTCTGATTGCAAGCCATGATGCGGAAGCACTTAAGTTGTGTGATAGTGAAATAAATATTTAAGAGACTAGTTCTCTAAATCCAATTCCATCACATCATAAAAATTACAGCGTAAAGCAAGCGCAAGAGAATTAATAGCAGCGCCACTAGCCTTATTTATATCTTTGGTGCCAATTTCATACTGCTGTAAAGTACGAAGATTTACACCGGAAAGTTCCGCTAATTCTTTTTGAGTCAGGCCAGAGGCTTTTCTCAGACGATGAAGATTTGTACCGCGTTCCTGATTTTTTCTTTTAATCAGCTCATTCATCACATCTGAAAATTTTTCTTTTGGTGCTTCGTGTAATGGATAATACATATTAATTACATCATGGAATGCAACATAATCCCTGATTTTTGCAAAGGATATTCCGCTGTTCCACTGATAATAAGCAAGAACCCAACCTGCCCAATATTCTGGTGAACGATTAAAACGAATAAACTCTTTATCTGCAGCATCGGATTTAATACCAACCCGATCAAAGACGGTAAGTACAAGCTCAGTTCCAGAGCATCCACAAATAAAAGCAGGAGAACCGTCTTCAATCGCAGAGGCAACCTTTGAAGCAATAAAAAAATCATAAAAGGAATCAGGAGCTACATCACAGCCATTCACTGCAAAATCAAATGCAAAACCAAGATTGTTCATTACACCAGGCAGAAAGAATTTATCGTAAGCGCGGGTCATCATTTTTCATCTCCTCCAGAATAAGGTCTCGGATATATATCACTTTAAGATCGAACTTTCCTGTAACGTTCTTATACTCTTCCTTAGCTTTTTCCAAACGCATTTTTCTAAGAGTACAATATTTATTTCCTTCTGCAATTTCATAGCCAGTATAAGTGATTTTATTAAATGCCTTTTTACTCTTCAGAACAAACTGCTCACCAAGCTTACCAAGCTTCATTGCTTCTTGTAGTTGCTTATAGGAAATCTGATTTGAAAGAAATGCTTCTGCAAAAGAGAAGTACGAATCATCAGCCCGATATCCCTTAATCAAATCATAGCTGGAAATATCAATTAAAAAATTTTGAGAAAGATGATAAAAGCCCTGCCGCATAATAGGAGTAGATAAATCAAAACGACGATTGTTCACTAGCAGAGCCAGCCAGTGCAATGTACAATATTCGGGAGACTGTAAATCAAGGATTTTAAGATTTTTAGTATCTAATTCATAACGGTTAGCAAAACCATCATCCAGCGTAGGACAGGCCCATTCCTTTGCAAGTTCCAGATGCTCTGTACAATAAAAACCACGGCCATAATCATTATAGACTTTGCCTTCTCCAAAAACTGGCTGAGAAACTATTTTTTGTGAGCCATGATATAAAATTATCCTCGACATACTTATAAACTACTTCTATAGAAGTAGTTTTGTCAAGTCTAATTCAACGCCTGCTGCAAATCCGCAATAAGATCTTCCACGTTTTCAACGCCGACGGAAAGACGAAGTGTCGCGGGCGTGATTCCGTTTTTAAGACGGAGCTCTTCCGGAACATCGGCGTGGGTCTGTGTGGTAGGGTAGGTGATTAATGTTTCTACACCGCCCAGGCTTTCTGCGTATTTAATGAGTCGAACTTTTTCAAGGACTGACAGAGCTCTTTCTACAGTGTCTGTGCGGAAGGTTACCATTGAGCCAAAACCGCGCGCCTGTTTCTTCATGATTTTGTGACCAGGATGATTTTCGAGACCCGGGTATATAACTGATGTTATGTGAGACTGGGTTGTGAGCCACTGTGCAATTTTGAGAGCAGAAGCTGAAGCCTTTTCCATTCGCAATGCAAGAGTTTTTATTCCGCGCAAAACAAGCCAGCAGTCAAATGGAGCAAGGCCTGCACCTGTTGTTTTTATGAGGAAGCGAAGTTTTTCCTGCAGGTCTGGACTTTTAACAATGATAAATCCTGCGAGAGTATCGTTGTGTCCAGCAAGAAATTTTGTTCCGCTGTGAACTACAATGTCTGCTCCTAAGTCCAGAGGATTCTGAAAATAGGGCGACATAAAAGTGTTGTCTACAATCAAAAGCAAACCTTGACGGTGCGCAGTTTCAGCCGTTTTTACAATGTCGGTTACGTTCATCATTGGGTTTGTTGGAGTTTCAATGTAAATGGCTTTTGTGTCAGGAGTGATTAAAGCTTCTATGTCGTCGGTTGAACAGTTTGTGCGTGTAAACTTTATTCCGTTTTTAGCAGAAACATTATCAAAAAGTCTGATTGTTCCTCCGTATAAATCTGAATCTACAATAAGATGATCACCCGGCTTAAAGATTTCCATAAGCAGAGTGATTGCGGCCATTCCTGTAGAAAGTGCAAATGCGTCTATTCCGTTTTCAAGCTGGCAGACAATTTTTTCAAGCTGCTCGCGTGTTGGATTTTGCAACCGAGAATAATCAAAGCCGGTACTTTTTCCTGCCCCAGGATGTGCATAAGTTGCAGTCTGGTAAATTGGAAAACTGATTGAACCGTAGTGATTACACGCAGGCTTTTCGTCAGCCTCGTTTTGATTTTCAAGATGTATGCATTTTGTTTCTATAGATAATGGCATGTAGAACTCCTAAAACTGAATGATGGTTGAGCTTGTCGAAACCATCGGTTCAAAAAATCTGGTGATTTCGACAGGCTCAATCACCAAATTTCAAGTAATACGCAGCGAGCTTCTGTAAGGCTTCTTCTATCGGAAGCTCGATGTCGAAAACACTCACGGCGTTTCGTTCAAACTGGCGGCGAACGTTCTGACCAATCTGTGCGGCAACTATTGAACGGCAATCTAAAAGCAGTTGAACAGCCGGTGATGCAGGACCTCCTGCGCCGCCTCCACATCCGCCGCCGCAGCCGCTTCCGCAACCAAAGCCACCGCCGCAACCACCACTAAAGCCCGCACTAGCCGCTGTACCCTCGTCAGAAGGCTGTTCAGACTTTGGAGCTTCTCGGGTTTCCAGGTATTCAAAGTGGTCGCCGCGCAACTCGTAGATTTCGAACTGTCTGGTCTGACCGAAATGTAAATCTATGTTTATTTTGTCTGATGATGCTATGGCAACTTTGATTGACATAAGACCTCCTGGGGGCGTTGGTCGCACGCAAGCGTGCTTACCGACATTTTGCTTTGCAAAAGTCGCGGGGTTTTAGGGGCTGCGAAAGCCCCTAGGCGAAGGGGTGGCGAGCAACGAAGTGCGAGCCAGGGGAAGGCTTTCCCCTAAATCTTATAATCGTCTGCCATGTCCATGAGACCGTACTCAAGAAGGATTTCCTCAAGGCGTTCCTGGGTCATTGGAGTAGGGATTGTGAAAGTCTGGTTGTTGATTACAGCTTCAGCAAGGTTACGGTATTCCTGAGCCTGTGCTGAATCCGGCTTATATTCAATTACAGTTTTGCGGTTGATTTCTGCGCGCTGTACGATGTTGTCGCGAGGAACGAAATACAAAAGCTGTGTTCCAAGTTCCTTAGAGAAGGCGCGGAGCAAATCGAGCTCGCGGTCTACGTTACGGCTGTTACAGATGATTCCACCAAGTCGAACACCGCCGGCCTTTGCGTAGCGGCTGATACCCTTTGCAATATTGTTTGCAGCATAAAGGGCCATCATTTCACCAGAAGCAACAATGTAGATTTCCTTAGCCTTACCTTCGCGGATTGGCATAGCAAAACCACCACAAACTACGTCACCAAGTACGTCGTAGAAAACGAAGTCCAAATCGTCTGTGTATGCGCCAAGATTTTCAAGCATGCTGATTGATGTGATGATACCACGTCCTGCACAACCAACTCCCGGCTCCGGTCCACCTGATTCAACACAACGTGTACCACCGAATCCTGTTCTCATGATGCGGTCGAGTTCAACGTTTTCACCCTCGTCGCGGATTGTATCCAATACTGTTTTCTGTGCAAGTCCACCAAGCAAAAGACGAGTTGAGTCAGCTTTAGGGTCACATCCTACAACCATTACTTTTTTTCCATGCTCAACGAGTCCTGCTGTTAAATTCTGTGTGGTGGTTGATTTTCCAATTCCACCTTTTCCATAAATTGCTATCTGTCTGATTTCGCCCATTAAAGTGCCTCTCTTTATATTGTATAACCTATCTAACAACTAGGTAATAACAATATACTTTTATTTACCTACTATGTCAATAGGTTTTATTAAAATAATCCTTGAATTCTGTTGTATTTCCACACTTTGAGTATGGCTTCATCGATGCTGCCAGGGAGGGACATGGCTGTGATGCCGGCGGCTGTGAGACTTTGAATTGCACCGTCGCCTATACGGCTTGCAATTACGTATTTACAGTCTTTGAATTGCTGGACATGCTTGTTCATTGAGTCTTTATTGTGAGAGCCATCCTGGCACACTGGAGTTACAATGCGTTTTTCCAGTAAGTCGTAGCCTTCGTTATCATCAATGACATATATATAGAAGATTTGTGATTTTCCGTAGTGAATATTGACAGTTTCGCCGTCTGTGCTGGCAACGGCGACTCGGTATTTATCAGCCATGGGAGAAGTTTTCTCCATAACTGCCAGGGCCGATTTTTGCATAAAGCTGGCGGGAAATATCTGATTTTCCTGGTACCCCTGCGGCGTCTGCACGGCAGTGATTACAATGCAGGAAGAGTTCAATATATTCACCGGCGGCACGGCGTGCGGCTTCGATTTCTGCACAGTTTGGAGCCGGCTCATCCTTGAGTTTTGCACTTGGGATTAGCGGTATGATGTTGTACTTTTCAGCTCCAGCTTCGGCTACAGTTGCAGCAATTTCTGCAATGTGATTACCGTTTATGCGCGGAACTAAAACCGTGTTTACCTTTACGGTGATTCCCGCTTCGGCAATTTTTCTGATTCCGGCAAGCTGATTTTCTATGAGGATTTTTGCGCCCTCTACCCCGTCTATCTTCTTACCATGCCAGATAATGTAGTCGTTAAGCTGCGCTTCGATTTCAGGATCTACAGCATTTACTGTTACGGTGAGGCTGTCGATTCCTGCGGCGATTACTTCATCGGCACGCTCGTCGAGCAAGAGTCCGTTTGTACTCATACATTTTATGAGCTGCGGATATTCACGACCAATTATATTGAAGGTTTTGAAGG
>Ga0310695_10014935_pt1 | contig 10424 bp, 7 predicted proteins | sample RumenRJG_04DNA_FD_203882 | JGI IMG/M metagenome (GOLD analysis project Ga0310695, IMG submission 203882) | Bovine rumen microbial communities from Lethbridge, Alberta, Canada - RJG_04 (v2) (version 2) | ecosystem: Host-associated > Mammals > Digestive system > Stomach > Rumen | place: Canada... | reverse complement strand
CGGTGCGACAGTAATGTAAGGAGAAAAGAAATGAAAAAATCAATCAAAGATTTAGGCGACGTAAAAGGAAAAAGAGCATTAGTGAGAGTAGATATCAACGTTCCTCTCGATGCAGATAAAAACGTAACTGACGATACAAGAATTCAAGCAATATTGCCTACAGTTAAATTTTTACAAGACAAAGGTGCAAAAATCATTTTAATGGCACACCTCGGCAGACCTCAAAAATTAAAAGAAGGTCAAAAACTTGAAGATTTATCTTTAGAACCGGTTGCAAAATATATGTCAAAAATTCTCGGTGAAGAAGTTAAATTTGTAAAATCACCTGTCGGAGAAGGCGCAGACAAAGAATTGGCAGATTTAAAAGACGGTCAAATTGCTTTATTGGAAAATATCCGTTACTACAAAGCAGAAGAAGCAAAAGATGACGATATGACTTTTGCTGAAGAACTTGCAAAACTCGGAGATTTCTATGTAAATGACGCATTCGGTGCTGCTCACAGAAATCACACTTCAACTGCAAAAGTTGCAAAACTCGTTAAACCAGCAGTTTCAGGTTTGTTGATGGAAAAAGAAATCAGATGCTTATCAGAAGCTCTTGATAATCCTACAAGACCTTTCACGGCAGTTGTCGGCGGTGCTAAAGTTTCATCAAAAATCGGTGTTCTTGAAAACTTAATAGACAAAGTTGATAACCTGATTATTGGCGGTGGTATGGCTTATACATTCGTTAAAGCAAACGGCGGAAAAATCGGTACTTCAATTTGTGAAGACGACCAACTTGAAGTTGCAAAAGCAATTGAAAAGAAAGCTGCAGATAAAGGTGTTAACATTGTTATGGCAACAGATGTTCTCGTAACTGACGATTTTTCAGGTAACGGAACAAATAAAGTTGTTGAAATTAAAAATATTCCTGACGGATTTGAAGGTGTTGATGCAGGCCCCGAATCACAAAAAGCATTCGAAAAAGTTGTTTTATCTTCAAAAACAATTCTTATGAACGGTCCTGTCGGTGCATTTGAAAATCCTAAATTTGCAGAAGGTACAAAAGCAATACTTAAAGCAATAGTTGAAGCAACCAAAAACGGTGCAACTTCTGTAATCGGCGGCGGAGATTCCGTTTCTGCGGCTAAAAAATTCTGTAAAGCGGAAGATTTTACTCACGTTTCAACAGGCGGCGGTGCATCACTTGAATTTATCGAAGGAAAAGTCCTTCCGGGTGTTGCAGCACTTGATGAAAAATAAAAAATAAAAATTAAAAATGTATGCAGGCAGAAATTTTTCTGCCTGTTTATTTATAAAGAGGTTTTTAGTGGATAAAAAACTTTTAAAAATAGTTTTAATAAATATTTTATGTTTAATAGTGCTTTTTGTTGGTATTGAATGCTATTTTTATATTGATACTGCAAATTTTTATAAAAATAAAATGGGTAATAATTATGCAAAATATACTTTAAAAAAAGAACCTTTTGAAAATAAATTCAATTATTATTTTAAAGAAGTAATGAGAAAACCTGTCGGATTAAACTATAAAAAGAAACCGATATTATTTTTAGGATGTTCGTATGCATATGGTTATTATTTAACTGACGAAGAAACAATAAGTTACAAAATTTCAAAAAAAGCAAAAAGACCTATCTATAATTGGGCTTGTTCTGCAGGCGGAATACAACATGCGTATTATGTAATAGACAAAATGCCTAAAATTGAGCCTGAACCTGAATATATATTCTATATTTATATGAAAGATCATTTAATAAGAATGTATGAAAATCGTCATGAATTAGATATTTCCGAATACCTTTTGTACAAAATAAAAGACGGAAACCTTGAAAAAATAGACAACAGATATAATTTTATTGATAATTCTTTCTTTTTATCAAGAATAAAAAAGAAGATTTTAAATCGATATATAAAATCAAAAAAAGCACATAAAACTTTTATTGAATATACAAATTTCCTAAAAAATGAAATAAAAGAAAAATACCCGAATTCAAAATTTGTAATTGTTATATATGATTATATGCCTCAAGAACTTATAGAAGGATTGAAAAAAAATAATATAGATATAATTTATCCGCAAGAAAGTAAAAAGTTTGATTATAACAATGAAAAATACAAATTGCCGAAGGAAAGGGATTATTGGCAGCATCCGAGTGGAAAAGCCTGGGATGTAATGAGTGATATTCTTATAAAAGAGTTTCATTTATAATGAAAAAAACCGTATAAATCAGAAAGTAAAAATAATGAAAAAAGTATTAAAAATCATTATAATAAATATACTTTTAATTATATTTTTATTTATAGGATTTGAAACATATTTTTATAAAAAATATTTTGATTTTTTTAAAACAAACTCTCCTAATAAAAGTCATCATTCTTTTAAAAAAGAACCTTTTGAAAACAAGTTTAAAAATTTTTATCTAACAATAATTAGAAAACCTGTCGGATTAAACTATAAAAAGAAACCGATATTATTTTTGGGTTGCTCATACGCTTATGGAGAGCATTTAGATAACAAAGAAACAATAAGTTATAAAGTTTCCCAAAAAACAAAAAGACCTGTTTATAATTGGGCTTGTACTGCAGGTGGAATACAACATGCGTTTTATGTAATAAACAAAATGCAAAAAATAGAACCTGATCCTGAATATATTTTTTATTTATATATTAAAGACCATTTAAGAAGAATGTACACAATTGTGGATAATGCTGATCGTAGTGAAAATCTTCAATATAAATTAAAAAACGGAAAATTTAAAAAAAAAGATAACAGATATAATATTTTTGATAATTCTTATTTTTTGTTAAATATTAAAGGTTATTTTTTAAATAATTACTATACTAATAGTAAGAACTGTCATAATCTTTTTACGGTTTATGCTACTCAACTTAAAAACAGAATAAAAGAAAAATACCCGAATTCAAAATTTGTAATTGTTATATACGATTATATGCCTCAAGAACTTATAGAAGGATTGAAAAAAAATAATATAGATATAATTTATCCGCAAGAAAGTAAAAAGTTTGATTATAACAATGAAAAATACAAATTGCCGAAGGAAAAGGATTATTGGCAGCATCCGAGTGGAAAAGCCTGGGATGTAATGAGTGATATTCTTATAAAAGAGTTTCATTTATAATAAAAATAAACGTATAAATCAGAAAGTAAAAATAATGAAAATAGTATTAAAAATTATTATAAATTTATTTATATTTTCTTTTTTAATATTTATTTTAGAAATATTTTTTTTATGCAAAGATTATCAAAGAATATATAAAAACGTACCAAAAGAATATAGAAAACCAAAAATTGAAATTTTTTGTAATTATATAAAACAGTTTTATAATCCTACTTATTTTTCTATGGATAGTTTCAGACGACCATACGGACTTGAGTATCACAATAAACCTTCGATAATAATTTTGGGATGTTCTTATGCGTATGGACTTACATTGAAAGATGAAGATACTTTTCATTACATATTATCAAAATACATAAAAAGACCGGTTTATAATTATTCTGTTAGTGCCGCTTCTCCAAGAGAAATGCTCTATCTTTTAAGAAATAAAATTTTGTTTAAAAAATTTATGAATGTAGATGAAAACAATGTACAATATGTATTTTATACATATATGCCGCATCAAAAAACAAGATTATTTGCAGATATTTATAAAAGAAGTCCAACATTTCAAATCATAAATGATTCAAATCTTGAATATATTAAACCAAAACCATTCGAAAATTTATATTTATACAGAAAAATACAAACATACAAAGCGGAAAAAAATTCATTGAACGATAAAAATTTTGATTTACTGTGTCTTTACATAAATGAAATTAAAAAAGAAGCGACTAAATTATTTAATAATTCCGGTAAACAAACTAAATTTATATTACTTGTATATAGTGATGATAATACAGATAATTGGCAAAAACTTGAAAAAAACGGAATTAGAGTAATAAAATTAAATGAAATAACAGATGCAGATATCAATTCTCTTGAATATCAAGTATCTGAAAATGATACTCATCCAAATAACAAAGTTTGGCATGTTATAGTTCCTGCTTTAATAAAAAAATTAAAATTAAATAATTAAAGTAAAATATATTTCAGAGTAGAATTTTATTAAACATACTAATAAAATAAAATTATAAAAAACAGAAAGTTTATATGGTTAAAAAATTTTTAAAAATTATAACAATAAATATATTTCTTATTATCTTTTTATTTATAGGATTTGAAATATATTTCTATAAAAAAGATACGGATTTTTTGAAAAAGAACTTTTTATCAAATCAAAGTTATCATTCTTTTAAAAAAGAACCTTTTGAAAATAAGTTCAAATACTTTTATAAAGAAGTAATGAGAAAACCTGTCGGATTAAACTATAAAAAGAAACCAATATTATTTTTAGGTTGTTCATACGCTTATGGTGAACATTTGAATGACGAAGAAACAATAAGTTATAAAGTTTCCGAAAAAACAAAAAGACCTGTTTATAATTGGTCTTGTATGGCAGGTGGAATACAACATGTATATTATGTAATAGACAAAATGCCAAAAATTACACCCGAACCTGAATATATTTTTTACTTATATTTCAGTGACCATTTAAGAAGAATGTACACAAATGTATATAAAGTTGATTGCTATGAAAATCTTCAATATAGATTAAAAGACGGAAAACTAGAAAAGAAAGATAACAGATATAATATTTTTGACAATTCTTATTTTTTGTCAAATATTAAAGATTATATTTTATTGAATTATTATAAAAATACAAAAAATTCTCACAATCTTTTTATAGTTTATGCTACCCACCTTAAAAACAGAATAAAAGAACTTTATCCTAAAACAAAGTTTATTATTGTAGTTTATGATGAAATGCCATATAGATTATTTCAGGAATTAAAAAATAATGGAATAGAGGTAATATATATATATAAATGTACTGATATTAATTTGGAAGATGAAAAATATAAATTACCGAAAGAAAAAGATTTTAACCAACACCCTAACGGACTGACATGGGATGTTGTCAGCGATATAATTGTTAATGAGTACAATTTGTAATTCAATTTAACTAATTATCATTATTTTTTAATGTATATTTATATAAATTTTCCGCTTGATTGTTATGGGATTGTATTGTCGGTATAATAACAGGATAAATGACTGTTTTTATATCATTATTTTCGTGTTCAAGAGGATGCAGTGAAAAGATAATTGCTTTATTGTTTTGCTTAAATATTTTATTAATGGTGTCATCGATTTTACCAAAATATTGTAAACTAGCAATTTTTTCATATTTAAAATTAGGTGAAAAACAATAAACATATTCTTTAAAATTTTGTTGTCTATAGTCTTTAGTCGGAGTTATATATACATTGTCAAATATATTTTCAATTTTTATATAATTGATTAGAAAACTAAACATAAATTCTTCATATGCAATAAAATATGCATTATCATATAAATTTTCATTTTTTATATAATTAGTTAAAAAACTTATAACAATTTCATCACTTGATGAAAGTTTCGGAAACAATGGTATTTTGTATGAATTAATTCTGTCTGTATAAAAAGATATGATAAAACAAATAACAATGCTGTAAATAACTAATATAAATTTATTGTTTTTAATAAGATTTATAAAGGAAACAAAGTAGATAATTATAGCTGGTGTTAAGAAAACAAAGTACCTGTCTAAAAATATAGATCTTATAAGAGAGAATAAAATTGCACTTATGATAGTGAAAGAAACTATATAAAAACAGTAAACTGTTAATAAAGGCAATTCCTTTTTTTTATATACCGTTAAACAAATAAACAGAAAACAAAAAATAACAAAAGTTATACCGCTGCCAAAAAGCCAAAAAACAGTATCAATTACATATTCCGTTGAAAAAAGTGAAGAAATCCAATTGTTAAAAGAAGGAACTAAAAGAGCTTTTTTAAGTGCTGTATGGAAGAAAAACGGTAAAAAAGAAAGCACACCGATAAAATTAGCAACTAAAAATTTTTTGATATCAGAAAATCTTTTCTTTAAGACAAAGTAAAATAAAATAAATAAAAAGTTGCCCAAAATAAAAAGGATTTCATAATAATGAGTATTTACGGCAATTATAGTGAGAACACCGTAAATTATATAATCTTTTAAACGATTTTTCTCAATAATATTAAATAAAACCCAAATAATAAGAGGGGTTAATAGAATTTGTAAACCATAACTTCTTATGATTTGACAATACATAATTAAAGGGGCATTTAAACAAGCCATAAAAGCCGCTAAATTAGCTATATTTTTGTCATAATTGTTTTTAACTAAAAACCATAATGAAAAAATAAAAGAGACTGATAAAAACAATAATAGACATCTTATTTTTATAACACTAAATCCGAATAGAATATTAAATATTTTTAAAAGAACATAATAAAAAGGTGGATTTCCGGGGTCATTAAACATTAATAAAAAAGGTTTTAAATGAGAACTTAATGGTATATTTGTTGAAATTTCATCTTCATAAGGAAAGTAGTCAAATAACCCATTATAACACATAAAGAAGAAAAAAACGAAAACAAAGGCAGTTACAAAAAACGAAGGAATAAAAATTTTATTCTTATTACATATAAAATACAAAAGAGTAATGAAGGCGAGAATATATGGAATAAAAGTATGCAGTTGATTATGTTTAGAAAAGAAAGAAGAAAAAATGGAACAAATTGCGTTTATGTTACCCGTATAATTATAAGAATAGTTGTGAAAATTCCTATATTTAACTTTGTCTGGGACATTATACTTAGTATAATTTTGAAAATTTTCTTTTTGAAAATCGGAAAGATTCTTAAAATAATGTAGTTTAGAATCATTAGAAATAATAATTCTTTTAATTTTATTTTCTGCATTATTTTTTATAAGCAGAGATAGTTTTTTAACATTGGTATTAGTAATTTTTTTATTGTAAATAAAGGGATATACATAAGACAAATGTTCTTGAGAAGAAATATTATCAAAGAATTCAATGTTATCATTGATTTTTAATTTTATATCATCAGAAATATCGGAAATCCCTTCAACGATAAAATTCATATCCTTATAAAGAGGAATTTTCCAATAATGGTTGGCATTTTTAAAAAAGGTAACCGAATAAGAAATAACGGTTACAAATAAAAGAACCAAAAAAATAACAGTATGATAAAACTTATTCATAGATAAAAATATATCATAAACAGTTTTATTTTTCGAAAAGAACGCTTGTTACATATCTTTCACCTGTATCAGGAAGAAGTGCAACAACTGTTTTATCTATATATTAATAAAATTTGTAATTCAATTTAACTAATTATCATTATTTTTTAATGTATATTTATATAAATTTTCCGCTTGATTGTTATGGGATTGTATTGTCGGTATAATAACAGGGTAAATGACTGTTTTTATATCATTATTTTCGTGTTCAAGAGGATGCAGGGAAAAGATAATTGCTTTATTGTTTTGCTTAAATATTTTAGCAACAGTATCCTCCATTTTATCAATTTTGTAACATACATCATCAATAAAATTAAACATATATTTAAAATCTGATGAAAAGTAATAAACTTCTTCATTAAAATTTGGCACTCTAAAGGCTTTAGTTGAAATCAAATATGTATTTTCAGACATACTTTCATTTTTTATATAATTAATCAAAAAATTAAATACAACTTCATCACGGATGGAAAGTTTCGGGAAAAAAGGTGTTTTAAACGAATTAATTCTGTTGGTATAAAATGATATAATCAAAAAAATAACAAGGCTGTAAATAACTAACATAAATTTATTGTTTTTAATCAAATTTATAAAAGAAACAAAGTAAATAATTATAGCAGGTGCCAAGAAAACAACATATCTGTCTATAAATATAGGTCTTATAAGAGATAATAGTATTGCACTTAAAATTACGAAAGAAACTATATAAAAGCAGTAAACCGTTAATAAGGGTAATTCCTTTTTTTTATATACCGTTAAACAAATAAACAGAAAACAAAAAATAACGAAAGTTATACCGTTTCCAAAAAGCCAAAAAACAGAATCAATTATGTATTTACTTGAAAAATTACCGCTAATCCAATAATTAAAAGAGGGGTCTAAAACGGCACCTTTTAGTGCAGTAAAAAAGAAATACGGTAAAAAGAACAATCCGCCGATAAAATTAACCACCAAAAACTTTAAAATATCAGACATTCTTTTCTTTAATAGAAAATAGAATAAAACAAATAATAGGTTACCTAAGATAAAAAGGATTTCATAATAATGAGTATTAACTGCAATAATAACGAGAACCCAGTAGATTATATAATCTTTAATGCGATTTTTTTCAATAATATTAAACAGAACCCAAATAATGACAGGGGTTAATAAAATTTGCAAACTATAACTTCTTACGATTTGGCAAAACATTATTAAAGGAGCATTTAAACAAGCAATAAAAACAGCTAAATTAGCAATATTTTTGTTGTATTTGTTTTTAACGAAGAGCCAAAAAACCGAAATAAAAGCAATTGATAAAAACAGTACCAGACATCTTACTTTACTAATACTATATCCGAACCAATAGCAGAAAACTTTCAAAATAAAATAAAAAAAGGGTGGATTTCCGGGGTCCTGAAATACAAGAGAAAAAGGCTTTGAATAATAAGACAAAGTCGGAATTTCATCTTCATAAGGAAAATAGTCAAATAACCCGTTATAACACATAAAGAAGAAAAAAACGAAAACAAAGGCAGTTACAAAAAACGAAGGAATAAAAATTTGATTCTTATTACATATAAAATACAAAAGAGTAATAAAGGCGAGAATATATGGAATAAAAGTATGCAGTTGATTATGTTTAGAAAAGAAAGAAGAAATAACGGAACAAACAGCATTTATGTTACCCGCATAATTATATGAGTAACGGCTGGAATTTTTATATTTAACTTTATCCGGAACATTATATTGAGTAAAGTTTTGAAAATTTTCTTTTTGAAAATCGGAAAGATTATCAAAATAATGTAGTTTAGAATCATTGCAAACAATAATTCTTTTGATTTTATTTTCTGCATTATTTTTTATAAGCAGAGATAATTTTTGTACATTAGTACTGTTTATTATCATATTGTAAATAAATGGATACGCATATGAAAAATGTTCATCAAAAGAAAGGTTATCAAATTTATCAATTGAATCATTAACTTTTATTATTATGTCATTATAAATATCAGATGAACTTTCTACAATAACATTCATATCCTTATATAAAGGTATTTTTCGATAATTATCAGCATTTTTAATAAAGATAACCGAATAACAAATAAAGGTTACAAATAATAAAACCAAGAAAATAAAAGTATGATAAAACTTACTCATAGATAAAAATATATCATAAACAGTTTTATTTTTTGAAAAGAACGCTTGTCTTATATCTTTCAACTGTATTGTAAGGTAGGGCAACAACGGTTTTTTATAAAGATTTTCATTTGCTGAATTTATTTTTTAATGTATATTTATATAAATTTTTTGTTTTACCGTTATCGGACCATATTGCCGGCATAATATCGGGATAAATGACTGTTTGTATATCATCATTTTTGTATGAAAGAGAATCAACGGAAAAAATCACCGCTTTATTGTTATGTTTAAACATTTGAGCAACTGATTTATCTATTTTATCAAATGATTTATCTATTTTATCAACATATTTAAAATTGGGAGTTTTTTTAAAATCTGATAAAATGTAATAAATTTCGTCATTGAAATCAGGTAACTTAGAGTTTTCACTTGTAATAAAATACATATTATCAGATAAATTTTCACTTTTTATATAATTGCTTAAAAAATTGAATGCGATTTCATCTCGTAGTGAAAATTTCGGAAAAAAAGGCGTTTTAAACGAATTAAATCTGTCGGTATAAAATGATATAATCAAACAAATAACAAGACTGTAAACGATTAATATAAATTTATTGTTTTTAATCAGATTTATAAAAGAAACAAAGTAAATAATTATAGCAGGTGCCAAGAAAACGAGGTACATATTTACAAATATTGGTCTTATAAGGGAAAATAATATTGCACTTAAAATTACGAAAGAAACTATATAAAAGCAGTAAACCGTTAATAAGGGCAATTCCTTTTTTTTATATACCGTTAAACAAATAAACAGAAAACAAAAAATAACAAAAGTTATACCTCTTCCAAAAAGCCAAAAAATAGTATCAAATACATATTCTGTTGAAAAAATACCGCTAATCCAATAATTAAAAGAAGAATTTAAAACGGCTCCTTTTAGTGCGGTAAAAAAGAAAAACGGTAAAAAAGTCAAGACTCCGATGAAATTAACAATTAAGAACTTTTTAATATCATTAAATCTTTTCTTTGAGAGAAAGTAAAATAAAACA
>Ga0310695_10014934_pt1 | contig 10424 bp, 12 predicted proteins | sample RumenRJG_04DNA_FD_203882 | JGI IMG/M metagenome (GOLD analysis project Ga0310695, IMG submission 203882) | Bovine rumen microbial communities from Lethbridge, Alberta, Canada - RJG_04 (v2) (version 2) | ecosystem: Host-associated > Mammals > Digestive system > Stomach > Rumen | place: Canada... | reverse complement strand
TGATGATTGTATTTCCTCTCCACCATATCCGCCGCCTCCAGACGCCCCGTGGTATCAAAGTGCAGAATCTCCTCCTCCATCACGGGATTCTGGGTGATCACCTCCTGCACCTGACCTTTCAGTCCCATGTTCGAGGCATCCTTATAATACGGCGATGAGTTCAGATAGAAATAGCGGAGGGTCTTGGCACCATCTGCATCAGTCTGGTGCGACTGCTGGATATAGCCATAGTCGTTCAGGAGATACAGCGAACCGTCGCCCTTCGCACTGAAGTTGCCCCACTCCCGTTGCAGTTTCCCGATCAGGTACTTGCGGTTGCGGTCGAAGAGCTCATAGGTGCGATAAGGGCCACACGTCACCGTCACATCCGACAGCAGCTTTGTCTTTTCATCCACACAGGCCATCAGCTTTGATTTGATGCCGTAGAAGTCGCCTGCAAAATAATAGGTATCTGGCTCTGCATCAGCGGGATGCTGCTCTACGAAACCAACTCCCACCAGTGCTGGCACGAACACGGAATCGGGTCCCTCTAAGGGCACCTTCATGATCGAGATGCACTTGGCGTCGGTATCCACCTCTTTCTGTGCAAAGAGATGCACTGAGGTCAACAGCATCAAAGCGAGCAACAGTCTTATTTTTCTCATTTACATGCAAAAGTACGCAGTTTCCCCGAAACTGCCAAATATTCAATGAAATTTTACCATAAATTTGGTTTTTCGCCCGTTTATTCGTACCTTTGAGCTTCGCTCGAAGATACTCACGCTCGAAAAATCTCAAATAACATTTGGATTTTTACTCACTTATTCGTACCTTTGTCCCCATGAAAAAAGGACTGGTACTCGAAGGCGGCGCTATGCGCGGACTTTTCACGGCAGGCATCATCGATGTGATGATGGAGGCTGGTGTGAAGCCCGACGGACTGATTGGTGTCTCTGCAGGAGCTGCCTTTGGCTGTAACTACAAGTCGCGCCAGCCCGGGCGCGCCATCCGCTACAACACCCGCTTTGCCAAAGATCCACGCTACAGCGGTCTGCGCTCACTCATCAAGAGCGGAGATTATTTCAACGCTGAGTTCGGCTATCATATCGTGCCTAAGCAGTACGACATCTTTGATGTGGAAGCCTTCGAGCAGAATCCCATGGAGTTTATCTTTGTTTGTACCGATGTGCTCACGGGCGAGGCCGTTTACCACAAGATGGAACGTGTGGACTTTGATGAACTGGAATGGCTACGCGCCTCTGCCTCCATGCCGCTGGCATCGAAGGTGGTGGAAGTGGGAGGCAGGAAGCTGCTCGACGGTGGGGTGGCAGACTCCATCCCCCTGGAATATTTCGAGTCGATAGGCTATGAGCGCAATGTGGTGATCCTCACCCAACCCGAAGGCTTCGTGAAGGAGCATAACCGTCTCATGCCTCTCATGCGTATCGCCCTGCGGAAATATCCTAAGATGATCGAGGCTCTCGACACGCGCCACATCATGTATAATCTGGAACTCGAATACGTCAGAAAGGCAGAACAGGCTGGCCGTTGTCTCGTGATCCGTCCTGAGGGGAAAATTCCCATCGGACACATCAGTCACGATCCGGAAGAGATGCGTCGCGTCTATGACATCGGCCGCAAGACTGGCGAGAAACACATTGACCAAATAAAAGAATTCTATATATGCGAATAGACATCATAACCGTATTGCCCGAGATGCTTGAAGGCTTCGTTCACGAGTCGATCCTTGCTCGGGCTGAGAAGAAAGGACTGGCAGAGATCCGTCTGCACAACCTGCGCGACTATACCCTTGACAAATGGCGCCGTGTGGACGACTATCCCTATGGCGGCAGCGCCGGTATGGTGATGCAGTGCGAACCCATCGACCGTTGTATCTCTGCGCTGAAGGCTGAGCGCGACTACGATGAGGTGATCTTCACCTCGCCTGACGGTGAACGCTTCGATCAGCATATCGCCAACGAGCTGTCGCTGAAAGGCAACCTCATCATCCTGGCAGGTCATTACAAAGGTATCGACCAGCGGGTGCGCGACCATCTCATCACCCGCGAGATCTCCATCGGCGACTTCGTGCTGACAGGTGGCGAACTCGTGGCAGCCATGATTGCCGATGCTGTGGTGCGTGTGGTGCCTGGCGTGATCGGCGATGAGCAGAGCGCCCTCTCCGACTGCTTCCAGGATGACATCCTCGCCGCCCCCATCTACACCCGTCCTGCCGACTACAAAGGCTGGAAGGTGCCCGAGATCCTGCTCAGCGGCAATGAAGCCAAGATACGCGAATGGGAACTCAATCAGGCCCTGGAGCGTACCCGTCGCCTCCGTCCGGACCTGCTCGACAAAGATGAAGATTAGACAAGACATCAATTGTATCCAATGGAAAGAAACACATGGGGCTATCATCTGTTAGCCTTTGTCATCGTGGCCATCTGGGGTAGCACCTTCGTCTTCACCAAGCTACTGCTCCAAGCCTCCTTGTCACCAGCCCATATCTTCACGCTGCGCTTCACCATCGCATACCTCCTGCTGCTCCTCAACCCCACAAAATTCCATTCTGACAGTTGGAAAGACGAACTGCTGATGATGGCTCTCGGACTGACAGGCGGCTCGCTCTACTTCCTGGCAGAGAATGCCGCCATGCTCTACACCACTGCCACCAACACCTCACTCATCGTCTGCTCCTGCCCGCTCTTTGCCATGCTGCTCATGAAGCTGGTCTATCGTCAGGAAGAGTCCATCACCCGTCTGCAGGCCATAGGCTCCATGGTGGCATTCTTAGGTATGGCTGTCGTCGTACTCAACGGGCGGTTCGTACTCCACCTCTCTCCCATCGGCGATATGCTGGCATTAGTGGCCTGTATCTGTTGGGCCTTCTACTCCCTGCTGATGAAGACTGCCATGAAACGTTACAGTACGCTCTTCATCACGCGGAAAGTGTTTTTCTACGGTCTCCTCACCATGATACCTTATTATATATGGCGACCTGAGTTCCCATCCCTCGATGTGCTCCTCAGCGCACCGGTATTCTGGAACCTGATGTTTCTCAGCATCGTTGCCTCCATGATCTGCTACCTTGCCTGGAATTTCGTCATCAAGAAGCTCGGCATCGTCGTTGCCACCAACTGGGTGTATTTCAACCCCATCACCACCATTCTCTTTGCCTGGTGGCTGCTCAGCGAGGAGATCACGGTCTGGTTTCTCATGGGTTCGGCCCTCATCCTCATCGGTATGTATATGAGCGACCATTACGCCATCAAAAAACCTGAAGGTTAGCGAACCTCCAGGTTATCGTGTTTTGCCATCCATGCACTGAACACTGATCCTGCTACAAGCAATGCGCCCATTTCCATTAAAGTAATCATAATCTTAAATCTCCTTATACTATTAAACGTTCATTATTTCTTGTTTTCTGGGTGCAAAATTACCACTATTTTGCATATCCCACAAATAATTATGCACAATTGTGTGCGATAACAGCCCTATTTTGACACAAGTCAATTACAAGAAAACACACCTCCTACCAGGGACAGACCCTAGTAGGAGGTCTTTGTTTATCAGCGGCTCATCCCCCAGCCTCGCAGCATCGCAAAATAATCTAACGACTCCGTGCCACATTCCTGTATCGCCATCGCCAAGCCTACCGCTATCCAACGTTCGGGCTGATCCGACGGGATGCCGATGGGCTCATCGGGCGGAATCCCCGTCAATCGACTCACGTTCTGGATATACGTTGCTGTCAGGTTCTCCTGGGGCGGTGCCCATTTATTGATAATCGCCCGAATCGTAAACAGCCTGTACTTGTGATAATAGGTACGCGTGAGTAGATAGAAGGCTGCCCGCCAACCATACTCCAAACTCTCAAACTGACAGAAACTCGCATCTGCCTGTTGGGCTCTTAGCCCCTGCCACTGGTCCTTCGCCGTGCGACGGATATTCAGTGGATTGTTATTTCTAATTCCTCTTGGTAGCATCATTATCAATTTTACGGTCCCTGAGCTTGCCGAAGGGTTAACGGTCCCTGAACCTGTCGAAGGGTTAACGGTCCCTGAGCTTGCCGAAGGGAGATGGTACAATGGTACAATGGTACATTACAGCATCATAGTACCCGTCTTACGGTATAAGGCCAGTCCTTCAGACTTCTTTCTGCCGTCATTCACCTTCTCTATCAGATGATCACTCACCAGTCGTTTGATCCTCACACGAGCAGCTCCCTCGCTCGACAAGTTAAAACAGCGCATCACGTCCTCGCTGGTAAACACCTCTGGCAGTCTCGAGAAGGCCTCAATGGTCTTTTGTTGGCGTTGCACGTTCACGGAGGCATCACGCAGTTTATTCTCGAAATAAGCCTCAGCCATCGCCCCGAAGTAATGTCGCTGACAGGCATAGTGGATGTTCACCAACAACTCAGCCAGGCGCCAATCCACATCATCCGTCTCAAACTCACCACACCAGAACGCGCCATCCTGCTTCAACTGATCCCAGTGGCGCATCACGATAAAGGGTGCAGCGAAGTTCAAGCCGTGATAGGCACAACGTTTCAGCAGCATCTCGTCGGCTCTTGATTCATTCTCCGCTGCATCAGCCATGCGACGGGCGGTCCACTCATAGAGTTCATCCACAATCTTCTGCACAGAGAGTTCGCCCTTCGTACGATCCAGCCGCTCAGCCCATGCCTTCAGACGGTTGTCGCTCTCGTAATCCACCGTCGATTCACGACTCAGCATCTCAAAGTTGGTGGCAGGCAATGGGATACAGGTCAGTCGAGTGGCGAGGCCACTGCCAAAGTTCTGCTCATTCACCTTCTTCTTCAGGGCGATGGGCGTACCCGTATAGATGAAGTTCCACGTCACGTAGAAATCTTGCAGGATCGAATCATTGTTCGAATAGGCCTGACCGTCCTCCTCATTGTGGAAAGCCTTCAGTTCCAGGCTCTGCTTGTCAATCCAACTGCCCCCTTTCTGCACCGTCACGGTGTTGTCCAACTCCGTGTCAAACGTCAGCATGTGCAACTGCATGGGCACCCCGTCCACCTCTTCCACAGAGTTCACCATATCCTGAATGAACTGGGCATTACTCGTTCGAGCCGGATGCACGCGCACCACCACTTTCGGCTTCTTGGGTTTCTCCTTATTCGCCCCCTTGGTGCGCATCTGTTCACGATAGGCGTTGATCGCATCCTTGCCGATCTTATCAGCCGCCACAATCGGGGCTGCCAACAGTTTGAACAGGCGCGTGGCGAAACTCTTACCACTGGCAGGGTCGCCGATGATCAGTGTCGAGTTGTTCAGTCGTCGCAGTTCCTCAGGGCGGTGGTAGAACCTGTAAGTACACCTTGTCATCAAGGTCATCATCAGGCCACCACCCACAAACATGGCCGCTGGATATTGGTTGCGCTTCAACCCTTTACAGATATCCTTCAGGATCGGATAATCCCCCATCAGCCCCTCAATCTGCTTCCCCCAATCCCACAACCGCTGGCTCATGCTCTCTTCTGAAGGGACGGTTGGTGAGCCTGTCGCGCTCGACCGAAGGTCGCTTGCTACCAACGGGTCGCAAGAACCACCGACCGTGTGTTTCAACACCTCTTGCATCACTTTCGAGATTCCCTTTGGCGTCTCCTTGCAGGCCGACTCCACGATAGCGTGCAACTCTTGTTCTTCTAAGCCCAGACGAGGCATGACCTGCATCAGCAGCGACTTGTTATTATCACAGATCGCCCTTAGGCTAACGGCCAATTGATAGAGTTTCACGTTACGCTCACCTTCCTGTGGCACCCCACCATTGCGCTTCCACCACTCCTCGATGATTTCACTATAGGGCCGCCCCTTGAAACTTAACGGTACTGACTCAGCAGCCACTTGCCCGCTCTCGACAGGCTTTTGTTCAACACGCGCAGGGGCCACAACATCAGTTTTAGTAGCACCACTGTGATTAGCCCGATACTCAGGCTCGTATTTCTCAGCAAATTCCTTGTTCTCATACGTAAAAAGTTCTTTGTCCAAATAAAGTATGTCAGATTCCTTACAAACGTAACTCATCCTTGATGAATCGCGGCAACACTCATCCACCTCCACGCCCAGCACCTTCGCCATCGCGTGTTGATTGTCGATGAGATTACCCTTCGACACATCAGCCTTAAACACGACTTTCAATCCCTTACCCGAAGGAGTCACATAGACCAGCAGAATACCAGTCCTTTTAGTCCTGTCGTCCGTTGCCAAATGCCAACTCTCGTACACCTCGCGCGGATTCTCAATGTGGTCGATATCCATCACCACCAGACCTGTCAGCCTCGTGGCAGCCTGTTTGCGCCAGGCACCCACCTTTCCAGCCTTCGATTCCGTTTCATCAAATGTCGCCTGGAAGATGAAGGCAGGCAACTTACGTTTCAACGACGCCTCGCCCGTCTGGCGATACTGATCGATCGCCTCATTCCATTTGCCCGCCCTGACGAGCGCATAAAACTGCGCTTCGTCAACGGGCAACGTAGGATTACTAAAATTTCTCTGATAACAAAATCCCATCTCTTAGTCTTTTATCTCAATTTTTACGCCCTGAGTCAGACCAGCCAACTCATCCACGACCTCAGCACGGCACTGCAGGCGGGCTTGCACCTTCACCCCGTGCTTCATGAAGAAGTCAATGAAGATCCTCACCTTCTCCCAAGCCAGCTTGGCACTGTCGAAACCGTCGAGTTCAAAGAACCGCATCCAGTCGTTATCGCCATCGTCGCAACTCACGGAGTAGCCATCCACCTTCGTCCTCACATTCAACACTATATTCATAACCTGAGGCACAGCCTGGAACTTCACACCCAGCGCATTCAGATCCCTGAGGCGGTTCTTCAGCACCTCTCTGGTGTCGATCTCACCACACTCCATGGCACAGCCCATCATGCCGGCGATGTCCTTCATCAGGATCAGACTGCCCTTCTCACACAGGAAGCGGTAATCGCTCTGGTCGTAAGGCTCTCCGCTATACAACGGCTCCAGGCGTTCGTCCTTGGAAGTGATCCACCACTGGTTGCCAAAGTACGTTGCGGTGGTGGCAACGCCCGAGTTCTTACCATAAACTACAATCATATTCAAAGTCTTCATAATTCTTCTGTTCTCCAATAATTAAACAAACTCAATAACCTCTCTCTCAATCAGGGCGTTCTTCGCATCACGGGTGTGATCCTGCAGCAAGCCCATCACCTGTGCCGTTCCCACATCTTTGGGGAAACTGCCAAACACCTTGATGCGCTGCATCGACTCCTTCACCCAGCCCCAGGGCAGTTTTTTCACTAGCCTGTCCTTCGGATGGTTGCGCGACTGGCGGTTATACGCCCTGAAACAGATCTTACCCGTCCACTCGTTACGACGCAGCGACCCCTCCACACACTTACCGTCCACGAGGCGCTCCAGCACCCCCATCTCAATCTCAATATATTTCTTCATCAACTAAGGTTTTTCGTATTACTTTCAGTTTTCCACCGCTTCGGCCTGCATTCTTCAGACCGTCGCTCATCACCCATTTTTTGCAAACGAATTGCTGTTCCACCTTCAACTGCATCTCCTCACAGATGCGCACCCCCTCATTATCCACTGTCTTGTAAAGGCACGAGGCGCACATCTTTCTGACCTTGATGCCATGCCTGTTTCGCTGGCTCATGATTCTTTTTTTCTTCATGTCGCATATCTTGTTTTTTGCTTGCCGCGTTGTTTGAACGGGCTTCTATAAGACTGCTGCATGCCCAGTCGGCGTCACACCTTTTAAAGCGCCGACTCCCAACCCATCAAAAATCCGCAAACACCCTGTAATCAGGCATTTGCGGACGCGTAAAATAAAAGGTTATCCCAATAATTCTCTAAAAACAGCGCCGATTATTCTTTGAATTAACGCTGACTTTCCATCAACTTACAGATATCATCCACACTGCAATCAGGGTCTAATATCTTTACCAGATAGGCGATGGTCTGGTCATGCTTGAGAGGACAGTGTGTCTTGCGCAGTCGCGCGATACCAAACTCATTCAGTCGTTCCTTCTCCCAGAAGTGGCCGTTCACCATCACCCACAGCCCCATCTTAGCAGGCAACTTCACCAGTCCGCGCTCATTCACCAGTCTTCTGAACAATTCTGCCAAGATGTTCGTGTCGCCAGTCCAGATGATCCGCTGTCTGATCTCACCACCAGAAAACAGGTCGATAAACGTCTGGATGTTTGTATTCTGATCAATCCATCCCAATGCCATCAACCCTCTGCAGAACATCAACAGCCTGGCACCTCCCTCGTCAAAATCATAGATGAAAGCCTTCACCACAGGCAGATGAGATCTCATACGCCTGCCTGAATGTTTTACGGTTGGAAGGGGCGTGCTCACCACCTCCACCTTTTTATTGAGGCGGATAAAACCCATAAACTGCTTGTAGATTGATTCCTCTACTCTCAGCGTAACTTCTCTTTGCATGATTTCCAAGTCTTTGTGAGATGTGTGTCAGGCGTTGCAACTTTCCTCTAGAGACCTCACAAATCTCGGATCTAACTATTCAATATCAACCAGCACTCCCTCGAAGAATGCCACCTCTCTGTCAAACAAGCTCTCAACCTCTACGCACTCGCACGTGGCCACATCCTTCAGCGTTGCCCAAGCCATGGCCAGCGCAGTGGTAGCCGCCCCTATACCTTTAGGCGTGGTTGCTACCTGAGACAACAAATGCAACATCTGCTCACTGAGCGCACTTCCCATGAGGAGTAAATCCTCAGACTCGCGACGCACTCTTCCATTCACTTTGCCAGCCTTGCCAGCCTTTCTAACATTTCTCTTTACCATAATCTTAAATAATTAAAAGGGTTTATACTTTGCTAAAAGCACTGCAAAGGTACAAAGGGGGAAAACAAAAAAGCCCCTATATAGGGGCTAGAATAGGGGTTATAATAGGGGATATAATTACTGATTATCAGCAGGTTAGGTCAATCCTCGAAAATACTGTCAATCTCCTGATATCTGGCAGGCATCGCACCCGTCTGCCGAAAAGTCCACTTCTCTTGGGCAAGGTTCTTGATACCCCAGAAGTCTTCAAAATCCTTCCATTTGTTTTTCAAGCCCAGCACCCCTGAAAAAGGCTCAACGATATACATCGCCTGTTGGCGAGAGGTTTCAGGCTTCAGTTTGCAGTTCTCATCCACGAATCCAAGAGCCATCAGTCGCTGCCAGTAGATCATGGCCACCTCAGAGTTCAGACCCGTACGCTGCTCTACAATCTGTTCAGGCGCCATCAGTCGCTTCATATCCTCATGAATCTGATTCATCTGAACCTGATACATATACAACTCGATATGCTGTGCATGCGACATTCTCCAAAAATTCAGGAACATATATTTTCTCAGCCGATGGTTGTCGATGAAAAACAGCTCGCCCTCCCAGTGGGTATATCTGCGCAGTTTGGCGCACTCCCCCTTGAACCACGCAGGAAGATCTTTTTCATGAATCAGTTTCTTCTGGAGTTTCTCAAGGTCCACTTTCTGCATCTCGTCTTCCGATGGCGGTCTGTCGTATTTCAAGGCACCCATGATCAGCATATTGGCTGTGATCTCCGCCTGGTATTCTGAAAGTAAGTCGATGGTCAATTCAGGCAGATCTGCTTTCCATAGTACATAATCCGTAACGCTCTGCCTGTCACATCTGTTTTTCAGTATCTCAAAGAATCTGCCAGCAAAGTCAGGATCCACATTCTTGATCTTCAGCATCAGTGCTTTCAGCAATTCCACCATCTCCTCAAACTTCTCTCTCAGCACCACACTTTGGTTATTAGGCAGGTCCATAAAGAGACGGCTTTTCAGCCAGTGTTCAGGCTTAGTCATGGTCTCAAAATTAGCAGTAAGCACATTTCTGCAACTCAGTTTTGTCTTGCTAACCAACAGTCTGTTGAGCTTGGCGAGAACATGATCCACCGTTGTTTCAACACAACTTCTAAAACACTCTGTCACGAAAGCATCCTGGGTAGTCAAGCCGTCATACGACTGAAGCAAGTTTTCAATAGTCAGGAGTTGACTTAGTTTTGCCATAAAGCCCAGCCTCCTTTCTCAGATTTAAGGGTTAAGAACTCACCGAAATTGCGGAAACACAGGCCGATTACAGCGCAGGTTTCCTGAAGTCGGGCCAAACAGGCCCCTTTCTTTGTTGTTGTTTTCATACAATTTGAGGTTTAAATTTTACGTTATTCATTTGAGCTTCTGAAGCTCACGAGTTGCAAAAATACATCATTTTAATGATTCGTGCAAATTTTACACTATATAATTTGGTTGATTAATATAAAAGCCTTACCTTTGCAATCAGTTTTTGTATAACACTAAATTTTGTACATATGGAAAAGACAATGATCCCGGAAGACAATTCCGTAGAAAGCATTAAGGTGCGTGAACAGATTATCCGTGACTTCTATCGTGA
>Ga0310695_10014932_pt1 | contig 10426 bp, 13 predicted proteins | sample RumenRJG_04DNA_FD_203882 | JGI IMG/M metagenome (GOLD analysis project Ga0310695, IMG submission 203882) | Bovine rumen microbial communities from Lethbridge, Alberta, Canada - RJG_04 (v2) (version 2) | ecosystem: Host-associated > Mammals > Digestive system > Stomach > Rumen | place: Canada... | reverse complement strand
CGAAAAGCAGACATTCCCAACGGTGGTGGATACCGGAAAGCGTACTGTTCCTGGAATATCAGCGATTACATGTTCCGTATGGACGAGGAGGAACTGAAACGGGATTGGGAAAGGAAGGATCCCGTGATCCGGAACAGGTTCAGGACTTATAAAGACGCACACCGATGGTGGCTGCGGTATTACCGCTCGAAATAACCGGAAGTGCACTGGATAGATCAGACGATAAAGACAGACAAGGAGACGAAAATGAGAAAACTGGCGAGTATACAGCGCATCTGGCAGATTGAGCCGATCGAAGGCGCTGACAGGATAGAACTGGCGCACGTCCTGGGCTGGCAGTGCGTCGTGAATAAAGGACAGTTCCAGACGATGGATCTGGCGGTCTACTTCGAAGTGGACAGTTTCCTGCCAATCAGGCCGGAGTTTGAATTCCTCCGGGTATCCAGTTACCGGAAAACGGATATTATGGGAGAAGGCTTCCGGCTGCGGACCATGAAGTTTCGCGGGCAGATCTCCCAGGGATTGCTGCTTCCGGTTAGTTCTTTCCCGGAGATTCCGGGGGATGCGGAGCTGGGGATGGACGTAACGGAAATCCTTGGCGTAAGGAAATGGGAAATCGAAGAACGGATCACTACAGGCGGAACCATGATCGGGACCCTGCCAATTGATGTACCCCATACCGATGAGACCAGGGTACAGGCAGAACCGGAACTGATTCAGGCGTTCGCCGGGCTGGAATACTATATCAGTACGAAGATGGACGGGTCTTCCCACTCCGTCAGTATCGATGAGAACGGGTTCCATGTGACCGGGCACAACTATGAATACAAGGATGACGGGAACAGTCCGTTCTATGAGTTGGTAAAGGGTATGGGTCTGCGTGAAAAGATGGAGACATTTGCGGCGGAGAACGGTCTGACGGCATTTACGATTCAGGGCGAGCTGTGTGCCCCCGGCATACAGAAGAACCGGCTGAAGCTGGCAAAGCCTCACTGGTATGTTTTTACGATCCGGGAGAACGGCAAGCGCGTTGGTCTGAACCGGATGCTGGAGATCTGCAAAGAGCTGCAGCTGGAAAGTGTTCCCATCGAGGAGATCGGTATGGACCTGCCGGCCAGGTACCCGACGGTCGAAGCACTTTTGGAACGTGCCGACGGTAATTATCCGAATGGCGGCAAGAAGGAAGGCATCGTGATCCGTCCGACAGAGCCGGTGTACTGTGAACTGATCAGCGCGGCGCTGTCCATGAAAGTGGTCAGCAACAAGTACCTGCTGAAAAACGAGGAGTGACGGTAATGGCAGACAAGAATGAGGATCAGAGCAGGATATTCGTTATCGGCGTTGATATGGAAAACCGTTCTGCTGAGGATATTGCCAGGGATGCGGCAAATCAGATCGCGGCCCTTTTCGATCGTTTGACTGCGGAACAGGAAGCCAGGGGAAAAGCAGATTTAAAGAAAGAAGACGGATCATGAAAGTGCTTGTAATACCCGATGTCCATTTAAAACCGTGGACATTTGAACGGGCGTCGGAACTGATGAAAGAAGGAACAGCAGAGCGTGTTGTCTGCCTGATGGATATTCCTGATGACTGGCGGCAGGAGTTCAACCTGGATCTGTATATCAATACTTTTGATGCCGCGATTGTGTTTGCGAAAGAGTATCCGGATACACTCTGGTGCTATGGGAATCATGACATCTGCTATCCTTGGAATCAGAGGGAAAGCGGATATTCCAAAATAGCGCCATGGACCGTATGTGAAAAGCTGCGTGTTCTGCGGGAGGCACTGCCCGACGAGCGGCAGCTTGCCTTCCTGCACCGAATCGACAACGTGCTCTTCTGTCATGGCGGTCTCGCTGACGAATATGTGAAGGAATACCTTCCCGCGAAACTGTATGATGATATTGACGCGGTCATAGAGACCATTAACGGGTTTGGGGCCGGGGAACTGTGGAATGACCTCTCTCCCATCTGGTACCGGCCCCAGTATTACAAAGGGAAGATGTACAAGCCCAGGAAACTGCTGCAGGTGGTCGGCCATACGCCCGTGGAGACCATTATAAAAAAGGGGAACCTGATCTCCTGTGACGTTTTCTCAACCTACCGTGACGGTAAGCCGATAGGGACGCAGGAATTCCTGCTGTTGGATACGGTTTCATGGGAGTATGGAGGTGTGAAATGATAGCAACTTTATATCCCATTTTCCAACGCTGGTCCGAAAAAGGATCGGTTTATCTCCTTTCGGATCCCCACTTTGCGGACAGTGACTGTAAGCTGATGGATCCGGACTGGATCGTGCCGGAGGAACAGATCCGCATTATCAATGACCAGGTCAAAAAGAATGATACGTTTATCTGCCTCGGTGATGTCGGGAGCAGGGAATATGCTGCACAGATAAAGGCTGGCCATAGAGTACTGCTTCTGGGAAACCATGACCGGAAGAAAGACTACAAAGACATTTTCGATGAAATCTATGACGGCCCCCTGTTTATCGCGGAAAAGATCCTACTCTCCCATGAGCCGGTCTACGGATTATCCTGGTGCCTGAATATCCATGGGCATGATCATTGGGGAATTGAGGAATACCGCGATGGCTGCAGGCATCTTAACCTTGCCGCCAATGTATGCGGATACACGCCAATCAGCCTGGGGAAGATCATAAAGGAAGGCATCCTTGCGGATATCGACAGTATTCACAGGCAGACGATCGACCGGGCGGCGGAACGAAAACAGTTGAAAAGCCAGGCTTATGATGAAACTCATATGATGCCGGAGGCCGGAAAATCATAGACGACGAAAGAAGCGGAAGGAAATGAAGACGTATTTTATCAGTGACCTGCAACGTCGGAGCCATGTGGCAGGATTATGAGCCTCAGACGCTTGAGGAGATCATTGCAAGGCAGGGGAGAACGATTCCACTTATATGATTATAGCCCGGAAAAGCTGATATACAAAACAACTGAATAACACAAATCGACTTTAAATCGAGCAAGCGGAGCAGGATCCCTTCGGGGACTGCAAAGACTACCAAGCGCCGTACGAAGCCGGATCTATTGGTTAAGGGATAGCCATATCCTGACCATGAATCTGATTTCGACGGCGCTTTTTCGTTTGCTCTTTTTTGGGAAAATACCGCTTGTTCTGGCCGCTTCGTACGGAGATGGAAATCCATCCTGCCGTGCTTGCGGAAAGGTTGAGACATGATTTTTGACCAGGTCAAATTCGGAGACAGGATACGGCAGCTCAGGAAGGCAAAGGACATGATCCAGGAGGATCTCGCTCCAGAGCTTCACATCAGTCTTGAGCACTTGAAAAAGCTGGAGTGCGGGAACCGGAGAGCTTCTTATGAGGTTCTGGTGATCATCAGCATATACTTTGATGTCAGTATCGATTACCTTATTACAGGCCGCGACCATCTCAGCAGCCAGACCAGGATGAAGATTCAAAATGCAATGATGGAGCTTGCCTCTGTCACCGAGGAAATGGCGTAATTACGCGGAAATTGAACTGCAGACCTCCTAAAACAATTATTCGTTAAATGTATTTTTAACGAATAATTGTTTACTCATACATAGGCCTTGGACGATGTGATTGGAGGGGATATCCAAGAAGGGCTCTACTGCCAGGCCTCGCTGCTTTATGACACCAACAGGGACTACGTGATGGTGCCCTATTCCGACTTCATGAAAGCTGTCCTCGGGGAGCAGGTGGAACCCTATGTCATCTTCTCCAGGAAGAAGGTATTTGTCCGGGTAGGAGGGTTTGACTCCGGACGCATGCCGGATTCATACCGCAGGCTTGCAATGTCTGGTAAATAGTTGAATAAAAATCCGGAAACGTTTGTAGAGTATGAGTGTCGAGTGGTGCCTGGAAAACGACCTGGAGTTTGACACTGTGAACGATAATCTCCCGGAAGTGATCGAGATCTATGGAAGCAACAGCAGGAAGATCAGCTGCGATTACTATATCGACGACAGGGCTCTTTTCGGGTTGATTTGACGGGAATGTGTTATCAGTTTTTTTCTGAGAATTAATTCAACCAAAAAAGCCTGAAACCTTCTGTGTAAGCGGGATTCAGGCTTTTTTTGTATGTTATTTAAACTGTTTTCAAGACAGATTTCTATCACACAGACGAGGAAGCTCGTCCTTCACGATCTGAATAAAGTGATGCAGATACTTCGGGTAGATCGCGTTTTTACGCGTTACCAGGTCCACCCGGAGATCGTGGTCGAAGCCATTGATTGGAAACATCATGAGCCTGTTTTCCGGCGGACAATGACTGTTGTATTCATACGCCGAATCCAGCAGCATGATCGGACATAGTGCAGCACAGATGCCGGTACTGCAGATATTCGTTTGTGTCCGGCTATCACTGACATTATATACCACGTTCAGCCGGATGTTGTTGGAATTGAGATATTCCCAGATTACATGCGTCACTTTTCCCGCGGTGCGGGCCAGCGTGAAGGGCAGCTCCGTCATGCGTGAAAGATCCACCCCCGTGACCATATCCAGGATCTCCGAATCGGAAAAATGCTGCTTCAGAAGGCTCAGGGGCGCGATCAGGACAATCCTGTCGTAAGTCACGAAATGGATATCATAGTCCGGGTTTGGGGTGGTGTTGATCCCGATGAACAGGTCCAGATTGCCTTCCAGCAGGCGCTTCTCCAAAAAAAACGTATCCTCTTCTATAAAAGAGACGCTGACATTTGGATAATCCCTGTAATACCTGGACAGGACGCCCGGAAGCAGGAGAGGCGCTCTTGAAGTACTGATCCCGAGAGAAAACGAGCCTTTTTCCCCGTTCGACATTTCTTGGAGATTCCGTTCCATATCCATTTCCATCGTCCGTATGCTCTGCAGGCTTTCCAGCATAGACTTACCTGCGGGCGTCAGCATAAATCTTGGCTTCCGCTCGAAAAGCTGGACCTGATACTCCGCCTCAAGACGCCGGATATGATCACTGGCACACTGCTGCGTGACATGCAGACGCTGTGCCGCCTTGGTAATACTCAGGGTTTCCGCAACAACAAGGAATACTTCAAAACTCATTTTCATTCCGGTTTCTCCTTCAGTAAAAAAGAGGCGGCACTTTTCGTATTAGTAGCTGTATCCCATCAGCCTGGGAAGCCAGGTGCAAAGTCCTGGGACAAAGGCAAAGACAAACAGTAGGGCGATCTCAGCAAGAAGGAACGGAAGGGAACCTTTGACGATCTGCTTGAAATTCAGTCCGGAAATGGAAACTGCGGTAAAAAGGTTATACCCAAATGGCGGAGTCACAAATCCGATGACCAGACAGATGCAGAACAGAAGGCCCAGATGCAGCTCGTTACAGCCCAGCTGGATGCCTACCGGGATCAGTATCGGCGCCAAGATCAGCGTGGCAGCGACATTATCCATCAGGCAGCCCACTACCAGAAGGACCAGGACGAGGATGATAAGATACATCACCTGGCTACCGTTAACCAGACTGATGAAGCCGTTGGAGATCACTGTCCCAATCTGGGATTTCGCGATCACCCAGGAGAACAGTGAGGCAGCTGCGATTATAAAATTCACCATCGTAGAAGTCTTCAATGAGTCGATAAGGATATGAGGCAGTTGCTTTACTCTCAGCTCCCCCAGGGCAAATCCTAGCACCAGAGCATAAACCGTACCGATTGCAGCTGACTCAGTGGGAGTAAAAATACCGCCGTAAATACCGCCGAGGATCAAAACGGGAAGGCCCAAGGCGCCAAGTGCTTTCCAGAAAAGCCTCAGGTTCTCCTTCAGGTCAAATTTCATGTCTTTTGCATGCTTAAGGACCTCCGGGTTTTTGTACGCAAACACCACATTGACCGCGGAAAGGACAAGTGCAATCACCAAGCCCGGGACAACGCCGCCCATGAACATGGCAGGAATAGAAAGGTTCATGGTAACGCCGTAAATAATCATCGGAATACTTGGCGGGATAATGGGTCCCAAGGCGCCGGCACTTGCCACCAGGCCCGCGCTGGTATCTTTAGAGTAGCCGGCCTTCAGCATGGAGGGCAGCATGATGGAACCAATTGCAGCCACAGTCGCAGGACCGGACCCTGTCAGCGCCGCGAAGATGGCGCAGCTGAAAACTGTTACGATTCCCAGACCGCCCGGAAGCCAGCCAAGTCCGCTTTTTGCCCAGTCCGTCAGGCGCTTGGAGATGCCGCCGAAATTCATGAGGTTCCCGACCAGAATAAAAAGCGGGACTGCGAGAAGCGTGAAGGAGTTCAGGCCGAACACCAGGCGCTGTGCCACGATCAGCATTTTAAAATTGTTCAGCCACAGATACACAATGCCGGATGAAAGGATGGCGAAACATACCGGCACCCCGAGAAGCATTAGTCCAAAAAGCGCGATAAATACGAGACTCATAAGACCGGTTTATCCTCCTTTACTTCCGTATTTGAGCACAACAGAGCAATGGCGGTAAACGCCTGGAACATGAGGAGCAGCCCTCCGACTGCCACCGCAGAATTGATCACCCACATGGGAACCGAAAGTGCAGTACTCCGGTTCGCCCTGGAGCTCCATGCAAGTACACTTCCGGAATAAAGCATGACTGTTCCGTCAAAGAAAATGATGAGTTCAATGAGGATCTCAACGGCTTTTTTTACCCCGCTGTGCAGCATATCCAGTATGACGGTGACCGTCGCATGACCCCTTCCCTGGATAAGGAGGGAGGCGCCGAGGAGATGCATCCAGATAAACATGAACCTCGCCAATTCTTCTGTCCATGAGAGGGAGTGGTTCAGTACAAAGCGGAAAAATACCTGGGCGACAGCCGCAACAATCAGGACGATGAAGATCACCATGCCCACATAACTTACTGTCTTGTTGACAGCGTCTGAAACCTTTTGCAGTGTTTTCATTCCTTATAACACCTTTCTTAAGTATAGCAGGACTTCCGTTGCCTCTTCAAAGGAAAAAACGTTTCGCTACCATAATGCATACAGTGCCGGCTGTCTCCAAAACAGGGACAGCCGGCACCGGGTTTGTGGCAGGAGGCCCTGAAAACATTATTTCGGGACTTTAACTGTTAATTACTGGATCGCAGCCTGCAGTTTGTCGATCCATTCCTGGCCAATATAGGACGCCATTTCGTCATAGCAGGGCTGAACTGTTGCCTGGAACGCTGCGTTGTCTACTTCGGACTCTTTGATAATGGTCATCCCCTGCTCTGTCAGATCCTTCTCCATGCGTTCCGCGGAAGCATCATTGTTCGCACGGGCTGCCTTGGCAGCCTCTTTCGCCGCATCGATCAGAATCTGCTGGTCTTCGGCGGAAAGGCCATCGTAAACCATACCAGAGATACATACCGGAAGCGGAGAATAGAAAAGATTCACGTTGTCAATGTATTTGCAGATGTCCGGGAACCCATTAGTATAGAGGACGCTCAGCGGCGCATCGCATCCGTCTACTGTGCCCTGCTGAAGGGCTGTAAGAAGTTCGCCCCATGCCATCGGCGTCGCATTGACGCCAAGGGACTTATAAGCGGAGAGATACGTTTTGGTCTCCATGCAGCGGATTTTCAGACCGTCCAGGTCTGCCGGGGATTTGACGCCCTTTTCCCTGGTACACAGCTGGCGGAACCCGCCCTCGGAGAAAGCAAGACATTTCACGCCTGTGCTCTCAAGATTGTCAATCAGTGCCTGACCATACTCGCCGTCCACAACAGTTCGCGCCTGATCCAGGTCCTTGAATATGAAGGGAAGATCCAGGGACCCGTTGGCCGGAACATAAGAAGAAACATAGGCATTCGTCATGACGGCCATGTCGCAGGTGCCGGTCTGCATGCCTTCCCACATTTCCGGCTCGCTTCCAAGCTGGCTGCTGGGATATTCCTCGACGACAATGCGTCCGCCGGTCTTTTCCTCAACATAATTCTTGAAAGTAAGGGCTGTGATGTGGTAGGGGTCATCGTCATTCGCGGCTGTAGTATAACCAATGCCAAGCTTGACCTCCGCTACGGTGCCGGAAGAAGCCGCTGCTGTTGTTTCCGAGTTTCCTCCTGCCGGAGCCGCGGTCGTCGCCGCCGGCTTGGAACCACCGCAAGCACAAAGGGACATCGACATAACCACTGCCGCAATACCGGAAATCATCTGTTTCATTTTCATATCATATTCCTCCTTTTCATGATTACTGTATTTGTTTTATTTGCTCTTCTTTTTTGCGAAATCTTCTGAACTTTCTTTTTTTATTTCTTTTCCGTTCCTGCAAAGCAGCCTGTCCGGAGTATTTAACCGATAATCCTTTCAGGATTCTTCCTAGCAAGGAACGAGAGCTCCTCTTCTGACATCCCCTGTTCCAGAAGGGCTCCGATGAACCTCCGGAACTCTTCCGTCGGAGAAGGCATGCCGTACTGTCCTCTGTCGGTGGCAATATAGCAGCGCTCTGCGCCTACATAGCGGATGTTTTCGGCCATCTGATAGATGCTTACTGCCTTTTGGGCGACATTAAACCAGTTCTTTTCCACCAGAACGCCTAGGTCCGCCAGTTCTTTCTGTGTTTCCTTCGGCATTGTCGTCCTCGGGAATTCCGGGTGGGTGAGGATCATATTTACCTTCCGGGCTCTGCCCTCTTTACAGAGAAGAACTGATTCCTTCGGGCTGATGTGCCCGGTAGCAAGCCATCCGTCGTTTGCACGGACTGTATCCATGATCTCGTAGACCTCATCCTTCAGTCTGCCGTTTTCACAGGTCAGGGTAATTCCCGGACGTCTGAAGAAATCTCCCTCCATATCCCCGAATACAAGGCTGTTAGCCGCGTCCCTTGTCGGCATCCAGATGATCTTCGCACCGGCTTTCAGCGCTTCATCCACCGCGTAAACATTGAGGCCGCCCACCGGCCAGTTCAGCGCCAGGCCGCCGTAAGCCTTTGTCCGGCATCCGCTATACCTGTTTATCAGTTCCGCGCGGAGGGCTGTAGGTTCGTAGTGACTTTTCAGCATAACACCAGCCATCCCTGCCCGGTCCGCCTCCCTCACAATTTCCATCCCATCCATTTTACGTTTGAAAACGGAGGGAAGGGTATGAATATGCAGGTCATAAGCGCCGCGCATCAGTTCAGCCGTGAGCTGTCTGACATCTTCCATACCGCAGTTGTTTCACCTCCTGATGATCACTGTTCGATTTTCAATGTCCAGACAGACCGGTCATCTGTTCATTGCCTCTTTCTGTGTTGTTTCAATACTCTGTTTCTGTGTGTCTTAATAGTAGATGCGTTCGTTCACAAAGTAAAACAAGTAATATTCTAGTATGCACAAGTATAGTCTTGTCCTACCGCGGTCATTCAGGCATTCCTTTGTGGTTCCGAGAAAAGACAAAACTGCGATAGAAAAGAACCTGTTTGTTGTCCGTTATCTATCGTTTCTATCGTTTCTATAACGTTGACGCCAGATTCACAAGCATGTTCTTGTACCCATGAAAAAAAGCAATGTTCTGTTAATGGGCATTGCTCAAACTGAAGACAAAGTCTTCAATGGGGGCTGTGGCACTAAGTGATGCTTTGAGATCGAGGACAAGCTGCATCTGTCGGGATCAGACATGAAAATGATATTCCTGTCAGATAATAAGAAAAGGAAGGAAAGTAAGGAAAGTAAGTCCCTGATGGGTGAAAACTGTCGCCTGGATGGCGACTCACCGGATCTGTCAAAGTGATGTGGTGAGAATGTAAACGATAAAGATGAGACATAGACTGCTCTAATCTATTTCCCGACAATGCGCAGGAACGAATTTTAAGCATCAAATTGCCGGAATAATGATCCGAGGATTAATCTATGGGAAAGCTGAAAACCATTTATCTTGCGGGCGGATGTTTCTGGGGGTTCCAGAAGTTTTTTGACCAGTTTGACGGCGTTGCTCATACGGAAACAGGATATGCAAACGGCCCGGCTGCAGAGCCTTCCTACAGGGATGTTTGTGCCGGGAGTGGACATGCGGAAACGGTCAGGATCGACTATGATGAAGACCATATGGACCTTGAAAAGCAACTGGAGTACTATTTTCTGGTGATCGATCCGGTTTCTCACAACTGGCAGGGGAACGATGTCGGAGTCCAGTACCGGACAGGGATCTTTTACACGGAGGATGGACAGCTTCCAGTGATCCGGGCCGTGTACTGGCGGGAACAGGAAAAAGCCGGGACGAAACTTGCAGTTATCGTGAAACCGCTGGGAAATTTCTTCCCTGCAGAAGAATACCACCAGAAATACTTGGATAAGAACCCCAGAGGCTACTGTCATATTCCGCGAGTCTTTTTCTCCCTGGCGGAGCTGGAGAGAAAAGAAAGCGCCGGAGAATTAAAAAAACGTTTGTCTGCCTCATTGAAATAAGACATCTGTCTATTAATTTGCCTCTCGCAGTGATTCTATGACGATTCTTCTCAGTTTTCCTATGCTTCGCCAGAAATT
>Ga0310695_10014931_pt1 | contig 10427 bp, 14 predicted proteins | sample RumenRJG_04DNA_FD_203882 | JGI IMG/M metagenome (GOLD analysis project Ga0310695, IMG submission 203882) | Bovine rumen microbial communities from Lethbridge, Alberta, Canada - RJG_04 (v2) (version 2) | ecosystem: Host-associated > Mammals > Digestive system > Stomach > Rumen | place: Canada... | reverse complement strand
TGGAGAGTAACTTATGAAGTCACACAGGGCAGTACCAGTAACCAACATATTGAGCTGAACTTGCGCATAGTACTGAGGATTGCCATTCTTCAAGTCCTCAGGAACATTCCATTTGCAGTGTTCGATATGAACGGCAGGATTGTACGGACACTTGATTTCGATGATTCGGTCAAGTGTGGATAATCTGCCATCAGGAGAGCCACCGACAAAATCCTCAAACCCTTTAAGAGGTGTGAAAGGACAATCCATTACCTTCACACTCTTTTGAAGTTCGTAAGACTCTCTGGCTGTGTCCTCATATTCAGTACCCCACCGCATTGCAGGAGTAGATTTCTTCACGTCATTCATATAATAGACGTACATTTCACTCTCCATGAAACGCTCTGCGATTTTGTCATTGAGATAGCTGAGTGCAGTCTTACCAAACACTTCATCCTTACCACGTCCTTTCGTGAGAATGTTCACAATCTCACTGGCAGTTAGCATACCCTTTCGTGCTAAATACCAGGCATCTGTCCTTTGAAAATCGTTCATTGCTGTGGTTTATTAGGTAAAACATTCCATTTCATATCGCGGTACTGGACGTATGGCTGATAGTTCCACAAATCCTCATGCTTCTCATTGAGAGCAATCAAATCCTCTTTGAACTTGCATCCATCCATCTTCTTTTGAATAGCGGCAAACTCAGACTTCAACTTGTTCTCGTTGATAGGATTGCCGTTGTTAGTAGCATCAGAATCGCGACGGTCATCAATAGCAAGCAAACCGCAAAGGGCATACTTACGAGCGTAAGAAGATGCAGCACCAGTAATCTGACTATCATCCATTCCTTTCTTAGTAGCTGCTTCACGGGCAAAGGAAACTGCACTCTCAGTTTCTCCCTTCTCGTTCTTAATAGTTGCAATAGCCTTGACGTAGATTCTATCACCGACCATTGTAATGTCATCGGAAACAACGATAGTACAACTTGTTTCCTTCAATAACGGCTTAACCGCTTCAAGAATACTTTCAGCAGAGCGATAGCCGTAGCCACCAAAGGAATTGAACAAATCCTTGTTGGCTTTCAGTTCTGTTTGAATCTTTACTAATTCCTGCATAATACCTTATTTATATATTACTTAGCACCAGTAGAACCATAACCATTCGTAGCCCGGTCTGTCTTTGAGAGTTTTTCAACTTCCTCAAACTCAGTCTCAGGAACAACGACTATCTGCATTTGGGCGATACGAGTACCCTTTGGCAGGACGTAGTACTGAGCGTTTGGCTCACGAACATTGATTATTACACCGACATGACCGCGATAGCAGGAATCCACCAAGCCACGCACAACATCGGCATCAATACGATACTTATTACCACTTCCTCGACGGTCTAACACTTCCATTCCCTTAGAAGCGAATCCACTGCGAGGCTGAATAGTGGCAGCAAGGTTACGAGGCAACTCAATAGCGAAGCCAAGGTCAATGATAGAACGTCCGTTTGTCAAAACGATGTCCTCAGGAGTGTAAAGGTCGTATGCTGCATCACCATCATGCGCACGAACAGGAATCTTTGCACCCTCTTTTTCAAGTACAATCTTAATCTTTTCCATACCTATATTTATAAGTTTTTACGTCTTGCGTATTCAGCTATAAGGAGAGAATCACACTTGTTATCATCGAGCTTGCGGCAACGTTCGTTCTTCCTCAAATCAACATTTGGGAATAATCGACGTGCTGCATTGAATGATGTAGGCTTTGGGTCAACTGCCTTATATTCTTTTTTATATTTCACTCCAGTTTCCTTATCAGTCTGAGTCCTATATTTTGTCGCAGTAATCTCGTCTTGATGAACCCAAATTTCTTTCTGCCAGTCTTTGGGTGCTACGAGGTGATAAGGAATCTCATTTGCAATCAACAAACCTTTGAGAGTACCAAAGATTTCACCAAAGGAAAAAGTAGAGCCTGCACTGGCTCCAAAGATAGCATGAATCTGCTCCATGCAAGCCACCACCTCCCAAGAACGTTTCTTTATATCCTTGAAGATACGTCCTAAATCGAGGTCATCGTGTTCATCAATTGAATAAAATTCTTTGTGACCGTCAGGGAATAGGGCAGTAATAAAACCGATTTGCCCTGGGTCAATTCCTACATACGTTTTCTCCATACATTATATATTATTTACGCTGTTTGCACCAGTTATCGGTAGCTATCCAATAGCCAGCCTCAATCGCTTCCTCCAGTGTTGCTTTCGGATGCGCCTTTAGCCACTCATTAAGTTGGTCTTTATACATACGCTTAAAGAAAAACCTCGCTACCTATCTCAGGCAACGAGGTACAAACTACTTAAAACTAATCTACTAAAACAAATCAAATTATATCGCATGAATTACAACAAAGTTTTTAACCAAAGCCCCAAGCCGTATTGCCTGGGGCCATCTTAACAGCAATGATTTATTCAGCCTACAAAGATTTTCAGAAAGTAGCGGAACACCAAACTAATGATATTCCGCTTTAGGTGTTGGCGGCTCTGTTCCTCAATGTGCCGATACCCAATACCCCTGCGACAAAATGGAAGCGACCCGGAAAAGATGCAGACAAGCTACTCGACCTTGCCGAACACGGGCACTTGGGGAAAACAAGGTCTTATAGAAAGATTCAGAAATCCGGGAAGGGATTTGCCGTGAGTACCTGATAGCGGACACATACAGGCCACCAACGAGCGAACTGTTATGGAACACAGATTCTATATTTAGTATGATTGATTTTTATTAAAACCACCTGACTTTCACAAGCAAGGTGGAATCCGTATAACATTACGTCATAATCTATGAATTACTTACAAAGTTGATTTGACCTTCTCAGGCTTTGGGGAATAAATGATGTTTGATAAAGATTGTGGGCGAACTGGCTGCTATTCCAAAACGCCCTATCTTGAATATGGCATACAAGAAAAGACTTATCAAAAGCCATCCGACTTTCACAAGCCAGATGGTTGCATTAATTTTTTCAATTATTGTAATTTACCAATTCATCAATCTTGTTCTCACGAACATTTATATTGACACCTAATGAATATAGATTAGACACAAGCGGAGAGTGAGAGATTCGAACTCCCGATACGTTGCCGTATGCCTCGTTAGCAGTGAGGTGCTTTCGTCCACTCAGCCAACTCTCCAGTTGAACCCGCACCTTAACTTAATAGGGTGCAGGCTTTATAGTTACAACTATTAAATAGTCAATGTTCATTCAACCATATTAGCCTTTCATTACGTTTTTATGCTTCGAGCCTCTGTACTCTCCACTTTAGATGTGCAACTTTTAATCAACCACACCAACCCATTTTGGCTATTCACTTCATAGGATTTCCGTCAGTTTTCGCCAGACGCATGGGCTGCATCATTGGAACGTAGGCAAGTCCTTCTTCCTCTTATAGTTCCTTGGTAGGGTACACGTACCCTGATGTCGTGCATGGCTACCCATGCTGCTGCAAACGCTATTTGCAGGATATTGCTAAAGCCCTGCTGCCACTTTCATAGCTTCGAGCTTGACAATTCTTTTGTTTCGGGATGCAAGAAACTTATCGTATTCCTCTTGCAACTTATTAGCATCGAAATAGATGTTACTCTGTCTCTCGTCACCACTCTTGATGTGCGTAAAATGGTCTTTAATATCTCTCATGGTACGGCGTGAGATACCAAGAATATCTGCTGCAACCTTTGAGTTAATCCACTGGCTCTGAGTCTTACCCTTTTGTAACTTCTGCTGTGCCTTTGCGTACTCCAGCATCCACTGAGGGTTAGATAACTGCTCTTCTACGATGTAGCAAGCCAGTTTGCGTAGTTCATTATCCGTCATCATAGGTTAGTGGTGTTATGTAGTTTACTGAAACTTCACGTTAGGGTAGTATTGTGTAAACACTTCCAAGAGTACACCATCAGGATAGGTCTTAACCATTCCAAAGCGAGGATCTTCAACACGACCCATTTCAAAGCCGTATTTCTTGCACTTATTGGTAGCAACTCTACCAAGTACCGATGCGCGTTCCAATGGAACTCTGATTCCGAATCGGTTAGCGTAACCAACGATAGTAGTATATGGTAACTGAGTTACGGTACGTTTCTCAATTTCGGCAATTCGCTGTTCAGTTTCACCTACCTTGCTTTCAATAGCATTAACTCGACGTTCCTGCTCTACTAACTGCTGCGCACACATCAGCAACATTTCTGCGCCAGTCTTAGGCATAGGAACATTACTCTGCTGCTGTTGGGCCATTGGTGTAGCCTTACCAGTTTCCAGTTCTTCCCAACGGACAACTAATTTGGCTCTTGCTTCATCATTGAACTTCGTAGCCACAAACAACGTCTCATTCTTACTAAGGTGATAACAAGGCAAAGTGCGACCTGACTTGTCTTTGTAATCACTGAGCCTAAAATTCCGCCCAGTAACTTTCTTCCAAGCCTTTTCCATATTGCGGATGGAATACAGAACGTCCTTGTGACGTTTATTGGTAGCCTTGGCTATTTCGAGGCTACTCATAGTCTGCTGACTATCTCCGAACTGAATTAAACCTTGATCCATACCTACTACGTTTTAAGTTAGTTGCGCTTTTTCAATTCTTCTGGGCTGACAACCTCAATTCTTATGGTATTGGTATTACGATTAATGCTAACCGTATAAGTCATACCATCCTCTCGCGGGTACATATTCTTGGTGTACGTTACGAGATTCTTTGCGGACATACAAGCCTTATAATCAGGAAGTGTCACCTCCAGTACACCGTTTTTACCGATGTTTTGAATGTCGCTTGTCGAAATTTTGTTCGCTGTCATCTTTTACTATAATACTTAATTTTATCTAAATTCAACCTCAAAAATTGGTAGTTACCACGATTATTACTAACTTTGCAACTGTTTCAAGGATGCTCCGCTTTGTTTTTACTCGCGGGCTACCAACTTTGTTTTGGTTGTTTTTACTAATTCCGAGTGCAAATGTAGGAAATTTGGTTGATACTACCAAGAAAGTTCGGTATTATTTTAGTTTTATAAACAAATTTTTTAGGTAGTAAACAATTAAATTTTTACAATTATGATAGGGAATAATGAAGGTTTGGTATTGAGAATCACGGAGTTAGTAACAGATTCAGGGTTTAAAAAGAGCAAGTTTGCAAATGAGGTCGGAATTGACCCTTCTAACTTTGGCAAGAAGTTAGATGGCAAGTTGAAGTTTACAGATTCAGACCTGAAACTTATTATCAACTATACCAATGTCCGCATGGTTTGGCTTTTGACTGGTGAAGGTGATAAGTTTGAGGACAACGAAAGTAGGATGGACGAAAATCCGACACTCGTAACTGAGTCCACTGGAGAGTTCAATATGAACGTTCAGGAAGAAATCATTAGACTTACCATGCTGATGACAGCCAATGACGAAATCATCAACTCCAAGCGTGCTGAAAACGAGAACATCATGAAGCGGCTTAACGCACTTTGTACAATCCTCAAAAACAAGTAATCATGAGTCGGGAAGAATTGGTTGCGCAACTCAAAGAGTTCGGAATATATGACAAGTTGGTTAGCGAATACAGAGAGTCACATATCGGCAATATACCCAAAACAGCTATTCAGTCAAGATTTCAAGAGTTACTTACCAAGTATAACCTTGAATATGAAGCAGTTAGAGACATTATTGGTATGTGATATGGGTATTTGGTACAAATTACCAATTAATTACCAAAGCAATTATAGCGTTTGCTATCATTCTGATTATCAGTTTGGTAGCTATGCTTTCGTTGATTCCCCTATCGACTACTTTCTGGGGCAACTATGCCCCATTTTTTGCGTCTGTAAATCAACAAGTTACGATGTTAAGTGCTTAAAAACCAGTAATTTAAGGGAATTTCCGAGACCGCCAAACATGAACATATATAACTACATATCGGCACATATAACGGCTTATAGCAATACCGAATGTATTACCTCGAAGCCCAAAATGTATTACCTTTCATCGGTTTATAAAGATGCAGACAAAGTATTTGTGCTGAAAATCAACAACTTACAAGATGTATTACCTCAAATAAATAGATAAAACATGAACGTACCTATTATAAAATTTATTTTTGACCGCAAACATTCGGCAACAAAAGATAAAAAAGGAGTTATAGAATTGCGTATTTCATACAACAGAAAGCAGAAATATGCCAGTACTGGTATCTCCTGCTATCCCGGTCAATGGGATGCAAAGCAGGAATCCATTAACCACCAATGCCTCGAATATACTGAACTCAACGCATTGCTTCTAAAGATAAAGCAGAAAGCGTTAAAGGTTATCGGAAAGATGGTTGATGAAGATAACATAGACATAGAAGCCATTCCAACACTCCTAAAGGGAAATTCCACAGATATAACATTCGATAAGTACATACGCGAGCGTATGCGTAAGAAACAAGTATCTGACTATACCAAGAAAGCCTATCATGTATTCTACTCCAGGTTCGTTGAATGGGGAGGCATGAAATTCTTCTCTGATGTCAATGAGCGCAAGGTTCGTGATTGGGATGAATACCTTCACGCTTTCAGTTGGAAGGTAAAGGACAAATACAACAAAGACGTAACCAAGAAATACTCTCAGGCTACTATTGGCTCCATGCACAAGAATCTCAAAGCCTTCATCAATGATGCAATGGTCGATGGCTACCTCAGAGAGAATCCGTATATTGCCAAGCGCATCAAGATTGATAAGGGCAGTACCAGAATAGACAAATTCCTGACGATTGAGGAAATCAATGCCATTGAGAAAGCAGAAATGCCTACCCTCTCGCTGTCAGAAGCAAGAGATTTGTTCCTAATTCAGGTTTATACTGGTTTGTCTTTCGTGGATCTGATGGAATACGACTTCACACCATGCAAGGGCGCAAAAGACTATGCCGTATTCAGTGGCTATCGCTCAAAGACTGGTGTACTGTTCACCTTTGTACTCACTCCAAAGGCAAAGGCGATTCTTGAACGCTATGACTATTGTATGCCAAAGTTACCCAATCAGAAGTACAATGTGAAACTGAAACTGGTTGCAGATGCCGCTAAAGTTGACAAAGCACCTACCTCTCATGATGGCAGACGTTCATGTGGCTATATGCTCCTGAACGCAGGAGTACCAATAGGCATTGTCAGCAGGATATTAGGACACTCCAGTATCAAGCAGACAGAACAAGCCTATGCCCGGTACTTGGACTCTACAATTGCCGATGAAATAAAGAAGCGTATAAAATAACTCGAAAAATGCGCATAATTTCGGGCTGATTTTGTGCGTTTTACATATTTCGTGGCACATTTTATACATATTTCGGAACGTTTTTTCAAAGAATCGGAACAAAAACGGTACATTTTGGAACAAAAGAAAGAGTGGGCGATTTCTCAAACCCACTCTTTTTCGTTTGCAGAGCGTGAGATTCGCCATGAAAATCGCGCTCCGATAGTCAGTGTGACTACACATGACAGAATTTTTCAGACTTCGTATTCCTACGGTTGCTGAGCTGATTAGTGGAGAGGATTACGGATTTCCATGCCGCCTCGTCCAGTAGTTCAGGTATATGCCTATGACAATCAATAGCCCAAAGAACACATAATTCATGCCGCAAAGATACGATAAACTTTCCGATAAAACACTACTTTTTCCGATAAACTTTCCGATTTGAGACTAAAATCTACAATTTTTCGCTAAAATTATATAGTGAAAAATACAACTTTTCTCGAAAATTATATATCTTTGCACCAGAATATTTTCATAGTATTAGATTTAAGGTTAACAAAAGATTTTTTTAAGGACTCGGCGGAGTCCTTTTTTTATTTCGCTATATCTACTACCAATTCCTCATGATAGAAGTCAAAATAGATATTCTGTAACTGGTGTAGATATTCAACAAATAACAACGCACCACCGAAAGAAACTATAAATTTACCATTAATATTATAATCGTCATAGAGAAAATCCTTATTATCTACATGATTGTTTATTAATTCAAGTGATTCATACGACAAGGCTACTGGTTCTACTTCTCTCGCTCTCGCATATCTCTCACGTCCAGGAGCCGGACACCAACCTATCTTGTGTTTGGTAACACCATTTACTTTCACTATTCCTACGCCTTTTACATCAACGTAGTTTCCAATCCGAAGTTCCCTGATATTCATACGCTGCCCTCCAGTTCAGGAATATCACCTTCCCAATCCCAAATGCCAAGCTGACCTTTGACATTCACGATTGGCTTCTTAAACCATATCTGATTCTCACAGACCCAATGCCACATTCCTTTCTCAGCCCATTCGGACGGATGCTCATTCTCGCAATCAACGAGCTTCACACAACCGACAATGGCAGAATAATTCAAATCGGGCTGCATATCGCACAAATCGGCTTCTGCAAGGATTTTCTGATAGATGCCAGTAAACACCCCGCGAGTCTGATTGCGAAGATACGGAACAATATCATGCACCTTCGCACTGGCATGGATCAACAGCAGCCCACGATAATTCGTGCGCCTGCTTCGATTCTCTACGTCCTTATACCCTTTTACTATCAGATTGGCATAAGGCTGTCTGACTGATAACACTTTGTACTTCATACTCCTAAAACTTTTCGTAAAAACCTACCCCACTTCCTAAACTCATGGTCGTCGAACATCAAAGGCTGACCCATTCGTATCAACGGCTTTATCTCGTTTGTCATGTAACCCTGAACAGAACCATCATCAAACTGTACCTTCACATGATACGGATTGTAGAAGCTGATTTCCACCACCTTTCCAACCTCTTCATAATGGCTGTTATTGACAAGAATAACAACCGACTGACCTAATTTGAGTATATCCTTCGCTTTCTCCATTTATTTTCTGGGTATTAATTCATTTGCCATTTTCATTTTCTCTTCATGTGAGAGCGTACTCCAACAACTTTTGCAAAAAACCAATTCGCCACAAATATCACCACCATAGTTGCTTCTTTTATTCAATGAAGGTGGCTGTACTGGTGTATGGCACTTATGGCAACGGCATGAACAACTCTCGATGAACTTTGCAAACTCGATGGCAGCAAGCCAGCCGCTTACGAAAGTGGAATTTACGCCCAAATGAGCGTTTATTCTCGCTTTTTCGAGTTCTTCAAAAGACAAATCGGCAATTTTCATATTTTTGTTATTAAAATTTTGATTCAAAGCCTTTAATACTATAATTATTAATTAAAAATTTATTTAATAGGCTACAAGGAGAGGTGCGAAGAAGAGAGGGTTTGCCCTTACCCGAAAGATAAAAAAAATCAATCGGCTCCCTTCTCGAAAATTCAGGCTGACAATCGTCGGCGCATCGTTTCGGCAGTTAAGAGGATTAATCTCCCACTTGCTGACTGGTTTTTCGGAATTATCTCCGCCGTACTCGCATCCAGTCTCAGGTTTTGCGATTTCCCATGTACTTTCCCGCGCAGGATAAAATGTGAGTTGCGGTGTTTCGTTGCCGTCTCTGCTCACAAGTTGGGGTAGCTAAAAAAGCGAAACCCCGCAAAAGGTAGAGAGTCATTTGCAGGGTTTCTATATCATGTGCCGAAGCCTTGATATTCAATGATGTCTGCATCGTCTCTACTCGATTGCAATGCAAAAGTACGAGTTATTTACGAGCCTTATAGTATGTAAACTCTCAAATCTCGTCATTTGAGTCTTTATGCCAGACTTTCATGATTGCGTCGCAAAAGTAAGAAATAATTTGGTCCCTTCCAAATGCGAAAAAACTGTACTTTAACAAATATGTATATATAACGTCATATAACGTCATATACGTCATATAACATTTAACTTTTGTAAGATAGTTTATTGTTTCAACGGTGTTTAGGTTAATGTGAGTTAAAGTTTTGTCATATAACGTCATATAACGTCATATATGTATTTATGTGATTTTTCCTTTACAAAACAAGATTTGGAAGTTTAAAATTAAGCTCGTATATTTGCAGCCGAAAGTCCGATTGGTGGTACTCTCGGAGAATTAAGTAGAAATATTGAGGGAATTGAACTGGAAGGGATAGAGTACCACAAAATTATCTCCGAAGGTTCTTTTTCCTCATTTTATTAATTAAAGGTATGGATAAAAAGACTATTACCAAGTTTAAGAGTTTCCTCAACAGCAGAGGTGCAGGAACAATGTATTTCGGATTCTACAAGGAATACCGACATAGTGACAACCAAGAGGACGTCGAAGATTTCCTCGCTATCGTTCCTGCGAAGTTCGCAATCTCATGGGCATTTGATTACGAGAAGATAGGAAACAAGATGTTCGGTGCAAAGTACTGGAATGACCTCGATGCGAAATGGAAACTCGCACTCGATGACAAGAGAAAGGCATTTACCGTTCCTGGTATCGACAAGGCAGAGCGTGAGATTAAGCGTGAGGAAAGAGAGAATAAGGCAGTA
>Ga0310695_10014930_pt1 | contig 10427 bp, 9 predicted proteins | sample RumenRJG_04DNA_FD_203882 | JGI IMG/M metagenome (GOLD analysis project Ga0310695, IMG submission 203882) | Bovine rumen microbial communities from Lethbridge, Alberta, Canada - RJG_04 (v2) (version 2) | ecosystem: Host-associated > Mammals > Digestive system > Stomach > Rumen | place: Canada... | reverse complement strand
GGGGCTGGAGAAGGTCCCAAGGGTTGGGCTGTTCGCCCATTAAAGTGGCACGCGAGCTGGGTTCAGAACGTCGTGAGACAGTTCGGTCTCTATCTATCGTGGGCGCAGGAGTCTTGAGTGGATCTGTCACTAGTACGAGAGGACCGTGATGGACAGGCCTCCGGTTTACCGGTTGTCCCGCCAGGGGCACCGCCGGGTATCCGCGCCTGGATGGGATAAGCGCTGAAAGCATCTAAGTGCGAAGCCCGCCGCGAGATGAGGACTCCCCTGAGGGTCGTCAAAGACGATGACGTTGATAGGGCGCAGGTGTAAAGGCGGTGACGCCAAAGCCGAGCGCTACTAATTGCCCGAGTCTTCGTGGCCATGGGGTTTATTCTCCTGGCTGTTGAGAAGTGTTGTTGTCGAGTGTTATCTTGTAGGTTCTTGCATATAATTGTCGTAATGATGTCAACCCCATATTGGGTGGTTATTGCGGCGGGGTTCCACCTCTTCCCATTCCGAACAGAGAAGTTAAGCCCGCCATCGCCGATGGTACTGCAATGCAATGCGGGAGAGTAGGTAGCCGCCTTTTTTGAAAAGAAGAGTCCCGTTCCTCAGATGAGGAGCGGGACTTTTTTATGTGCTGCCTAATCAGCCTGGCAGGATGCTACATTTGACAGTCGGAAAGTTTTTAATTGTTAAAATCGGAACAAATTCTTTGAGGTTTGAAAAAAAAAGTGTTACTTTGCATAATTAATTCATTCATTTAATAATAAGCAGTATTATGAAGAAATTATTTGTGTCTATTTTGGTAGCTATGCTGGCCATACCTTCGTTCGCTCAGTATAGCAGTGGTGGCTTTAGCCTTGACGAGGAAAATCTCTATTGGGGTGTGCGTTTCGGTGTCACCGGAGCTTCTCTGGGAGGCGACCTTGATCTGGGTATGAAGGCCGGTATGACGTTGGCTGGCGTAGTAGGCCTGCGTGCTTCTGACAGCACTCCGGTTTTCATCGAGAGTGGTCTTTACTACACCGAGCGTGGTGGTAAGAAAGATGACTTCCGTGTCGGCTACAACAACCTGGAAATTCCCATCCTGGTGAAGTATGGCTTCAAGGTGGGCGATGAGATTGCAGTACTGCCGTTTGTCGGTCCTTATTTCTCGTATGCGTTCAGCGGAAAGACAAAGCAGATTGGCACAGAGGGAAAAGAGAGCGTAGGTACGTTCGACGAGAAGAAAGCTTTCACCGGTGGTCTGAAGCGTGCCAATATGGGCTTTAAGCTCGGAGTCGGTGCTGAGTACAACAAGGTCTATCTGGAGCTTGGTTATCAGTTGGGCATCACCAACGTCTGCAAGGACGACGACTTATCGTCGCATAGCAATGCGTTGTTCTGCAACTTCGGCGTGAACTTCTAATGCAGTGGACCGACCAGATACGCAACGTGAAGATTGTTCTCGTTGTGGCTGCCGTGTTAATAGCGGTGGCCAGTCTGGTAGTGTCTCATTTCTTGGTGCGCGATCTCGCCGTTGAAGAGCGTAATCGCATGGAAGTATGGGCTGCGGCGATGAGTTCGCTCAACAGTCCTGACGAGAACACCGACATGGCCCTCGTGCTGAAAGTGATAGAGGGCAACAACACCATTCCCGTCATCGTGCGTGATGATGAGGGCAATGTGCAGACTTTCCGCAATGTGAGGTTGGAAGGCCTTACGCTCGACGATAGTCTGCAGTATGCCGCCCGTGAGGCCGAACGGATGTTCGCCTCCGGGCGGTATATTCGTATTTCTTTGGATGGCGAGGGGGAAACCCAAAGCCAGGATTATATCGAGGTGTGCTACGACGAGTCGGTGATGATCAAGCGTCTCAATGTCTACCCCTACGTTCAGCTGGGCGTGGTGATGATTTTCGTCGTCGTGGCCATCTTTGCCCTGCTCACGTCGAAGCGTGCAGAGCAAAACAAAGTGTGGGTGGGATTGTCGAAGGAGACAGCCCATCAGTTGGGTACACCCATCAGCAGCTTGATGGCATGGACGGAAATATTAAAGGAGAGTTATCCCGATGATGCCCTCTTGCCTGAAATGGAGAAAGACGTGAAGCGGCTGCAGCTCATTGCCGAGCGTTTTTCGAAGATAGGTTCGCTGCCCGAGCCTGTTCCTGCGAGCTTGATAGAGGTGATGAACCATGTGGTCGACTATATGGATCGGCGTACCTCGCAGAAGGTGCAGATGATACGGCATTTTCCCGAGCACGATGTCATTGTCAGAATCAATGCCTCGCTCTTCGAGTGGGTTGTTGAAAATCTGTGCAAGAATGCCGTCGACGCCATGGGCGGTTCGGGTACTATCACGTTGACAATACTTGATTCGAGGAGTGAGAGACAGGAGACAGCAAATCTCCAACAGCAGGCGTCAGATATTGCAAGTGTACGACAGCTGTCGAGGGGGGAGCTTGTCAAGACATCCGGTTTCGTGGCCATCGAAGTGAGCGACACCGGAAAGGGCATTAAGAAAAAGGACTTGAAGAATGTCTTCAAGCCCGGTTTCACAACGAAGAAGCGCGGCTGGGGCTTAGGCCTCTCGTTGGCCAAGCGCATTGTCGAGGAGTATCACCACGGCCGCATCTTCGTGAAGAGTTCGGAGGTGGGACATGGCACCACCTTCCGTATTGAATTAAAGGCGTGATAACCTGATTTATACGCAGGTATAGCCACCATCTACGGGAACGGCGATGCCGTTGACGTAGCTCGAACAGGGCGAAGCCAGGAAGATGACGGCCGAGTCGAGTTCACCCTCTTTTCCGTAGCGTTCCATGGGAATGGCGCTCTTGGCATATTCCTTAAACCATTCAGACTCCAGTGTGTCTTTGGTGAGCGGTGTCCAGAAGTAACCTGGGCAGATGCTGTTCACCGTGATTCCACTCTTACCCCATTCGGCAGCCAAAGCGCGTGTCAGGTTAACGACACCACCCTTGGCGGCATGATAGGGTGAGGCAGGGGCTATCTTGTTGCCTACCAATCCGTACATTGAAGCGATGTTGATGATACGTCCGTACTTTGCAGGCAACATGGCGTGCTTGGCCACGGCGCGGGCTACCTTGAACGTACCGAAGAGGTCAATCTGGAACTCATGCTCAAACTGCTCGTCGGTGATATCCTCTGCTGGTGCCACGGCACCTGTTCCAGCATTGTTGACAAGGATATCGATGCGTCCGAAGCGGTCCATCACTTGTTTTACGACGTCCTCGACCATCTTCGTGTCGGTTACGTCGCAGCGGATGGGCATTACCTCCACTCCGAAGTCGCGACGCAGTTCTTCTGCCACCTCGTTGAGCTTCTCCATACGTCGTGCTATGGGCACGATGTTGCACCCTTGGTTGGCCAGAGCCTTTGCCATTTGAACACCCAGGCCACCGGAGCATCCTGTCACGATGGCCACATTACCTGTTAAATCGAAATAGTTCTTCATGATCTTAAATGTTTAAATGATTTGGAATGAAAATCTTTCAACATGCAAAAGTACACATTTTCTGCATACGTTGTTCTTTTCTTTCAACTCATTTAACATAAAAAGCAGGAGTCTCAGCGCATGAGCCATTGGCCGTCGCGTTTCACCATTGGGACGACGACCTCCTCGATGGTGGAGTCGGCAAAGCAGAGCATCAGGAAGGCGTGGGCTGCAACATCGGCGGAATCGTTGATGCAGTTGACCACACGCACCTCGCGCAGCCCCTGGTGAGCCTCTTGCTGCTCTCCCATGAACATGCGTGCATTGTCGATGAGCTGCCGACGGTAGCTGTCGGGGATGCGTTCAGGGATGTTCATCCCGTCGACGAATCCCTCGTAGTTTTCCGCCACCAGCATGTCGTAGTAGGCCTTGGCTTGGTTGGCGGCAGCGAAGTCGACAGTTTTCTCGTTGCGGCAACTATACACAATGGCCGCAACGACAAAACATAATGTAATGATAATGAGCCTACGCATCAACATTTGTCTGAACTCCTGAAACTCCTGAACTCCTGAACTCCTGAAACAACTATTTCTGTCGGATAAAGACATTGATAGGCGAGCCCGTGAGTGTCCAGTTTTCTCGAATCTTGTTCTCAAGGAAGCGGCGGTAAGCCTCTTTGACATACTGCGGCAGATTGGCGTAGAAGACGAACGACGGAATCTGCGTGTTGGGCAGCTGCGAGCAGTATTTGATTTTGATGTACTTACCCTTGATGCTGGGCGGCGGAGTGGCCTCGATGATGGGGAGCATCACCTCGTTGAGCTTCGTCGTGCCGATCTTCAGCTTGCGGTTGAGGTAGACCTCCTTGGCCGTCTCCAACACCTTGAAGATGCGCTGCTTGGTCAGCGCCGATGCAAAGATGATGGGGAAGTCGGTGAAGGGAGCCATACGCTCGCGGATGGCGTTCTCGAAGGTCTTGATGACCACCTGCGACTTGTCTTCCACCAGGTCCCATTTGTTCACCACGACGACGAGCGACTTGTTGTTCTTCTGGATGAGCTGGAAGATGTTCATGTCCTGCGACTCGATGCCTCGGGTGGCATCGATCATCAGGATGCAGACATCGCTGTTCTCGATGGCGCGGATAGAGCGCATCACGCTGTAGAACTCCAGGTCTTCGGTCACCTTGTTCTTGCGGCGGATGCCCGCAGTGTCGACGAGGTAGAAGTCGAAGCCGAACTTGTCGTAGCGTGTGTAGATGCTGTCGCGCGTCGTGCCGGCTATCTCCGTGACGATGTGCCGGTCTTCGCCGATGAAGGCGTTGATGATGCTCGACTTGCCGGCGTTGGGTCGTCCGACGACGGCAAAGCGCGGAATACCTTCTTCCACGTCGCTTTCGTCCTTGACGTTGGAGAGGCGTTCCAGCACGAGGTCGAGCAGGTCGCCCGTTCCGCTTCCTGTTGCCGAGCTGATGCACATCGGGTCGCCCAGTCCGAGCTTGTAGAACTCGTACGAGTCGTAGAGCTGGCTGTTGTTGTCCACCTTGTTGGCCACAAGGATGACGGGCAGCTTAGAGCGTCGCAGAATGACGGCGACGTCCTCGTCCCAGTCGGTGACACCGTTCTGCACGTCTACGAGGAAGAGCACCAGGTCGGCCTCTTCGGTGGCAACAAGCACCTGCTTGCGTATCTGCTCCTCGAAGACGTCGTCGCTGTTGACTACCCAGCCGCCGGTATCGACGACAGAGAACTCCTTGCCGTTCCATTCACACTTGCCATACTGGCGGTCGCGGGTTGTACCAGCCTCTTCGCTGACAATCGCCCTGCGCGACTTCGTGAGGCGATTGAAAAGGGTCGACTTGCCCACGTTCGGGCGTCCTACTATTGCTACTAATGCCATCCTTGTTAAAATTGATAATTGATAATGGATAATTGATAATTTCTTACTCGGGGTTGTAGCCGAAGTGGTCGAGTTCGCGTTGCGACGAGCGCCAGTCTTTGTCCACCTTGACGTAGGTTTCGAGGAAGATGCTCTTGCCGAAGAATTTCTCCAGGGCCTTGCGCGATTCGGCCCCCACCTTCTTCAGGGCCACGCCCTGATGTCCGATGATGATGCCTTTCTGCGACTCGCGCTCCACGTAGATGATGGCGCGGATGCGGATGTTCTTCTCCGTTTCGTGGAAACTCTCCACACTGACCTCTACCGAATAGGGTATCTCCTTGTCGTAGTAGAGCAGGATCTTCTCGCGGATAATCTCCGAAACGAAGAAGCGGGCGGGCTTGTCGGTGAGCTGGTCTTTGTCGAAGTAGGCGGGACTCTCGGGCAGCAATTCCTTGATGCGCTTCAAGAGTATGTCTACGCCGAACTTGTTCTTTGCCGAGATAGGCAGGATCTCTGCATTGGGCAGAAGCGTGTGCCACTTGTCCACGATGGCAGCGAGCCAGGAGTCAGCCCCCCCTACTGCCCCCGAGGGGGCTTCATTACCTTTACGGGGATGAACATTTACGGCCCCCTCGGGGGCAGAATGGGGTGCCGGTGCCATGTCAATCTTGTTGATGAGCAGCAGGATGGGAATCTTCATCTGCTGCACCTTCTCCAGGAAGTCCATGTTCTTCTCCGGGTTCTCCACAACGTCGGTGACGTAGAGCAGCACGTCGGCATCGGCCAGTGCACTCTCCGAGAAGGCCAGCATCGACTCCTGCAGCTTATAGTTAGGCTTCAGCACACCCGGCGTGTCGCTGAAGACGATCTGCATGTCGTCGGTGTTGACGATGCCCATGATGCGGTGCCTGGTGGTCTGCGCCTTGAAGGTGGCTATCGAGATACGCTCGCCCACGAGCTGGTTCATCAGCGTCGACTTCCCCACGTTGGGGTTGCCCACGATATTCACGAATCCTGCCTTGTGCATTTTGGTCGCTTTAGATGGTTGTTGTCAAATTAAAAGGAGTAGCAGGAGTTCAGGAGTTTCAGGAGTTCAGACAATACTCTCTCGCGAGATATTTCTGAAAACGATTGTCTGAACTCCTGCGACTCCTGAACTCCTGAACTCCTTGGTTTTAGTATGCCCACTTCAGGTAGAGCGCTCCGTGGGTGAAGCCTGCACCGAACGCTGTCAGTATCAGGTTGTCGCCCTTCTTGAGCAGGTGCTCGTTCTCCCAGAGTGCCAGCGGGATGGTGGCCGAGCTGGTATTGCCGAAGTGCTCGATGTTCACCATCACCTTGTCCATCGGGACGTCCAGTCGCTTGGCGATGGCCTCGATGATGCGGATGTTGGCCTGATGGGGCACGACGAAGCGGATGTTGCCGTTGTTCAGTCCGTTGCGGTGGGCAATAAGCTCGCAGTCTTCACTCATATAGGTCACGGCATAGCGGAAGACGGTGCGTCCCTCCTGATAGGTGTAGTGCAGCCGGTGGTCTACGGTGAAGTGGTTCGGCGGGCAGACGCTGCCACCAGCCTTCATGTGCAGGAAGGGCAGTCCCTTGCCGTCAGTGCGGAAGAAGGAGTCGATGACGCCGATGTTCTCCTCCTCCGTGGCCTCTACCATCACGGCGGCGGCACCGTCGCCGAAGAGTGCGCAGGTCTGGCGGTCCTTATAGTCGGTCACCGACGACATCTTGTCGGCCCCGATGACCATCACCTTCTTCACCCTTCCGCTCTGGATCATCATCGCGGCCTGGTCGAGTGCATACATGAATCCGCTGCATGCGGCCCATAGGTCGTAGGCGAAGGCGTTCTTCAGCCCCAGCTTGCCCAGGACGATGCTGGCCGTCGACGGATACTTGTAGTCGGCCGACGAGGTGGAGAGTATCAGTGCGTCGATGGAGTCGGGGTCGGTGCCCGTCTTCTGCATCAGGTTCTTCGCCGCCTTGCGAGCCATGTAGCTGGTGCCCAGGCCTTCCTCGTTGAGGATACGGCGCTCCTTGATGCCCACGCGCGTCATGATCCACTCGTCGGTGGTGTCCACCATGCGGGCTATCTCGTCGTTGGTGAGCACATACTCGGGTACGTAGCCTCCAACGCCGGTGATGATAGCGTTAATCTTACCCATCGTTTATTCAGCTTCGTCCATTACGATGGCAATCTTTCCACGGTAGTAGCCGCATGTGGGGCATACGGTGTGATAGATGTGGTAAGCGCCGCAGTTAGGACAGATAGCCAGTGTGGGCAGTTCTGCCTTGTCGTGAGTTCTACGTTTCGCAGTACGAGTTTTCGACTGTCTTCTTTTAGGATGTGCCATAATGATTTACAATTTACTGATTTACAATTTACGATTTATTTTCTTTTAATTTCAGAAGTGCGCTCCAGCGCGAGTCGATCTCACCGTCGGACTCCACGTCTCTGCTTCGGTCAGTTGACAGCTCTTCCAGAGCTTGCATCATGGCCGTGTTGCACTTGCCGGGTGCATGCACGTGCCTGACGGGGATAGCCAGTGCGACATACTCATAGATGAGCCACGCGGTGTCGAGCATTCCTTCGTTCTCGTCTACCACGACGACGTCATCGTCTTCCGATTCTTCTGTTCCAAACTTAGCGATGAGGCGATGCTCCGACCTGACGGGCTGCTCCATCTCGTCGAGGCAACGGTCGCAAGGCACACGCACTGTGCCCTCACAGCCGATAAGCACCTCGAAGAAGGCTGCACAACGGCGCACTTCTGCCGTTACATGCACATTGCCGCCGCTCACCTCTGTGGCCTCGATGGCCGAGAAGTAAGCGTCGTCAAGGTCGTATTCGAAAGACGTCACGTCTTGCTGCAGACCCTTTAGGTCGATCTTCAATGCCTCTAAGTTGTACATCTCTATACAATTTCGGGGTGCAAAGGTACGAATATTTTTCGGAATAATCCAAACAGATTTCATTTTTTTATACTTTTCAGCCAAAAATCCATCGCGCCACAGCCCGATACGGCACATCTGCGGGCGAAGTGTGCATCCGGGCGGTGTCCAATGGCCATCGCAGCGGTGTTCAATAGCCGTTGCGCTGGTGTTTGCCGCAGACCGGCTTCCAGTTTGCGGCATATTGCGATACTACATTATTAAGGTAGTCACACTACATTATTAAAGTAGTCTCACTACATTATTAAGGTAGTCTCACTACATTATTAAGGTAGTGTCGCGATTCGATATCTCTTGCATCGCCATCTGCCGTCTTTTGCAGCATGATGAGCCGTCTTTTTCTGCGTGAAGAGCCGTCTTTTGCAGGCTGTCATGAGGTGCCTCAGCGGCGCAATCCCTGCCTCCGAAGTCAACAGACATCGTTTTTTATCCGCATTTAAGTTATATTAACGCATTAAAGTGGCGTATGTGGACTTTTTTATGTATATTTGCAGAGATTTATAACACATTTGTTGAACTTCATTAATTATTCAATATGAAAAAGCAACTATTTCTCATCATCGCCATGCTCATCGCCTGCGTATCGGGTGTGCAGGCAGACGATTACTTTTTGAAAGTGGCAGGTGTTTTCGTGACATCCGACAACTGCGACAACATTACTGGCGAAGGCATTAGCGGAAAGGTGACCTTCGACCCGGAAACTCGCACGTTGACCTTGGAGAATGCCACCATCGATGCCTTCAACAACGACGGCATCGAGATGAACATCATGTATCCGAATAGTAATATTGGAGTTGGCGACGACTTCACGCTGGTATTGAAGGGGCAGAACAAGATTACCGTAAGTCAAGACAATTTAACAGTACGTCATGCCATGCAGACGTTCTGTACCACTTACATCAAAGGTTCCGGTTCGTTAGAGACCAACTACGACTTTGAGATAGATGCCGACTGCTATATATCAGGCGGATGCAGCGTCAAGGCAGAAGAGATTCTTACCTCGGACTATTACGGAACAGGCTATACGCTCAGCATTAGCGGCGCTGACACCGAAGTGGAGTTGCTCAGCGACTATTCAGGCGTCAGTGGCTACGATTATTTCGTACTGAACGACGGGCTGAAGATTGTCAAGCCCAAAGATGGCTACTACGACGACGTTAACAAATACGTTGTCAACGCCAATGGCGAAAGGGCCTTGTGGGTGAAGATTTCTGCCAACGACGAAGACGACGACTGGCCCTATATCGTTGTCGCAGGGCATTTGGTGACGCGGGAGAACGCCAGCAACGTGACGGGCGAAGGCATCGGCGGAAAGGTGAGCTACGACCCTGAGACGGCGACGCTCACCCTCGACAATACCATTGTCAGTTGCTCCGATGACAATTCCATCATCATGTCCGACGATGGGGGAACAATAGACCATTTCACCATCAAGCTGATTGGCGACAACCTTTTCAGCACCCCGTCGGACCACAGAAGCGACTGGCAGCTTTTTTCGAATACAATCATCACGGGATCTGGGGCGCTGAATCTTAAAGGAGGCATCTATATCAATGGAAAGAATAGCTTGAGCATCGACGGAAATTGCCATATTGCAGCTTCGGCCCTTGTGTCGTGGGACTTCACCGACGTTCCCCTGATAGTGTCGGGTGCAGGAACGGAAATCGAGCTTTCAAACAACATCTTCTACTTCCCGTCTTTGACACTCAACGACGGGTTGACAATCGTCGAGCCCAAGGGAGGGCATTACGTCGACAAGTACCGCGTGGTGACAACAAGCGGAGCAGTGGCCGAAGGAGTGGTTATACGCGCCCCGAAAGCCTACGACCTCTGGGTGGCTGGCATACAGGCCAACGAAGTGAACTGTTCCGACATCTTAGGCGACGGCAAGGTGAGCTACGACGACGGCACCCATACGCTGACGCTCAACGGCGCCACCATCGGCAACGACGCTTTGGAAAGCGACAGGGCTCGAAAAGATGGCATCGGCCTTTGGGCGGACATCCCAGGGTTGAAGGTCGTGGTCAGTGGCAGGACAAACATATCCAGCACCCACAATACTGCCGTGCGCTTCGATAGCGATGCCACCATCTGTGGCACAGGAACCCTGATGGAAACAGCCCCCTACTGCATGTTTATCGCTGGGGCAAAACTCACCGTGAATGGCGGCG
>Ga0310695_10014927_pt1 | contig 10428 bp, 8 predicted proteins | sample RumenRJG_04DNA_FD_203882 | JGI IMG/M metagenome (GOLD analysis project Ga0310695, IMG submission 203882) | Bovine rumen microbial communities from Lethbridge, Alberta, Canada - RJG_04 (v2) (version 2) | ecosystem: Host-associated > Mammals > Digestive system > Stomach > Rumen | place: Canada... | reverse complement strand
CCCGGCAAGCGCCAGCCCATCCCCGAGATGGAGCCGGTCGCCGTCGCCGCGGCGAGCGAGAAGGCTGCGGCCGAGCCCATCCTCTTCGCCACGCCCACCTGCCCCAACTGCCGCATCGCCTGCAGCTATCTCGACAAGGCGGGCTTCAAGTATGAAAAGCTCATGGCCGACGAGAACGCGGAGCTGGTACACAAGTACGGCGTCAAGCAGGCGCCCACGCTGGTTCTGCCGGACGGCACCAAGTTTGCCGGCGCCGGCGCCATCAAGGGCTTCCTGGCCAGGCAGTAAATTGAACTATGCAGGGGCGCTTCTTCTGAAAGCGCCCCTGATTTTTGCTTTTTTCCGGCCCCGGGAATAGCATCTTTTTGAGAGCTGTGTTATAGTATGATACTGTCATAATAACGAAAGGAATGCATACCCATGCTTTACGATATTCTCATCATCGGCGGGGGGCCCGCGGGGCTGACCGCCGCCACCTACGCCCGCCGCGCGGGCAAGACCGTCCTTGTGATCGAAAAGAACGCCTTCGGCGGGCAGATCACCTGGAGCCCCAAGGTGGAAAACTTCCCCGGCTATCTCTCCCTCAGCGGGACGGAGCTGGGCGACAAGCTGCTGGAGCAGGCCATGGAGCAGGGCGCGGAGGTGGAGCTGGACGAGGTCGTGTCTGTCTCGGTCAATGCTGATGGGATCAAGACTGTCGCCTGCGAATCCGGCGCCAACTTCCAGGGCCGCGTCCTCATCATCGCCGTGGGCGCCAAGCCCCGCATGCTGGGTCTTCCCCGCGAGGATGAACTTGTGGGCAGCGGCGTCTGCTTCTGCGCGGTCTGCGATGGGGCCTTTTACGCGGGCCAGGACGTGGCGGTCTGCGGCGGCGGGAACGCCGCTTTGCAGGACGCGCTGCTGCTGAGCGAGAAGTGCCGCAGCGTCACCCTCATTCACCGGCGCGACAGCTTTCGCGGCGAGCAGAAGCTGGTCGAAGCGCTCAAAAAGCGCGGGAACGTGGACTTTGTTCTGAACGCCGCCGTCATCGGCCTTCTGGGCCAAAACGAGCTTGAAGGCATTGTGATTTCACAAAACGGCGAGAGCAGGACGCTCCCGGTCACAGGTCTTTTCATCGCCGTGGGCCATCAGCCCGATAACGGCGTGTTCGCTGATCTCATGGAACTCAACGCTGCAGGCTATGCCGCCTCCGGCGAGGACTGCCTGACAAAGAGCGCGGGCGTCTTCGTTGCGGGCGACTGCCGCGCCAAGGGTGTGCGCCAGCTCACCACCGCGGCGGCGGACGGCTCCGTCGCGGCTCTCGCCGCGTGCCGGTATCTGAACGCATGAAGCTGCCGCCCATCAAAAACAGCCCCGCCGTCCGGGTGCTGAGCGACGCCTTCCGGATCTACGCGAAAAATGAGATGTCCGTCTATGCCGGCTACACGACCCTCTACATTCTCATGGCGATGGTGCCGCTGCTGGCGCTGCTGGTCGGCGTGGTGAACCTGCTGCCGGATGTGAGCCTGCAGCACGTGGAGGAGGCGCTGCAGAAGCTGCTGCCCTCCATCCCCCAGGTGCGCGGCATGGTGCACGTACTCATCACGAACGTCAACCGCAAGGCAGGCAGCCTTGCGATCTCCGTGTCACTGCTGGTCTCGCTGTGGTCGGCCTCCAACGGCGTCAACGCCCTGCAGATGGGCCTGCACAAAATCAGCGGGAAATCCGGCTCCTTTGTCCGGGATCGGGCGGCGGCGATGCTCTACACGCTGATCTTCCTCCTGCTGATCCCGGCGCTTTTCATCTTCCGTGTGCTGCGCGGCTCGATTGAAGAGCTGATCGTCGTCATCAACCGCTGGCTCAACATCCCGGACATTGCGGGCAGGCTCATCAGCTTTGTGGAGTACAGCGGCCTCATCACGGCGGTCGTGATGGTTCTGGTCATCCTGCTGGCCTATACCTTTCTGCAGGGACAGCGGCGAAAGCTGCGTTTTCAGCTCCCGGGCGCGCTGTTCACGACGGTCTTCTGGCTGGCGTTTTCGCGCCTCTTTGAGCTTTTCATCCAGCGCTTCTGGCAGGCGTCCTCTCTGTACGGCTCCTTTGCCTCGGTCTTTCTTGCGGCCATGTGGCTCAAGAGTATCATGATGATTCTCTTCTACGGAGCCGCGCTGAACGAGGCGCTGAACCGGAGACGCGGACATTAATCCAGGATCATCCCCGCATGCAGGATCTGCATGGCGGCGGGGTGATCCTCTTTTTTTACCGTGAGGCTCATGGCGTTCTCACCGAGCGCGCCGTCTCTGACCTCGATGCCGGCCTTTGACAGCAGCAGCACCGCCTCGGACAGCGCCGCGGCGTCCGCGCCCTTGCCTGCGAGGGTGATCTTCCCTGTCTCCGCGCGGCCTGTGAGTCCGGCGAGTCTGGGCCGCTTTGCCTCCGGCAGAAGCTTCACCGTGCTGCCCGGGCCCTCTTCAAAGGAGGACAGCAGGCGCAGCGGCACATTGTTTGCCAACGCAAGCTCCACGGATTTGGCATGTAAGACCTTCGAGCCCGCCCTGGACAGGGCCAGCATATCCCGGGTGTCGATTTCCGGCAGAAGCCGCGCCTCCGGGATCACGCGGGGATCCGCGGTATAAATGCCCTTTACGTCCGTATAAATATCGCAGGCGTCCGCCTCCAGCGCCGCGGCGAGAGCCGCCGCCGTGGTGTCCGAGCCGCCGCGGCCGAGACTTGTGATATCCCCCGCGGCGCATACGCCCTGGAAGCCCGTCACCACCGGGACGCGGCCCCGGCTGAGCTCCTGGCGGATGCGGTGCGGCTCGATAACGCGGATCTCCCCGTCGCCGTAGTTTGAATCGGTGAGAATGCCCGCCTGCCAGCCCGTAAGGGACACAGCAGGCAGCCCCAATCGCTCCATGGTCATGACGAGCAGGGCTGCCGCCTGCTGCTCGCCGGTGGTGACAAGTGCGTCCAGCTCCCGGGGCGAGGGCTTTTCATTCATCTCCCGGGCGCGCCCGGTGAGGCTGTCGGTGGTGCCGCCCATGGCCGAGACCACCACCACAAGCTCCGCCTGCTCATGCGCTTTCCGGACAAGCTCTGCCACATGGCGCAGCCGCTCGGGATCCTTGAGCGAGCTGCCGCCGAATTTCTGCACAATCAACATGTGCACTCCTCCATATCAAAATCAAAAAGCGGCGGGCAAACCCGCCGCTGTCTTATTCTATTCCGGAGTTGTAAGGAGGGACACAGTTAAGTGAACAGCCCCGCAATGTTGCTCCACTGTGAAAGGGCATATATGATCAGCGCTATAATTCCGAGTACCGTATATGTAGTCGTTGAGCTATTCTTTTTGTCCCCTGTGCTGACCGATATTTTTGTTTTGCAGGCAGGACAAGTATAGCTGTATTCCCGAAGTTGAGGATAGGGCACGCGCAGTCGTGTGGTGTAATCGCAAAGGGGGCAGCAGCTCGGGATCACTTTTTCCTTGGGTTTCGGCGTTCCCTCAGCCTGTCTGTTTTGTGAAGCGTTTTGCTTTTTTTCCCGGTGTGAGGGCTCCACCTCGTTCCACATGGCATCAGCCCCCTCCTGACGGCGTTGTCTACGCTCGCTTTCCTTGCGATACCAGTCTCTTTCATAGACGCTCATGCGTGTTTTCCCCCCTCTATAGATAATTAGAAAATACCATATTTTTCAACATCTGTAAATATACCATTCTGTACTCAAGTGGATTTAAATATGTTCTTATCGCTCAGAAGACATAACCTGCTTCAATGCGCCCCCCATTCTTTCTTTTTGGCTCTTGCCCAAAAAGAAAGAACGTGCCGCGCCCGGTGTAAGAAAGAAAAAAGCCGCTGAGACGCGAGTAACATTTACACAGTTGCAGCCTATTACTTCGCGGCTTCTGCACATTTCCCAAATCCGGTCAGAAGGACGAAACCTGTATCGCGCAGCCGTCCGCGCTCGGCGCTGCCTGGGTCATCGTTTAAGCCCATTGAGCCGCAGCTTCCGTCACGGCGGGCAGATCAGATCCGCTATATAAGCTCTCATCGGGGAGGCATGTCCTCCAACACGCGCTCCAGATCCTCAAAATCAAGAAACTGCCCGGCGGCGTGGATGCGGCGGATCGTTTTGGCGTCGGCAAGCTGCGCCTCGCAGGTCTCGCCGGGCTGAAGCGTCACCTCCGCCAGCCTGACCTCCTGCCGAAAGCGCCACACGTCGCAGTGGTAGTGCGCGCCGGAGAAGCGAAACACCAGCTCGCCGTTTTTTGGATCGAGGGTGATGCCCGTCTCCTCCTTTACTTCCCGCAGGGCGGCAGTGAGACTGTCCTCCCCCGCAAGGGCGCTGCCGCCGGTACACTCCCAGAGGCCGGCCCCGCTCTTCTCGGGTGCGCGCCGGGTCAGCAGGTACTGTCCCGCCGCGTTCCGGATCCACACGTGTACGCAGAGGTGACAGTCCCCCGGCGCAAGCGGATCGCCCCGGCGCTGAATACGCCCGGTCTTATTCCCTGCCGCGTCGTAAATATCCCAGAGCTCGTCCGGCGCCTCCCGCTGCATCTGCGCGGCAAGCTCGTCATGATCGTTCTTCGCCATTGAATCACGCCCTTTCTGCGTCAGGGTAACACAGAAACGGCAAGATATGCAAGAGCCTTCTTCGGCAATCGACCGGAGTTACCCCTTCCACCGCTGAAGCGATCCCCCTCCCCCATACGCCGCTGTGCGGCTGGGGGGAGGCAAGTATCGGAAAGTTCACAAACTGCCGCTTGATTTGTCCCGCAGGCATGCTATTATATAGTTTAACTGTCAATTTCGGAAAGGATGTGAACGCGGCTGTGATCAAAACCCTTGCCGCAAGTCTGCGGGAGTACAAAAAGTCCGCGCTGCTCACGCTCATCATCATCATGGGCGAGGTCTTCTTTGAAGTGCTGATCCCCTTCTACACCGCCGATATGGTCAACATGATCAAGGCGGGCGAGGCCCTGTCCTCCGTCACGGCACTCGGCGGAAAGCTGGTGCTGATGGCGATTGCGTCGCTGCTGTGCGGGGCTGTCGCGGCGCGCACCTGCGCCGACGCCTCCACGGGCTTTGCCAAAAATCTGCGCGAGGACATGTTTGTCCGGGTGCAGAGCTTCGCCTTTGAAAACATCGACCGCTTTTCCTCGGCCTCGCTGGTGACGCGCATGACCACCGACGTGACGAACGTGCAGATGGCCTTCATGATGATCATCCGCACCGCCGTGCGCGCGCCGATGATGTTTGTGTTTGCCATCACCATGGCCTTCATCATGGGCGGCAGGCTCGCCCTCACCTTTGTGGTGGTGGTGCCGCTGCTGGTCTTTGGGCTTGTGATGATCGCAAAAAAGGCCATGCCCGCCTTCCGCTCGGTCTTCCGCAAGTACGACAAGCTTAACGAGTCCATCGAGGAAAACGTGCGCGGCATGCGCGTGGTCAAGGGCTTTGCCCGCGAGGACTACGAGAAGCAGAAGTTCGCCGCCGCCGCCGACAGCATCTGCCTCGACTTTACGAAGGCCGAGCGCATCGTCGCCCTCAACAGCCCCCTCATGCAGCTTTGCATGTACTTCAACATGCTCTTCATCCTCACGGTGGGCGCGCGCCTCATTATCTCGAGCCGCGGCACAGTCATCGACGTGGGGCAGATCGCCGCCATGCTGACCTACGGCGTGCAGGTACTCATGAGCCTCATGATGCTCTCCATCATCTACGTCATGATCACCATCTCCGCCGAGTCCGCCAAGCGCATCAGCGAGGTGCTGGTGGAAGAGCCCGCCCTCACGAGCCCCCTGGATGCGAAGAAAGACGTAAAAGACGGAAGCGTCGAGTTTTCCGACGTGTTCTTCAAATACTCCGCCGCGGCGGAGCGCTATGCCCTGTCGGACATTGACCTCTCCATCCCCTCCGGCAGCACGGTCGGCATTCTCGGCGGCACGGGCTCCGGCAAGACGACGCTGGTGCAGCTCATCGCGCGCCTGTACGACGTGACGGAGGGCAGCGTGAAGGTCGGCGGCACAGACGTGCGCGAGTATGACACGGACGCGCTGAGAAACGCGGTGTCCATGGTGCTGCAGAAGAACCTGCTCTTCTCCGGCACGATCGCGGAGAACCTCCGCTGGGGCAACGAGGACGCCACGGACGAGGAGATCGTCGAGGCCTGCAAGCTCGCCCAGGCGGACGACTTTGTCCGCGCCTTCCCCGACGGGTACAATACCCGCATCGAGCAGGGCGGCACCAATGTCTCCGGCGGGCAGAAGCAGAGGCTCTGCATTGCGCGGGCGCTCTTAAAGAAGCCGAAGATCCTGATCCTGGACGACTCCACCAGCGCGGTGGACACAAAGACCGACGCGCTCATTCGCGCGGGCTTCAAGACCTACATCCCCGAGACCACCAAGATCATCATTGCCCAGCGCGTGGCCTCGGTCATGGACGCGGACATGATCCTCATCATGGATAACGGCCAGATCGTCGACCGCGGCACCCACGAGGAGCTTCTGGGCCGCAGCGAGATCTACCGCGAAATCTATGAGCAGCAGACGAACGGAGGTGAGGAGAATGCCTAAAATACCCACCGGACGCCGCGGCGGCGCCCATATCAAGGGCGGCAAGCCCAAGGCGGACTTCAACGCCCTCGGCCGTGCGATCAAGCGGCTCTTTGCCTACTATCCCCGCCTCGCCCCGCTCACGATGCTCTGCATCCTCTTCTCCGCCGTCGTCTCCTCCATCCCCTCGCTCTTCACCCAGAACGTCATCGCCGTCATCGAGCGCTGGTATCAGACCGGCGACTGGGCCGCTGCCCGGCCGGAGGTCTACCGCTATGTATCGGTGCTGGCCGTGCTGTACGTGCTGGCGCTCATCAGCTCCGCCGCCTATACCCAGCTCATGGCCGTCATGACCCAGGGCTACCTCAACAAGCTGCGGCAGGAGACCTTTGACAAGATGCAGGATCTCCCCATCCGCTACTTTGACACGCACCAGCACGGCGATATCATGAGCTACTACACCAACGACATCGACACCCTGCGCATGCTGGTGAGCCAGTCCCTGCCCACCTTCATCCAGTCCGGGGCGATCGTGCTGGTGGTCTTCGCCATCATGCTCTATTTCAGCATCTGGATGACCCTGGTGCTCGTCGTCGGCGTCGTGGCCATGTTCTATGTCACCAAGGTGGTCGGCGGCGGCTCGGCGCGCTACTTTGTCAAGCAGCAGAAGTCCCTCGCCGGGACCGAGGGCATCGTGCAGGAGATGATGAACGGCCAGAAGGTGGTCAAGGTCTTCTGCCATGAGCGGCAGAGCATCGAGGCGTTCAAAAAGCTCAACGACGAGCTGCGCGAGAACAGCCGCCGCGCCAACGCCTACGCCAACATCCTCGGCCCCATCATGAACAACATCGGCAACATCCTCTATGTGGTCATGGCCCTTGCGGGCGGCGTGTTCCTCCTGTCCGGGGTGCCGAACGTCTCCCTCTCCGGCAAGGCCTTCTCCATCAGCGTGCTGGTACCCTTCCTCGGCATGGCAAAGCAGTTCACCGGCAACGTCAACACCCTGGCCCAGCAGATCAACAACATCGTCATGGCCTCCGCCGGCGCGGGGCGCGTCTTCTCCCTCATGGACGAAGCGCCCGAGACGGACGCGGGCTACGTGACCCTCGTAAACGTCACGGAAGACCCGGACGGCAGCCTCACGGAAACCAAGGAGCGCACCGGCAAATGGGCCTGGCGCCATCCCCACGGGGACGGAACGCTGACCTACACCCCGCTCCGGGGCGACGTGCGCCTTGTGAACGTGGACTTTGCCTATGAAGAGGGCAAGGACGTGCTGCACGACGTGTCCGTCTACGCGGAGCCCGGGCAGAAGGTGGCCTTTGTGGGCGCGACCGGTGCGGGCAAGACCACCATTACAAACCTCATTAACCGCTTCTACGACATTGCCGACGGCAAGATACGCTACGACGGCATCAACATCAACAAGATCAAAAAGGCCGATCTGCGCCGCTCCCTGGGTCTGGTGCTGCAGGAGACGAACCTCTTCACCGGAACGGTTCTCGACAACATCCGCTACGGCAGGCTCGACGCGACGGACGAGGAGTGCCGCAGGGCAGCGAAGCTTGCGGGCGCGGACGACTTCATCGTGCGCCTGCCCGAGGGCTACGACACCATGCTCACCAACAACGGCGCGAATCTCTCCCAGGGCCAGCGGCAATTGATCGCCATTGCCCGCGCCGCCGTGGCCGATCCCCCGGTCATGATCATGGACGAGGCCACCTCCTCCATCGACACGCGCACTGAGGCCATCGTCCAGCGCGGCATGGATGAGCTGATGAAGGGGCGCACGGTCTTCGTGATCGCCCACCGCCTCTCCACCGTCAAAAACGCCGACGTCATCATGGTGCTCGACCACGGGCGCATCATCGAGCGCGGCAGCCACGAAAAGCTCCTTGCCGAAAAGGGCACCTATTACCAGCTCTACACCGGCGCATTCGAGCTGGAGTAAGCGCAGCTTCCCCCTTGCAAAATCCTTGCGCATGGGTTATAATTCCATCACAAGATTTTGTGGGAAGGGGTTGGCGGATATGGCCGGGCAGTACAAAATAAGCGCAGTCAGTCAGTCAGTCAGTCAGTCAGTCAGTCAGTCAGTCAGTCAGTCAGTCAGTCAGTAAAGCCTACGCTGTAAACCTTTCCCTGTCAAGTATTATCAAGGGCGCAGTATACCCATTTTGAGGTGTACTGCGCCCTTTTTGCATTGCCTCCCCTGTAAGGGGAGGTGGTTGAGCCGCCCGCGGCGAAACCGGAGGGGTTCGACCCCTCAGTCTGCGCCTCGCGGGGGATCGGCGCAGACAGCCTTCGGCCCAGGTCGCAATCACAGATTGCTCCCCGCTTTGGCTACAAACGTGCCCCCGGCACGTTTGCTTAACGCGTCGCGCCCCTTTCAGGGGAGCCAATTCGTCCACCCCGCCGCGCGTGCGGCGTTGAAATAGTTTATGGAGGAAAAGAGAAAATGAAACGTATCTTTACAAGAGCAATACCTATGCTTCTCATGTTTTTCTTGATCGTTGCCATATCGGGCGCGGCAGTATATGAGGCATTTGCGGCTGATCCCCCAAATACGGGTGCCCCCTCCACCGTCGCGGTCGAGGGCATGCTCATTTCTCCCGAAACCATGACACTCACTGTGGGAGGAGATCCCGTTCCTGTCACTGCCCGTGTCATTCCGGACAATGCTACGAACAAGAATGTGATTTGGAGCGTCAGCGGGACATACGTGACGCTGTATGCGGATCGAGCCTGCACGACTCCGGTCTCCTCACCAACCAGTCTTCTGACTGTCTACGCAAAGGCCACGGCAGTTGGCGATGGCGCGATGCAAGTCACAAGCGTTGCCAATCCAGCTGCGGTTATGTACTGTATCTTCGAGGTGAAACCGACCGTGACCTATAAGCCCGGCGACGAGGCGACGGGAACTGAGCAGACCGTCACGGTCACCAAAAATGAACAGGGAACCTATACCCATCCGATTCAAAAATATGAGGACAGCTTCACCGCGCCCGCGGGGAAGCGCTTCGACCACTGGGATGACGGCAAGGGAAATACCTACAAATACGGCGACACCATAGACCCGGTGACTGAGAATATCACCCTCACGGCCATTTGGGTGGACGAACCCAAGCCGGACTCCGGCTCCGGCGGCGGCTCGGGCAGCTTCGTTGATCTCGTGTTCAACATCCCCGGCGCAGACGACTCCTGGGAGTACGTCGGCGGCGGCTATGTCCCGCAGAGAGCCTACCGCGTGAGCCTGGCCCCGATGCAGGGCGGCAGCGCGGCGCTCGGCCTCACGACGGGCGACTCCGGCACGGCGCTGAACGTTTACCCGACCTCGGCGGTCTATGTCTTCCCGAACGCCGATCCCGGCTATACCCTCGATAAGATCGTCTGGAGCCTCATCGACGGCTCGGCAAGCTACGATATCACCGAGGCGAAGAACTTCGTCATGCCCGCCATGGACGTGGTGGTCTACGTGACCTTCAGACCCGTGGGGTAAAGCATATATAAACGCACGAATCCCCGGCGGACGAATCCGCCGGGGATTTGTGCGTTTACGGACGCTGCCTGCGCGCGATCTCGTTTGTGTCGATGCTGTCGCGGAAGACCACCCAGCGGTCGTAGAGATACTCGGTGACGAGGTTCAGCGCCATGTTGATGCCGGTGGCGAGATACTCGTTCCAGCCAAGCTTCACGGTCAGCACATGCTCCAGGAGGGTACTGAGCGGGGTGAAGACCGCGTAAAAGAGCGCCACCTGCAGCATGGCTTTGGGGACGTTGTTCGCGCTCTGGAAGGTGAACTTGCGGTTGAGCGTGAAGTTCCACAGCACCGAGGCTGCCAGCGCCACCAGGTAGCACAGCCAGTAGGGCAGCTTGAAAACCTCGTTGAGCAGGGTGAAGAC
>Ga0310695_10014926_pt1 | contig 10430 bp, 7 predicted proteins | sample RumenRJG_04DNA_FD_203882 | JGI IMG/M metagenome (GOLD analysis project Ga0310695, IMG submission 203882) | Bovine rumen microbial communities from Lethbridge, Alberta, Canada - RJG_04 (v2) (version 2) | ecosystem: Host-associated > Mammals > Digestive system > Stomach > Rumen | place: Canada... | reverse complement strand
AAAGAATATAACAAACACCAGTACTGGTGGTAAAGTAAGAAGTGTAACGAGTGGTGTAGGTGGTGGATCTGAAGAAAGTGAAGAAATACCCATAGCAATAACAAATAAAAAATTCAATAAAATAGGAAACTATGGTAAAGAAATAATATTCTACGATAACAGCAAAGCATTTATACCACAGCCAATGCCATGTATGAAATGGATGCCAAAAAAAGCACCCGACAGTACAGGGACAGTAACATTAAATAAGGAATTAACAGCAACCGTTTTAACAGTCGGTAATGAAAATGTAGTACTCGGATTCCATGCTGATGAATGTGGTGTATGTACTGAATTAGAATTACTCATCGACCTCGGTGACAGTGAATTACTAATGAACAATGAATTTTACAGCATTAAAGCTAAAACACATGTAAAGGATGGCGTGAAAGTATGAATGATATAAGACTACGAAGCACTGTAATCCCAGATAAGTATGATTGGAGTTTCACGTGGAATGATGTAGATGTAGTACGTGGAAACATGCAACTTGTAAATGCAGTAAAGCATGCAGTACTATTAAGGCCAAATGAATTAATACAAGAAGCCTACCAGGATAAAGGATGCCAGGCACATAACTATATCTACCATGGAAACAGTGAAAATGAACGAACACTAGAAGCTGGAGCAATAGAAACAAGTGCCAAAAGTGTTAAAGGCGTCTACACTGCAAAATGCACCATAACAGAAAATGAAGAATATGAAAGCAATATCCAACTCAAACTATTAACAGATGATATGGAGGAACTGGAAGTAAATGAACTTTAAAACAGAAAAAGAAATACACCTGGCAATGATAAATCACGCACAAGAAATCAAACTGATAAGTGAAGCTGATGACCTGGTTGAACAAGTCAGTAACGGTGACCGAACAGAAAATCAATACGTTATGGATCTTGCTACACATGGATATATACTACATGATTTTACAATGTTAATGGAAGAGATGTATACTGGTGTAGACATAGCAACTGCACGTGGTGAACAACTTGATAACTTTGGTAAACTAGTAAATGTACCACGACTTCCAGGATTACCTGCACAGGTAACACTACAATTATCCTTAACATTACCACAAACTACGGATATTAATATACCATCGGGGACTGTAGTTAATATCGACCAGCTCCAAGTAGATCCTTACCTTACATATACTACTGATTCGGCGGTGACTATTCATGCTGGGACAACAACTGCAAGTGTAACATGTAGTAGTGACTTACATGCACTTCAAAGACGTATACCAGCTGAAAGTGTACAAGGCCTGGAAGGATTTCCAACAGTAAATGTGACAAATCCTGAAGAAAGTACATGTGGACGAAACATAGAAGAAGATAATGACTACAGACAACGAATACTATTATGGAATGTTAAAAACCAAGTAGCAACCAAGGAAGCCTTTGATGCATACCTGGGAACCATAGAAGGACTTGATGATTATAAACTGATTAAACAGCCAGGTGGTGTCGGAACACTTACAATTATATGTGATTGTGAAGAAAGCCGACTGCCAGAAATCAATGAAGGAATACAAGAAAATTGCATGATATTTAGTGACGACCCAGTGCAAACGATAAACCCATATAATCTAAACTTAGATGTAGAATTGGAGTGTATGATTACCCGTGAACCTATCCAGCATACAGTCAGTGAAATCATAGAATTAGTACGTAAAGAAACAGAAACATTTGTAAACGGCGGGGACATGAGAACTGGCGGCAGTATACATGGAATGCACATAGGTGAAGAGTTTATGCCATCACAACTAGTCATGCACTTACATAGCATGTTTCCCGAGTTATTAAGTATTGAAGTAACCAACTACACAGTCACAGATGATGAAGGTGACCCTGCTGAAGTAAATGATTATAAAAAATTATTATCCCGTACAGTGGAGGTTGAAATCACATGAAATATTACCGTGATTACCTCCCACACTATCTGGGAGGCCCGAATATTGACAAGCATAGCAGCATAATTGAAGCTGCTGATGCACGTGTCTACTCGGATTTAAGTTTACTGGAGTTATGGTGTAATTTACCCAGGCCATTAATGATCCAACGTGAAGCAGTGACACTTGAAAATATTCATATGAATATACAAGTGGATATACCACAAATAATCAAAAGCATCACAGTCACTGGTGAATACAATTATACCCAGGAATATGCTGAAGAGGATGTCACAACCTCACTGTCACTTGATTTTTATATCAAGGGAAATACTGACACTCTTAAAAATCCAAATATTACCGTGACAGTTGAAACTTATGATGAAATAAGCTACACTAAGGCATACCCAGAAAATGATACAAATATTGGTGACGTGCATGACCATGATGAATTCCTAGACCGTATAGGAAAATTACTGGGAATACCACGACGGATCTATAAATCTTACCCGTTCGAGGATGCTGAAAAAAGTATGCCACCATATAATGGAAAAGAAATCACTACCATTGATGGTGACAAAATAGTGCAAAGCTGCACTGAAGATGATTATTACTACCAGGAACGCTTACAATACTACCTTTCTAACTTTAATAAGATGGCATTACCTATCCTGTTACTTAAAACCATTTATGGATATGAGTATGTTACAGAGGTAAATACTGCCATGATAGAAAGTGGTGGAGTATGGCAGCATATCAAGGAAAGTAATTATTATATTGCTGCAGAGGCACAGGCAGGCACTTATCTCTTCCTGGTTAATCGTGTTAACCCAGTTAATATTCAAACACTAAGCGATGATGAAAAAGTAGCATTTGTGGATAAATACATACCAGTAACTCGTAATGCTATCATATTACCACAACTACTCACTACAATCACTCTTTTGGGTAATATTATTGATGGAGTATTCCCAAAAGGATATGACCACCTTTTTTATGCTCGTTTAGTGGATGAATATAATGAACCAGTCACTAATCGTGATGTAATATTCACAGTAGATGGACAGCCAGCTGATATAAGTACACCTACGAACATTCAAGGAAGAGCCAGTGCCACCTTCCGTAACATGAACATGGGATACCACACAGTCAAAGTAGAAAATCCTACAGGACATGGATATGAAGGCAGCACTGACAAACACATGTACAAATCATACCTAGATGAAGTAAACAAGCATGATACCGGGTACTCACTAGCAAGTGGAGAAGTCTATGATATATTACCTCCGGTGCCATGTGATGACTGTCCATACATGTTACTTTACTCATTAGATGCAGATAGTCCCTGTACTGTAAAGATAGACCTTGTAAATAACAATGGAACACTAGCTAACATAGCAGTAAGTGAAGAAATACAAGGAACACATATTATAGCAGTCTACCCTGACACGATGCAAGTATACGTGGATGGTGTTGAAGTAGAGGTAACTGTAGATGACACGGTAATCTATAACCCACATGACTGCCAATACAAGGTATACCTTGACTGCACAGGCACAACAACAGTATACCGTAGCTGGATAACAGACTATCACTTGTATAGCCAGGATAATATAGAACTCGACGAATTTACCGTAATGTATGTGATAGATGTACCCGATAATGTCGACACATACACATGTACACTAGGACACCTCACTGATGGATTTGAAGTAGACATATTTGACTTTGAAGAAATGATAGGTGACTGCACCGGGTTACACCGACTGGAATACAAATTCCTGAACTATCAATGTTATTTATACATTGATAATAACCTGGTGTCACAGTTTGACTTTGAAAATAATATCCAGGTGGATGATCCACGTGGTGAAGCGGATACACATAGTCATCCACTTGTCACATATCTTCAAAGCCCAACCTTATCCAGTGATTATACTGAATCATACATAATTCCTATCACTGATTACATGAGCATACCAGAACACAGAGGATTACTTGAAACTGCCTTAACTGTCCGTGCAAGGTATCCTGGAAACACAGAGGATATAACCAATATATACACGTGCAATATGTACCAAGGAACCGCATTTAATATATATATAGTACTGGAATCGGTGGGATTACAAAGACAAAGAATAACTGGTGACGTGCAAATACACACCACATTAGAAAATCATCCAACAACAGTAGAAGAGGATGTAACACTGAATATACCCGAATATCGTATTAGTCCATTCACTGGTGATGCAAAAGCAGCGGGTAATGTAACATTTGACTTGTTATATCCAAGAGCATGGATGAGAGAATCAGACAGTACCAGTCTAACCATTGATATACTTCCAACACCATGCAGACTCAATTATGAGGATAACAGTCCAATACCATACTATACTAGCCCGACACAGAATATTGATTACACGGCAATGCTTGAACAAATAACAGTACCTGGCCCAAATGGACAACAACAACCAATCACAGGCGAGGACATACAAGTATACTATGACAACACACTAATAAGTGACGATTACACAACTGGAGAATATGGAACCGTACCAATAGATGACATACCCGTCGGGATAAAACCAGGAAATCACACACTAAGATTAGAGTACCCAGGTAACAATCTACACTTACTCGAGTATGATGAGGATGACACCCGTATAGAATATGCTGCAGCACAAAGTGTATCTACAACAGTAGAAGTACTGCAAAACCAGGCACAACTGTACATTGAAGTAGACGAAGTAGCACTCCAAGATAGTGATATACCATGTCGTGTCACCGTCACTGATATGTATGGTGACCCTGTCACACAGACACATGTATATGTACGTGACACCTTTAATGGGATAAACTTATCAGATGTGCCTGATGAGGATGGTGTATGTGAATTTACCATACCAGCAATGAATACTACTGGAGTATACAACCTGAAGATTAGATGTACCGCTAATAGTTATTGTAGTTATGCAGCTGAAAATCGTTCTATAAGAATATTGGAGAATATTATACGTACCAAGGTTAACGTCAGCAGTGATATAGGATTACTACTACGGTCACAAGTACAAGAAGGATTAACCATACCATTAAACATCCACGTCGTTGATTTAAATGACTCCCCTATCATCATACCAACAGTGTCAGGAATGGGATTTAAAGGAATAGATATATATCAATATACCAGTCGTACTGGCCTAACTAAATTAAAACGTATTAATATGAATCCTGATGGAAGTATAGTACATGACTCAATACCAATAGAATACAATGACTATGTGAAAGACACTAATCTACGATTCCTTGTAAAATTCATAGGACTTAACGAGTACCAGCCAAGTACTGCCACATTAACTATTCCAGCTACCGATGACACTGCACTAAGATCCAATATAGAATTAACTGCAACCCCAAATAGTGTGCCATTCAACTGGCAACAGGACACTCCTGTACAGATACAAGCAACACTAACCGATTTTGTTAATGGAACACCAATACCAAATGCACCCGTACAATTAACACTACCAGATAACACCACGCCGACAATAACCACAAATAACCAAGGGGTAGCAACTACAACTGTCACATTTGAAGATGTGCCAACAGACTCCTATTATATACTAGCCGATTATGCTGGACATGAATGGGATGGTAGCAATGCCTACAAACCAGCTGAAACTACAGGATGCGTATTTGTCATGGCAGACTCACGAGCATACTTGACTCAGATAACAATGACTCATAGTTACCCTGGTGACAATACCATTCATCTATCTGATTTAACAACGGTACCTATTCCAGTCAGTGTAACATTACAAACCAACGATGAATCACTAGACTCTCAATACACACTAAGTAACCGTACAATACACTTCAAATACTATGATGGAACCAACACAGTACAACTAACCACGGCCACAACCAACAGTAATGGAGTAGCAACCGCAAACCTAACAGGATTAACCAGTACAGATGCAAGCAGTATACAAATCATCGCTTACTACTACGATGGTGACAAGTATACCAGTGCTAGTCAGTCGCTGACGTTCAACATTTACGATGACAGTCAGACACCAGTATATGTAGATCCATTGAATGATACTGACTTCTTTGATATTAACAGCTGGGGAACATATCCAAGTGGTGCAAGTGGTGCTAGTCAGACTGGAACACTAGCCGCTGCAACTACCAGTGACCTGACAATTGATAATGTTAACAAGACAATTACAGATAATAATCAGAAGTATTTTGTGTACCAATACACATTACAGGACTTCTTTAATTATTATGGTGATGAATTCAGCTTGATTGGTTATAAAACTGGTGGTGACGGAAGATATCAGCTAGGATTTGTAAACACTACTACAAATGGGTATAAACTAGGATACTTTGATGGTAGTGCAGTAAACAATGAAGCAAGCAGTAGTACAAGTCTAGGTGAAGTGAAATACCAACGCTACTGTGAAATCACATTCGAACGAAGCGGTACAAACATAACACTATACTGGCGTGTCCAAGGAGGCACATACAGCTCAAAAACAATGCCTCTCGGAACTGTAGACCCAACCCAGTACTACCTGTACTGGAGGTCAAGTGTACGTGCTGGATTTACAATAACAAATGACAGTAGTAAAATAGTAGATCATAGTAGAGAATAACCAATTTATTCTCTCTTTTTTTTGTGGAGCTGATCAGTCATGATTAAATTTAAGATGAATATAGCAGTAGACTTCGATGGAGTACTAAACAATTACAGTGGATATGACCCACATGACCTATGCACTCCACGCAGTGGAGTAGAAGAATTTTTAAAACAGTTAAATAAACAATTTGATGTAATAATCTACAGTACACGAAACAGCAGTCATATCGTCAAGTGGTTAGAAAAATACCACCTGGACAAATACATAAAAGTTGTCACTGATAAAAAACCAGTAGCAGTAGCATACATAGATGACCGTGCAATACGATTCAATGGTGATTACCAGGAATGCCTAGATAATCTAATCACAAAGGCATACTGGCAAAAACAATAAAAAAAAATAGAGGTAAAATAGGATGGATTGTAATAAAACAAACCTAAAAACTGGTAGTAGTGGTGAGGATGTAAAAACCATCCAAACACTACTACAAAAACAAGGATATTACACTGGAAAAATAGATGGCAGTTTTGGCACATACACCAGGCAGGCCGTCGTTGAATTTCAGAAAAAAAACAAGTTATTAACTGATGGAATAGTCGGGCCAGTAACATGTAAACGGTTACAAGGCACTACTAATACTACTGTAAAGGTGGATAATGGAATATATGAAAGTATAGGACATTTTATGAGTACTGGATGTAATAAGAAAGGACAGTGTACATCTACATTTTGTGCACCACATACCATCCACCAGATAGCAGCAAAGTGGGACTTAGAAAAATATGCTGATGAATACAGACTAGCTGGATGGGCAGGTACTACAAGCAGTGGGACAAGTCATGCAGGTATTGAAACAGCATTTTATCAGCTGGGTAAAGTTGCTGGTGTCAAGTTTAAGCTTACCTGGAAAAACTTAAGTGACTTTGGAGGTACACTCCGGGAACAAATGCAAAATATTGGGAAGATCCTCCAGGATAAAAATAAGTGTATACTATGGCATGATCTTTACAGGTTAAAGTATGGTCATTATGAAATAGTGAAACTTATTAATATTAACACGTTAATCATGTTAGTTCTTAACAGTCTAGGTAGTAAATGTACTAGTACTAGTTTTTGTGGATATGATGAAAACCGTAACTGCAGCACTATGGCCAGTTATTGTAAAGGTATTAGTCAAAAGAGTATTTTAATTGTAGAAATAGTAAGATAAAGGTGGTAAAAGTATGGTAGAATATGAAGATTACTTCCGTAAACTGTATGAAGTATGTGGCCGTTTACAGCAAAAATATCCAAATGAATATAAACTGGAAGAGCTGCAAATGGATATAGATATATTACAACAGAAATATACTAATAAAGATGAGGCAACAAAATGCTTACATGCATTTCAGAATATTAATGACTATCTCTTTAATAATCATCGTGTATGTGATGAAATTATAGACTTCCAGGTATTGATTAATAAATTAAGAAATAAACTAGATGTCACTGATCCGAAAGAAGTAGTGGTACATGCTGCTGATGGTGACTTCGTGCAATAAATTTATTTAGGGTATTTGGATACCCTATTTTTTCTTTTTTGTTTGTGGTGTTGAAAGGGCATTGTTTGAATGAAATAAATGTTTTATATATTAAATTCTATTAACCGTTTTGGTTAATGGTTAAATGTGTAAAAAAGATGTAGTATAAATTTATTTGAAAAATTATTTTATTCATTTATTGAAATTAATATAACTTTTTTCTGGTTCGATTCCAGACAACACCTAATCACTCCTCACCCATTTTATATTTTTTTTTATCTTGGTAGTGACAGGGCAATGTTTGAATGATTAAAAAAATGTTAAAATTAAATCTTAATAATAAAAACTTGATAAAAATAATTTTAGATACAATTGTTATACGTATGATATTATTTTTTTGTTTTATCTCACTAAATCACTGATTACTAATAAAGGTATGTGATGTGATTGTCTGACGTGTATATATGCACTGATTATTTTCTACTTGTATATACATATAAAAAAAATAGTAGTAAAAAATAGTTTATATACAATACAAAAATTGGGTAAAAATTTTTTTATGTATTTGTATTTTAATGTTCCATGATACAATGCAGGTTGTTATTTCAAATTTGAATCATTTATGTGTATACTGGTAGTATGTTATGTGTATATGGTGCATGTCTGGTGGTCATGTCACATTTTTTTAGTATTTGATGTGGTTATAATGGTGGTTCGATTCCACCCACTACCAATATTTATAATATCTCTTTTTAAATTACTACTTAATATGTTAAGTCTTATTATTTTAAGAATGTATTGTTTTATTTTAATTACCCATTATTGATTACTTTTTTTAGGTTAATTAATGTATATCACTGATACTCTTTTTAGTGTTTTATGCCAGTTAATTTTACTTCGCTATACACAGATATAACGAAGTAAAATACAAACAACGTGCAAATAACACCATATGTAATACCAAATATAAAATATTTTGGGGTACATAATAGTTATACGGTAGTAATAACACTCCACACCCAAAAACTATAAGTATTACACTAAACATAAATAAAAAACATGACAACAAACACAAATGATGAAAAAATACTACAACGCTGGAAAACCCGCAACCAGCTATCACCCCACACATATAAAAACTACAAAAGTGTAATAAAACACTACACAAAATGCACAGGCATGTCACTACACGAACTATACCTGGAAGCCATAGAAGAAGAAGAACAAGGAATACCACGATACAGAAGATCCATCAAAGACCACCTACTAGACTACTACAACTACCTAGACACCACCGACCTAACAGAAACCACAAAAAGCAGCCACATAAAAATAGTCAGAAGTTTCTACAAACACCTAGACATAGACATACCCAACATACAAAACAAATACGAGGACACTCCAATCGTTGAACACAACAGCAAAAACATAACAAAAGAACTAATCAAAACAATGCTAGACACAGCAACCATACGTGACAAGGCAATACTAACACTAGCAGCACTCACCGGGCAAAGCCCAGATGAAATAAGACACCTGACAATACAACAATTAATCAATTGCTACAACACTGAACTAGAACACCCAGTATTCACAGTAGAAGACATAATAAAAAATCAAAATAAAATCCTAGAATTACCAGCACCACGACTAGACATGCACAGACAAAAAACAAAAACAAACTACTGGATATACCTCCCAGCTGAAGCCAGCAAATACATAATAGGATACCTTAATGAAAGACAATACGGTGACAACAGTAAACTAAGAATCAATGGAAACAATGAACCAGTATTCATAACCAAACAAGGTAAACCATTTAGCATGACTGCAGTCGGTGCATTATTCACTTCACTTGGAAAGCGATGTGGATTTGAACAGCCAGAAAACTTCAACGATGACATACGTATGCTACTTACCAGGACTGGTGGTGAGCATCGAGTATGGCGTGCATATAATTTCCGGAAATATTTCATTAATACCTGTAGACGATATGCTGGTACTACTGAAGGATCCGAATTTACATTCACTGGACTGGAATTAGCTGATTTCTGGGTAGGTCATAAGATTAAAGGTAGCATAAAACATTACATTCAATATAACCATGATGACGTGGATTACATGCAGCAGCAGTATTTACAAGTGTTACCTTACTTGAGTTTAGAGTCTGAAATTAATGAGTTAACTACACGTGATAAGCGTGAGTTCCTGGAATTGAAAAAACAGTATGATAAGCTTAGTGAGGAAATGGTATTGATGAAAGAATACCTGGAAAGTAAAGCATTTGTAGAAAAAATAGAATCTGAAATGAAAAATGAGTTTAATAAATGAGAAAAA
>Ga0310695_10014925_pt1 | contig 10430 bp, 8 predicted proteins | sample RumenRJG_04DNA_FD_203882 | JGI IMG/M metagenome (GOLD analysis project Ga0310695, IMG submission 203882) | Bovine rumen microbial communities from Lethbridge, Alberta, Canada - RJG_04 (v2) (version 2) | ecosystem: Host-associated > Mammals > Digestive system > Stomach > Rumen | place: Canada... | reverse complement strand
CTTTGGGCAACATCAAGCGGTTTTATAAAAAAACCCTCTCCAAAACTGTATATTTCTGCTTTAGGTTTACCAACCTGCTCATTGCGAACAAAAATCTTAGCCTTGCGTTTCCCTGGATAATAATAAAGACTTTCTGAGATAATCTCTTTTCTATTCAGAGAAAATGAATATTCATATTCAGTATCATCACAGATAAAATTAATACTAAAGGAACTGGGCTTTTCAGGATATCCATCAAATTTGAAAGGCATAAAATTGAATAATACTCCTTCGTTGTTTCTAAATGAATCAAGAATCAAGGTAGAGCAGAACAAAAGTGCTTTTACAATACTTGTCTTTCCAGAAGCATTTGGTCCAAAAACCCCGATAGATTTAAGATATTTTTTACCACCCAAAGTAAAAATATTGTTTGATAGAGCTTTTGTAGTAGCTGTAGAAATCCGTGCTGCCTCGAAATCGATTACAAGAGTATCTTTGATTGAATAGAAGTTACTTAAAGATAATTTTAATACCATAAAACACCTAAATTTGTAGTTTTTTTACAAATATAGCACTTTTAATGGTAAGAAGCAAGTATTTTTTATAAAGAATAGACAATACTTATATTGTTCCAGCATGTAAGCGGTCTTCCGCCACTCTGCAGGCTTAGTCATTGTCCGCAATGCAATATAAAATCTTCATTTATCAAAATATACATTATCTTCAATTTTTTTATAATTTTTAATACCACATTGATAAATCATTTTTTCCATGTTATTTTTTGTATTATTATCATGATAAATTAAAAACCATTTTATATTTGGTAATTTTTTATTTAATAATTTGAAATAATCAAAATCAATATTACAAGAATGTCCAAGAATAACTATTTCTTGGATTATAAAATTTGTAAGAAAACTTAAGAATATTTTTTCTTGTGTTTGTTTTGAGAATGATTTTGTTTTTTTTATCAAATAACAACATGCTGTGTATGTATAATAATCAAAAAAGCCATCTTCATATTTCTCATCTATATATTTCTGATATTCAATTTCTTGAAAAGGTCCGTTTCCTTTTCTTCTAACATCAAAATAATATTTTTCAGGAGAATAACTGTTTTCAGGATAACCTAAAATCAAATTATTTTCCCCTACTTCACCATGTATATGTAAAACTCTTGATTTATGGATATTATAAAGTTTCTCTAATGTATGCGTATAATTAAAGGTTATAAATAAATCATTTCCAGTAAACTTAGTTTCAAATTTTGATATGGGTTTTGTATGCATTAGCTTCTTTTCTGCATTGTTTGCAAATTCATATAACGAGCGTGTAAGATTACCATTTAAATCAACTTGAGTAATAATTGCATTTCTATCTGATTCTCTTTCTGAATAATAATCTGGTGAATAGCCGTTAAATATTTCTTCAAGAGCATTAAAATCAGGGTGTGCCAAGGAGTTTTCAAAATCAGACCATATATTATTATTTTGAGTTTGATAAATATCCCAGAAATTATTTAGTTCATATTGATTTGCAATTTTTTTAAAATGTGGATCAAAGTTTGTTGGGAGATTATGAGCAATATCGAATCCATTTCCTATTATAAAAAGGCGCATTTAAAATACCATTTATGAACTTGAATTGATTTTAAAAGCCTTGATGTATTCTGCAATAAATTGATTTTTAAAATTTTGATAATTCTTTAAAGAGCATGACATTTCTGCTAATTCATCAATTTTCTGTTCTTTAGATTTTGGATTAGATAATAATTTGATTATCTCATTAAAAACCTGTATTTCATGTTCATCATAGGCCATTTGTAAATCTACGGGAGCAATAGAATAATCTTCAATATAAGAATTATGAGAAACTTCCATTATTTTTTTTGAATAATCAGAATTTGGATGTAAATGAGCCTGATAAATTGAAGATGCAAGCATATCAGCAATTTGTAATTGAATAATTTTTTTTGAATCATCTAATATTGGTTCTTGCGAAAGATTAAATGTTAATTGAGCCTTAGAACCAAATATTGTATCATATATAATTCTTGTGTTTCCTATAAATGTCTTCCAGAAAGATTTGTCATTAGCAATAGGTTTTGAGTTATCACAATGTACTTCCATGGGTTCAGAATTGCCATTTGAAAAAATACCAAGAAGGTTATATAAAGATGTAAGTGTCAAATCTAAAATGAATTTTTCTCTTTTATCTGTAAAATCAATGTCGGAGGCTATTTCTGTTTTATGATTTTCACAAAATAAACTAAAATAATATAGTGGAGACGTTTTTACTATTCCACAAGAGTTTATATATTCGTCTAATGATTTATTCCCCTTATTTTTTATGAATTGATAAAATCCATTAAACAGTTGTTCGGCAGAATGATCACTTTGTATAAAAAGATTATACATAGATGTCGCGATAAACTTATGAAAATTTATCTGATAAAATAATGTATTTACATCTGAATAAACAGGTTCATATACATATTCAAACATTTTACAAGCTAATGCGAATTTTTTATCGTGTAGAACAAATTTGCAAGTGTTCCCGAACTTTTTCCATAAATCAATTAAAAATTTTTGACCTTTGTTACTTTTAGAAAGATTTGCCCCTTTGATTTCTAAATCGGTTTTATATCCATGTAACTGTTTCAAGTCTAAGAATCTTTCTTTTAACCTTCCGTCAATATCCTCAATTCCCAAATAACAGTATAGAGGTTGAGAATTATCGAGTAAATTATTTCCAGAATAACCAGCTTCGTCAAAATATATTTTTCTCATATTATAACCTCATTATACCTCAATTTCACCATTCATCAACTTTGGTAACAATGAATCTCGAAGTTCTGATAATTTACGGTTTTCTTCTTGATTTGAAATGATAGTTTCAAACATTGGTTGGATTGTTTTATTGAAATTATCAATTTCATTTTTATCTGGCATCCAGCATGGGATTGATAAAATATCTCCTGTGCTGATATTTGGTTGGGCACTTCCCTGACCTCGATTGATAAACTCTGTTATGACTTCTTCTTGTTTCAAAATGCAATATATGAATGGAACTTTTTCTATTGGATTATTACCTAAGAAGAATTTTCCAACTCGTTGATTTACAAGAATTGGCTCTTGTGTTTTTGGAATCATGGAGAATTTACCTATTGTAGCTCCTGTCATGGCTATAACTAAATCTCCACCTTGTACTATAAAGTCTTTAGCATCCTCGATTTTATCGTCAGCAACATGAGCACAAGTTTCAAGATTTAAGCACCCTTGTTCTATATCTCCAATTCGAATTACTTTTGTTCCTTCATCTTGCCACCATGCACTTTTAAATGCGAATCCAGATTTTACTGAACAATAATCACCAATAGTTCCTTCTTTTTCATATTTATCTACAAACCAGTTTTTGAAGAGGGCTTGGGCTTGCTGTTCGAGGCTGGTGTTTATTTTGTTGTTCAATTCGATTTTGTTGTCGAGGGATGAGAGAATGGCGGCGATTTTTTGCTGGGTGGGGAGAGGGGGAAGTTTGATTTCCATGGATAATAAATCTGTTCGTTTTATACTAGGCTGACCGCTACCCCTATCAAAATTCTTTATTGTTTGTTGATTTTGTAATAAGTAATAATATAAAAATAAGTCATCTACTATTTCAGAATTTGTAACAAATCCTATAGTATTTTGAATAATAGCAATATTGTCATCATTAATTGTAGTTACATTGCCAATGCCATTTCCAACTAATGTCATGACAACCATACCCTTTTTTACATAGCCTCTAAGGAAAGAGTTGAATAAGTTATCATCTAAATAACGAGAAGCATTTTGAATTTCAGGGTAAAGAGTATTTTTTATTAAAAAATTATCAAGGATAGGATGACGACTAAAGTCAACATAATATTCTGGGTTTTTACCTCGATTATCTATTATATCAGTAATGCAATCAGCAAATTTCATTTATAACTCCCAACTTATAGTCTTCCATTTTCATTCCTTTATATTATAGATTCCGAAACAAGTTCAGAATGACGTTTTGTCGTTTCAAATGCCAATTGCCTGGAATTGCGTTAGCAATTCCGAATCCGTGTGGCAACATCTACCCGCCTGCTAGCTACCGAGTTTTAGGGGCTGTGCCCCTAGGCGAGAGGGTAGCACGCAACGAAGTGCGGGCGCAGGGGGAGACTTCCCCCCTACTAAATCTTAAAACCAATCCCTGCAAGATTTTTCTTTATCTCTTCTTCGAGCTCGTGGCTCTTTGTGAACATTCCGCCAAGTTCGGTGGTCAGGCGGGTCATTTTATCGGCGAAGGGTTCGTCGTCTTCGGCTTTTTCTTCTATGCCAACGTAGCGGCCGGGAGTGAGGATGTAATCCTGGGCGGCGATTTGTTTTGTGGTAGCAACTGCGCAAAAGCCTTTTACATCTTCAAGGCTGCCGTTCTGAAAGGCGGTGAAGGTGTCGGCAAGGCGGGCGATGTCTTCTTCGGAAAAGTCACGGTGCTTGCGGTCTACCATGTGGCCAATGTTGCGGGCATCTATGAAAAGGGTTTTGCCGGTCTGCTTTTTGCCGCGGGTGATGAACCAGAGGGTTACCGGAATTGTTACGCTGTAGAAAAGCTGGGTTGGCATGGCAACAATTCCTTCTACTAAATCTGCTTCGATTATTTTACGGCGGATTTCTCCTTCGCCACTGGTCTGGGTGGAAAGGGCGCCATTTGCAAGTACCAGGCCAATTTTCCCGTTAGGAGCCAGGTGGTAAATCATGTGTTCGATCCAGGCGTAGTTTGCGTTGCCTGCGGGTGGAAGTCCGTATGCCCAGCGTACATCATCTTTCAACTTCTCCTGATTCCAGGGATGATAATTAAACGGCGGATTGGCAAGGATGAAATCGGCCTTAAGCCTTGGATGAAGATCATTTGTAAAGGTATCAGCCTGATAATCACCAAAATCTGCATCAATCCCGCGGATAGCCATATTAATTTTGGCCATTTTCCAAGTGTCAGCATTGGCCTCCTGCCCATAAACAGAGATTTCTCCCCTTCTGCCAGAATGAGCCTGGATAAACTTAGCACTCTGAACAAACATACCACCAGATCCACAGCAAGGGTCATAAACCCGGCAATTTGAGAATGGTTTCAATATAGCAACAAGGGTTTTAACAATACTGGATGGAGTATAGTATTCACCTCCGCCAACACCTTCTTTTTCAGCAAACTGGGCAATACAGTATTCATAAGTTCGGCCCAGCAGGTCTTCGTTAGACTCAGCATCATCCATCCGGATATTGTTTGTAAAAAGATCAACAACATTGCCCAATACCTGTTTATCAAGATCTGGACTTGCATAATTCTTGGGAAGGACATTCTTAAGTTTCTTGTTATCTGCTTCGATAGCCCTCATGGCAGTATCTATGACAACTCCTATCTCTGGAGTATGAGCAGCAGAGGCGATAGTAGACCATCTAGCCTCTTCTGGAACATAGAAAACATTCTTTTCTTCATAGGCATCTCGGTCATTTTCGAAGCCATCTCCCTCGGCAACCAGCTCTTTATAACGTTTTTCAAAGGAGCTAGATATATAACGCAGAAAAATAAGGCCAATTATAACCTTTCTATACTCAGCAGCTGGGATATGACCCCAAAGTTCACAGGCAGCAGCCCAAAGTTGGTTCTCAAACCCTATGTTAGCCTTAGTTTCTTTTGCCATAAATACCTCTAAATATTACTATAATATGAGAAATCACTATTTTCCAGCATTTTCTTTATCAAATCAGCAAAAAAAAACACCCTGGGCAGCACTGAAAAGGTTCAGTATGGCAATGCTCAGGGTGATGCACTATAAATGGCGGTCAGAAATCAGCCGCAGATTCTGTTCTGGCACTCCTTGTACAGGGCAGCAGTCTTCTCCACCACGTCGTCTGGCAGTGTCTTGATATTGGGGTCGCCTGCCAGGTTGTTGGCCTTGAGCCAGTCCCGGACAAACTGCTTGTCGAAGCTTGCAGGGTTTGTCCCCACCTTGTAGGTGTCCCTGTTCCAGAAGCGGCTTGAGTCCGGGGTCAGGACCTCATCGCCCAGCACCAGGTCGCCCTTCTCGTCCAGACCGAACTCGAACTTGGTGTCTGCAATAATAATGCCGTTCTTGTAGGCATGGTCATAACACCGCTTGTAGACTGCGATGGCTGCCTTCTCTATCTGGGTTCCCAGCTTTTCTCCCAGGTCATCCTTCATGTACTGGAGTGTCACGTTGATATCGTGGGTTCCGAACTCAGCCTTGGTGGATGGTGTCACTATCGGTTCAGCCAGCTTCTCTGCCTGCTGATATGTCTTGTCGAATTTGTGGCCCAGGAAAGGCTCTCCCTTCTTGTAGGCTTCCCACATGCTGCCGAACATATAGCCCCGGACAATCACCTCGTAAGGAATCATCTTGAGCTTCTTCACCAGGATTGTACGTCCCTCGTACTCAGGCTTCTGGAATTCGGCTGGCATATCCTTGAGGTCTGATGAGATCATGTGGTTCTTAACTATATCTCCGGTCATATTAAACCAGAAGTTGGACAGTGCGTTGAGAACCCTTCCCTTGTCCGGGATAAGCCGTGGCAGGATGACATCAAAGGCAGAAAGTCGGTCTGTTGTGACAATGACCATTCTTCCGTCTTCCAGATCATATACTTCGCGGACTTTTCCGCTGATAATTTTCTTCATTTTTCTCTCCTGCATAAATTTTAACATTTTAACCCCTCTTCCGCAAGTCTATACCCTTTCCTAATTGTCAAGCTTTCCCTATTTATGTTAAAATAAGTTATGAAAGTTGCAATATTCTTTGGTTCAAAATCTGATACAGATACAATGAAGAAAGCTGCCGATGTCCTGGCTGAGTTTGGCATAGAGTACAGTGCATATGCAATCTCTGCCCACAGGGCCGGTGATCTTCTGATAAAAACAGTGGAACAGTGCGAGAAAGAAGGATGCGAGGTAATTATAGCTGGAGCAGGACTTTCTGCCGCCCTTCCTGGTGTGATAGCAGGCCACACAGTGCTTCCTGTAGTGGGAGTTCCCCTTGAGTGTGTGACTCCAGGCAAAAGCAATGGTCTTGCAGGTATGGATGCCCTCCTTTCCACAGTACAGATGCCACCACAGATTCCAGTGGCCAGTGTGGGGGTGAACAATGCCAAGAATGCCGCATATCTAGCACTGGAGATTCTGGGGATAAAATACCAGGATATTAAAGAAAAACTTATTGAATTCCGCAGAAAGCTGGCATCAGATGCTGCAGTTAACGGCGGAAAAATTGAATTTTGACATTATATAGGGACATGAGGATGAAAGACGAAGACTTTGAGTATCTTGATGATAAGCTGCATGATGAATGCGGCGTAGTTGGTATTTTCCTTAACAAGAAAAATGATGCACCCGAAGCTAAGAAAGAATACAAAGCTTACTCTGCCAAGGACTTTAATGCCGCAACATTGGCCTATTATGCCCTCTATTCGCTACAGCACAGGGGACAGGAGAGTGCCGGTATCGCTATAAGCGACGGCAAGGAGATGAAGCTTCATAAAGACAAGGGAACTACTGCCGAAGTTTTCAACAAAGAGAACCTCCTGCCACTGACAGGCCATATAGCCTGTGCCCATGTGCGCTACGCCACAGCCGGCAACAAATCTCCTGAGAATGCCCAGCCTATGATGCAGGGAACCAAGCTTGGCAATATTGCCGTGGCCCACAACGGACAGCTGGTGAACTACGAGCAGCTTAGAGAGATGCTGGAGGATAGTGGCTGTACTTTCCAGTGCAACAGCGACACTGAAGTCATCCTCAAACTCATTGCAAGATCATATAAGAAAGGTCTGGAAAAGGCCCTTATCGACACAATCCAGATGATAAAAGGCTCATTCTCTCTGATAATTATGACAGATGAGTGTGTAATCGGGGCAAGAGATCCTAACGGAATCCGCCCGTTGTGCCTTGGTGAGGTTGACGGCGGCTGGATGCTGGCCAGCGAGAGCTGTGCCTTTGATGCCCTTAACGGCATCTTTGTCCGGGATATCAAGCCGGGCGAGATTGTAATGATAAACAAGGAAGGTGTCACATCCTTCGACTTCGGCGAGAAGACAGCAAAGCGCACCTGCGTATTTGAGTATGTATACTTCGCACGCCCAGACAGCATTATGGACGGAATTCCTGTAAACGTTGCCCGGGAGCGGATGGGTGCATGCCTTGCAAAGGAGAGCGGTGTACCTGCAGATGTAGTCATCGGCGTGCCAGACAGCGGCCTGAGCGCAGCACAGGGTTATGCCAAGGCTACTGGAATTCCTTATGCCAGCGGTCTTATCAAGAACAGATATATCGGAAGAACCTTTATCGCCCCGACACAGCGGGAACGGGAGAACATGGTATTCCTCAAGCTGAACGCTGTACGCTCTGTTGTGGACGGCAAGCGTGTTGTTGTCATCGACGACTCAATTGTACGTGGTACCACAAGCCGCCGTCTGGTGCAGATCCTGCGCCGTGCCGGAGCAAAGGAAGTGCATTTCCGCATAGCATCTCCACCGGTTAAGTTCCCATGCTACTTCGGTATCGACACCCCGAGCCGGAATGAGCTTATCTCCAACAAGCATAATGTGCAGGAGATCTGCAAGGAGATCGGAGCCGACACCCTGGCCTTCATCAGCGCAAAGGGAATGCTTGAGGCATGCAGGGAATGCAATCCTGACACCTATGGCTTCTGCGAAGGGTGCTTCACAGGTGTATACCCGATGAGCGTCCCGGGCGAGATTCACGGAAAAAAATTGTAATTATCGTCCAAAACAACCCCTAAATTGGACGAAATGTCAACGGGTTGGACGATATAAAGACGCATCCAAATCTATCTCAAGAGGTTTGAGCACCCGTGGTGTTTTCAGCAGTTCGCCTGTCTCCGGGTTTCTGCCCAGTTTCATGGTGTTTGAGTCTGCAGATTGTCTCCAGATGAGTTTGTTAAGAATATGTTTCGCATCCTCAAAGGCCTGGGTCTGCATTCTGTTGCAATAATTGGTTATGTAATCAGCAGCTGCTTTTGAATCCTTCATCTTTGAAGCCTTTTTAAGCACTTCAGGCATACCGGCGGCCATATTCTTCTCTGCCCTGCTCCAGTACTCTTTTACAGGTATTCCATAAGCTTTGTAAGAATCATGTCCTACGCACAGGGTTGAAAGCTCCTTGAACGCATAGTAGGGATAATCCTCTGCATCAAAGCGGCCAAAATCGGATGCAGGCTGATCTCTTCCATAAGCCTCGTTTACAGAGAGGGATGCATTTGACACAGGGACAAACACTCCATAGATGGCAGGTCCGGTGCTTTCCCAAGTGACACATGCCATTTCTGCAGGCATATCCGGGCAGACCTGAAGCACATGGACGCTCATGGCTGTATCAGTACCAATCACCCGCATATCAATCCGCCCTGTGGCATCAGGATTATATTCAGTCCCTTCATACCGGTTCCGAAGAATTGCGCAGACATACTGAAGGCTGACTTTCTTATCTGGCTTGAAGCACAGAGGATACATGGCATCCAGCTTATAATTTTTATAGAGGGACGGGGCAAGAATCTTATGTCCTATCCAGGTCCGCATATGGCAGTAATCTTCAGCAACTTCTTTTCCTGAATAGGTCTTGAACAGGTTCAGCTCCTTATTCTTTCCATATACTGCAAAACCATGTTTCTCCGGCAGTTTCTCAAGGTTCTTCGAGGTAAAGCTCTCCTCATATTCCGAAAGATATTCCAGAGTGAACTCGTTGCCGAAGACCGACACTTTATCTGCAGGGAGCTTCACCGCGGCATACTGATACCCGGTGTACATCTCCATATACCACACCTCTTTCTGGTCTGCTATAAGGGCGATGTTGCACTCGCTGCTGCCATACTGGTCTATTATCGAGGCCAGAACCTTTGCCGCCTCCCGGGCACTTCGGCTTTGGCATAAAACCAGGTCTGCCGCCGTATTCTCGGTAAGCCCGGTCTCCTTGAGTGGATCTGCCTCAAGGGCAGCGCTGTTTGCAAAAGCAGTTATGGCCATAGTCATGGCTACACCATATTCATTGGTGCAGGCTGTGGCATCATTCGGTCTCCCCTCTCCTTTCATGACACTGGAGAAGAAAGGAGTTGCCGTATACTTGTAAGTTGTGGCCGGGATATTGGCAAACACCTTGCCCTTCATATCCACCTGCATGGAACGGCCAGGCTTGTTCTCTACCCTGGGTGTTATGGTGATATGGTTTCCCCATACAGCCTGGTTGTCGCTGGATCTGGCGATAAAGGCAGTCCCGTCGGCACTGGCGGCAGGCCCCACATAGACACCGGTGCAGGCAGAAGCCGCATCAGCAAGGACAAAAAGCACTATGCATATTGCAATCAGCATCTTACTGATATTTCTCATAAAGCAACCTTATTGTTCGTCAAAGAACTTGAA